>Ga0193953_1000180_pt1 | contig 35741 bp, 19 predicted proteins | sample BB_4_MG_FD_140325 | JGI IMG/M metagenome (GOLD analysis project Ga0193953, IMG submission 140325) | Microbial mat bacterial communities from the Broadkill River, Lewes, Delaware, United States - BB_4_MG | ecosystem: Environmental > Aquatic > Freshwater > River > Microbial mats | place: USA...
ATAGTTCCAGTTTCATAAAATGGAAGATCCATAAAGTGAATTCTCTCATCGGAAAGACCTATAAAATGACTTGTAGCTCTCGCTTCTCCTCTTCTAATTAATCCTTTTAAATTTCGAACCAAAGGAATATCTATTTCACTAGTCTTTTTATTCTTTAAAAATTTTGTTGCTTCCTTAAAATTTTCTTCTGCTTCCGCTCCTTTAATCCCAAATTTATTGTTGTAATCACAAACAAAATATGCAAACCTCAATGCTTCTTCATCTGCTACTGCAATATTCCCTGAGGTTTGGTACGCCACATGAACGTCATGTCCTTGTTCCTGCAAGCGTTTAAAAGTTCCACCCATACTAATGATGTCATCATCAGGATGTGGGCTAAAAATCAACACACGTTTTCTTTCTGGAAGTGCTCTTTCAGGACGGTTGCTATCATCGGCATTTGGTTTTCCTCCTGGCCATCCTGTAATTGTATTTTGAAGCTTGTTAAATATTCTAATATTGATGTCATATGCTGGTCCCTGATCTGCTAACAAATCACTCATACCATTTTCAATATAATCAGCATCTGTAAGCATCAGTATTGGTTTCTTTATTTTAACTGCCAATCCTAAAACCGCTTTACGAATTAATTGATCCGTCCACACTACTTTTTCTACAAGCCAAGGGGTATCTATTCTTGTTAATTTGGATGACGCCTCTTTATCCAAAATAAATATTGCATTGTTATGCTCCTGTAAGAAGGATGCCGGAACCTGATTGGTCACTGGTCCTTCTGCAGATTTTCTTATGATATCAGATTTACCTTCTCCCCAAGCCATTAAAACAACTCGTTTGGCTTCCATTATCTTTTTAACGCCTAAGGTAATTGCGGTTCTTGGAGTATTGCTCAAGCCTTTAAATTCCTGACTCGCAGCAACTCTGGTAATATGATCCAAGGCTACCAGTCGTGTTTTTGAATTTTGAAGCGATCCTGACTCGTTAAACCCGATATGTCCATTTCCTCCTATTCCTAATACCTGAAGATCAATTCCGCCATAAGACTCAATTTTATCTTCATAAGCAGCACAATAATCTGCTATTTGCTCCTTTGTAAGGTTTCCATCAGGGATATTATAATTCTCAGGTAAAATATCTACTTTATCCAATAGCAGTTCTTTCATAAAGCGAACATAACTATGAATTGAATCTGGTTCCATTGGATAATACTCATCCAGATTAAAGGTCACTACATTTTTAAAACTTAATCCTTCTTCTTTATGTAAACGCACAAGTTCTGCATACAGTCCTTTTGGTGATGATCCTGTTGCTAAACCTAAAACACACTTTTGATGTAAACTTTGCTTCGCTTTTATTAATATCGCAATCTCCTGTGCTACTTGTTTTGAAGCTGCTGTTGCATTTTCAAATACAACGGTATCTATGTTTTCAAATCTTTTTTCGAAGCCCGTAGACTTATCAATTTTACTTTTTATCATTCTAAGATTTTTTAGTTCGTTTTTATTTGGTTAGTTTTTTGTCCAGCTTTTATAATTATGACCCCAAAGAGCAAAAAATAAAATAATACTGTAACAAGGAATTAAAATCCAATAGCTACTGGTTGCTGAACTTGCCAAAGCTTCTGCTTCATTCATTCCACTGGCTATCAATTCATATTTATCAGAATCTACCAATCTTCCATACAATGGTGGAATAATTGCGCCCCCAGATATTGCCATAATCAATAAGGCTGAGCCTGTTTTTGTAAATTTACCCAAGCCTTCAAGTGTCAATGGCCATACTGCTGGCCATACCAAAGCATTGGCTACTCCTAAGGCTGCTACAAATAAAATTGAAGTCATTCCCGTAGTTAATAAAATACAAACACTAAATATGATTCCCAGCAAGGCACTTATTTTAAGAGCCGTTCCCTGCTTGATATATTTTGGAATTAAAAACACTCCCAATCCGTAAGTTGCCACCATAGCCATCAAGGTAAATGTGGTAAAAAACTTAGCGTCTTCAGCTGAAAATCCAAGTGATATTCCGTAGGCAATAATAGTATCTCCTGCTATTACTTCTGCTCCTACATATACAAAGAGTGTTAGTACTCCTAGCCATAAATGGGGAAATTGAAAAATACTCGTTTTTGTACTTTCTCCCTCATGTTTCTCTTCTATTGGCTCAGCTTCAACATGAGGCAGTGGTGCCTTTCTAATTAATATTCCTAAGACAAATAAAACCAAGGCCATTATTAAATAAGGCATAAAAACACTATCTGCCATAGTATCTAATAAGCTTGCTTTCTCTGAGGCCGTAACTGTTCCTAATTTATCCTTTACATCATCAATTCCTGATAGTAATAAAGCTCCAAAAATCAATGAACCTAAAGCTCCTGCAACCTTATTAGCAATTCCCATAATGGCAATTCGCTTTGCGCCACTTTCAATAGGGCCTAAAATTGTGATATAAGGATTGGCTGCTGTTTGTAAAATGGTCATACCAACTCCTTGAATAAAGATTCCTGATAAAAATACCCAGTAAGTTCTAGCCTCTGCTGCTGGTATAAAAACCAATGCCCCAATAGCCATAATAACTAGTCCTAATGACATTCCTTTTCGATATCCTATTTTATTTAAAATATACGAGGCTGGCAAAGCCATAACTACAAATGAAATATAAGAGGCCGAAGCTACCAAATACGATTGGGCATCAGTTAATTCATTGATAGTTTTCATAAACGGAATCAACGCGCCATTGATCCAGGTAACAAATCCGAAAATGAAAAATAAACCTGCTATAATGATGATAGGAACCAAAGTACTTTTTCCGCCTCGGTTTGCTGTGTTAGTTAATTCTGACATAGGTGTTGATTTTATATTTATTATTGTATTAAAACTATTAATATCTATGGTGGAAATTTCTACGATAATGGTAAGTCATTCTTTATTTTCTCCCAGAAATCAGTATCAAATAATTTAGCGCTTCCAATTATAGCTGCTTCTTCCATTAAATTAGACACAACAAAATCTGTGTCTAAATTTTCTTTTTTCAACAACTTCTTTACCTCAGGCATAAATTTATCACTTGCGTTAGAAATATTACCTCCCAAAACAATTACATTAGGTTTATAATCATTAATAACTGGACTTAAAAATTTTGCTAAATTATTACTGAATTCAGAAAATACTATTGTTGAGAATTCATTATTTAATGATACAATTTCTTTAACACCATCAACTTGAACTCCTGATAATTCAAAATAACGTTTTACAAACCATCTTGTTGAAAAAAAGTCATCAGCAATACCATTTTTAAAAGATTTATCCCATAAACAACCGCCTTCAGGCACATTAATTCCTTTAACTTGAGGAATTCCGTTTTTAATAAAACAAGATCCAAAACCAGTTCCTAAAGTAATAGCAATAACTTTTTCAGATTCTTTTGCTTTACCCATACAAGCAACTCCAACACCAAATGATGTTGCATCATTTAGAAATCTAAATTCAAAATTATTTCCTTCTAAAAATTTAGGTAATTCATTAGGTAATGAAACATTATATAGGTTTTCATATTTATCGTTATTTTCAAACATTGCAATACCCGATTTGTATTGAAACGGACCAGGCATGGCGAATCCAATACTAATTTTTTCAATATTTGGTAAACACTTAATGGTTTTATTTATAACAATTGCCCAATTTTTCAAAACATCATTCTTAGATGCTTTATTATTTATTTTACTACTGAATGTTGTTTGAGGAATAACCTGAAGAGTTTTCGCATCAATAGCTGAACATATAATATGACTTCCTCCTACATCAACACCGATAACAATATTTTGATTCATTTTCTTATTTTTATTTTAAATAGATCCTGTTTAATAATTATTTAAATTAATTTTTATTATTACAAAAGAGGAACTAGATAAACCAGTTCCCCTTCAAAACAAATTATTAATTCAAAATAATGTATCTAAAAATTAATTTACCCTTTAACATATTTTATTAAAACCAAACTTTAGATTCATTTATAAAATAACAACATTTTATTTTGTTAGATAAATTATTTCGACCAATAACAGCTCTGGAAAGACTAAAACTTAAATAATTTGTTCAATGGAAAACACATTTTAGTTAAAGAAAAAAATCCCTATGAAAATAAATTTCACAGGGATTTAAAAATCAATTATTATTCTCTTAACTTATTGAAGTTAAAATCATAACGACTTAGAATCTAATGCTTTGCCCACCATAAAGGAGTGAATACACTATCATCTCCACCTAAGTGGTTTATAGCTTGTTCATAACCTTGAGGGTAACTGTTTGTTAATCCTGAAGGGTATTTTAACCTTTGAGGAAATACATTTACACTATTAGTCATATAGTTTCCTAAAGTTAAATTAGGTGAGTTATCAATTAGATTTTCAATAGCTGGATTTTCAAAGAATGGTAATCCAAGTCTTCTATGATCATTCCAAGTTTCTAAAGGTAACCACGGTGTTTGAGCAATAAATTTTTGAGTAATAATTTTAGTTAATAAATCATTTTTAACTGATCCACCTTCATAAATTGTGTTCTCAGGATATTTAAACTCATAAGTTCCTGCAACACCTGTATAACCATCTACATAATTCATTGTAACAGTTGCAGGTGGCTCAATAGTATGAGTCCAACTTACTGAAGTACCAACTCTATTATAATTTTCAGATGTTAAATAAGCTGCTATATGTGAAGAAACACCATTGTAAGCAAAACTTTGGTTAATTCCTTCTTCGTAGGCTGCTTGACCACTCAATGGAACGTCCCATCCTCTAACTGCTGCTTCAGCAATTAAGAAATATGTTTCCCAAGGTCCAAAAAACACACGTTTATTTGCTCCATTTCTATATTTATGAGCTAAACGTGGAATTGCACCACCCCAGCTTTTTACTTTATTATTAGAACCTTTATCTGCCCAACTTCCTGCAACTGGTGCATTCCAAGTAAATGCAGCCTCAATAGAAATATCATCAGTTTCTCCGTTTTCATCATTATCAGCATCACCAATAATTAAATCTCTCTCGGTTGTTGATGTCCAATTAGGAGACCAAGATGGATATTTGTTATAATTAGCATTATCAAAATCACCAGGAACCACATACGCATCGTATGCTCTTGGGTCAATTGAATTGTGTAAACCATCAAACCAGAAACCTGCCGAAGGATCATTAGTTAAAGTAGTAAAGTGATCATCAAATTTCAATCCCATATAGTTAGCATCTTTTACATTTCCATGCATTGTAGCTGGCAATTGATCAATTGAAGGCACTCCTCCTAAACCAATCATTAAATTATTTTGAGTAGCAGAAAGGAAATGGTCCCACCATTGTCTTGTCATAACACCTGTAATATCATCCCATCCATTGTTTTCAGCAACTTGAAAAGTATCATCTAAAGTAGAAATATAAACTCCGCCACGTGCAGCGTCTTCAAATTCAGTTTGTGCTATAGTAGGCGCTACCTCAGATAAACGCATTGCTAAACGCATTCTTAATGAATTACCATATTGAATCCATTTAGTATAATCATAACCAAAAGCAGGATCCCAATTAGCTAAACCATCGTTAGTAATTCCTTCATCAATTAAACTAGTTGCTTCTTTAAGTTCAGCTAAAACATATGTATAAACTTCCTCAACACTATTATAATCTGGATTTACACCTTGAAATCCATTCACAGGAACAGGTCCAAAGTTATCAGACATTTCACTTAACAAATAAGCTCTCCAAATTCGAGCAATTTGCTTTAAGTTTCCTGTATATACTTTAGCGCTTCCTGTTTCTAATTGCTCATCAGCTATCTTAATAGCATTATTAGCATTTTTTAACCAACCAGAAACATACTTATAATATTCACCAGTCCACCCATCACTATGGTAACCTTCAGATAAAGTACCAACTACTTGCATTCTACCTGCATCAGTCCAATACAATTCAAAAACTCTTTCTGATATATGTGGGTTCTGTTGCGCACCTACTATAGAATTATCTATAAAATACTCCACTTGAACCTGACTCGCACTCGCTGCAGTTGGATCTACATTTATTTCTTCAAACTCTGAACATGCTACAATCAAACTTGCAGAACCAAGAAGAAAACCTATTTTTTTAAATATTTTTTTCATTTTAAGATATTTTATTTATTAAAAACTTAATGACAAGTTTAAAAATACAGTACGTGATGTTGGAGCTGACATGTTTTCAAATCCAACCGCATTTGTTGCTGTTGCATAAACAGATTCAGGATCAACACCATTTAAGTGACTTGAAATCAACCAAACATTATTTGCTGAAATACCAGCTTTCGCGTTTTGAATTCCAGTATTAACCAACCATTTTTTAGGAAGATTATAGTTAAAAGTAACATTTCTTAATCTCACGTTAGAAGCGTCATATACATTATGCTCTCCAATTCCTAGGTTACCAGATCTAGATGCCAAAGTAGACCAATAAATCTGTGGAGAAACACCAACTGTGTTAGGTGCAAAACCACCATTTCCATCATCAATAACACCATCAAAAACGATATCTTCTCTAGCTCCATTTACTACTGTAGCAGCCGCATTTCCTGAACTTTGCAAAGCTCTATTAGTTCCTGAGTAAATTTCTCCTCCAATACGAGCATCAATTAAGAAACTAAAAGATAAGTTTTTATAAGAAAAGCTATTTGAAAAACCGATTAAGGCATCAGGTTGTTGATTACCTAATTTAAACTTTTCACTAGTTGCCATTGGAATTCCTTGAGCATCAACAATGATAGCTCCGTTATTAGGACTTGCTGCGTCATCTACTCTTTGGAATTTAGTTCCCCATATTTCACCATATGCTCCACCAGCAACAGCAATAATTGATAAATTATCAAAACCTCCTAGCTGTCTTTGAGTAACTTCTTCAGTTAATTCAATGATTGAATTTTCATTCTTAGAATAGTTCAAATTCATATCCCATGTTAATCCTTCTGGATTGTCAAGAATAGTTCCATTTAACATTAATTCAAACCCTTTGTTTTGAATATCTCCAGCATTCACAATTTCACTATTATATCCACTTAAAGGATCTAATGGTAATGCAATTAATTGGTTAGTTGCGTTCGATTTATACCAAGAAAAATCAACAGTTAAACGATTGCTAAACATTCGAGCATCAAAACCAAATTCTATTGATTTAATTAACTCACTCTTAACATCAGAGTTAAATAAAGTAGAATTACTTGTAGCGGTTGTATGACCAAATGGATCTTTTCCAATTGAATAAGAGTTATAAAGTTTATACGGATCTAAGTCGTTCCCAACTGTAGCATATGAAGCTCTAACTTTACCAAAGTTTAACCATTCTGGTAAATCACCATCATTTTTCTTAATCATTTCTGTAACAACTAAAGAAGTACTAATAGAAGGATAGAAAAATGATCTATTTTCTTTACTTAATGTAGAAGACCAATCGTTACGTCCTGTTAAATCTAGGAATGCATATCCATCATAATTCAATTGCATAGTTCCATACAATGAATTCATTCTTCTTTCACTAAATCCTTGACTAACTCCTGGTTTCTCTTTTCCATTATTAAGAGAAAATAAATTTGGTACTTCAAGTTCTCCTGAACTAGCACTTAATCTACTAGATTCTCTTGACATTAAGTTTCCTCCTAATGTAAATCCTCCACCGAATTTTCCGAATAGATTATCTTTTTGTGCAATTAATAATGCACTATAATTTTTCTCAATAAAAGTATTTTTACCTAAACTATAACGTCCTGTTGAAGTTAATGGACTTCCTCCAAATAATTTAGACTCTGTGTTTGTAGTATACAAATCTGCTCCGGCTTTTACTTCAGAAGTTAACCAATCTGCAATTTGATATTTTAAAGACCCATTTAACATAAAACGGTCTCTTGAATCCATACTTAAATTATTCTTTGATGCCCAATAAGGGTTCACAGCTTGAGAATTAGGATCATACCAAAACATATTACCTAACTCATTAGTTCCCTCTGAAAAATCTCTAATATCCAATGAAATTGGTAAAGAGTACATCGTAGCAAATGCATTTGACGAATTCACACCATTTAATGGACGGTTTTCTGCTTTAGCATTAATATATTGCACTTTTACATCAGTTGTCCATTTGTCATTTTTTCCGAATGTAGAAACAGATCTAGTTAATAAATTGACTCTTTCTAAGGTTGCTCCAGGAATTTTACTATCATCATTTAAATAAGTAGCAGATGTAAACAATGAGCTTTTATTACTAACTTGTTGTTGAAATGAAATAGTATGAGTTTGATTTATTCCTGTTTTAAAATAATTATTCAAATTGTCATATGATTTTAAAGCAACTTGTTCTCCATTCCAATTCTCAACTTGTTGTCCTTCAATTTTTGGTCCCCAACTTGAACCTCCTGTTTCATCATATATATCATTTGATCCTTGTCCAAAAGTATTTTGTAACTCCGGGCTAGAACCCATAGTTTCAAAACCAATTGAAGTTGAATATGTAATACCTAACCCAGGGCTTTCTTTACCTTTCTTAGTTGTAATCAGAATAACTCCATTCCCTGCACGTGATCCATATAATGCTGCTGCAGATGCACCTTTTAAAATTGACATGCTTTCAATATTTTCAGGGTTTAAATCTCCTAATCCATTCCCCATATCCTGAGAAGGATTCCAGAAGTCATTATTAGCTGCACCTGTAAAGTTATCCATTGGAATACCATCAACAACTATTAATGGTTGGTTATCTCCAGTTAAAGAGCTGTTCCCTCTTAAAACAATTTTAGAAGAACTTGCAGGGCCATTAGATCCTTTTACAACCTGCACACCAGCTACTTTTCCTGTAAGAGCATTAGCGATATTAGCCTCTCTTGATTGCGTTAAAGCCGATCCATCTACTTCCTGAACAGCATATCCTAATGATTTTTTTTCTCTTTTAATACCTAAAGCTGTTACCACAACTTCATCTAAAGATTCTGCACTTTGAACTAAAGCTACATTTATTTTACTTTTTCCATTTACAGAAATTTCTTGAGTTGTATAACCCATGTAAGAAAATTGTAAAATAGCATTATCTGTTTTCACATCAATACTATAAATTCCATCAAAATTTGATGAGACACCATTGGCTGTGCCTTTAATTATTACATTAACACCAGGCAGTGGAGACCCATCTGTGGCATCAGTAATTGTTCCAGTTACTGTTTGAGCTTGCATACTGGAAAATCCTAATACACAAATCAAAAAAAACAGTTTCATTACTTTTTGAATCATTCAATTATTTATTTGAGTTAATATTGTTTAAATGTAAAAAACAACAAAGGTTCGTATTTAATAATTTCGACCAATAACACTTCTATAACGTTATAGGAAGAATTTTTAAATTTTTTTGTAGTTTTTATTGAATCAGATTTTCAGAATAATTAATTAAAAAAACCTGAATGATACTTCATCGTTGTTTGCCATTTACATTTATCATTTATAAGACTGTAAAATTAAAACTTAATCACCATTTTAAACAAATTTTCAAAGATGAAATTATTCCAAATTGACCATAAATATTTAAATTTTTGATGTCAAAAAAACTATAAAAAAATAAGGAGTTAATACTATACATATTAACTCCTTATTAATTATTTACACAAATTTAAATTACTGGATAAAAAAAGTCTTTTTATTTTTTCCTACACCTTTAATTGTTAATGATTTCCATTGAGTTGGTAATAATGGATCTTTTTGAATTAGACCATCATTTGTTATATGAAGTCCTCCAAATCCAAATAAAACAGTTTGTAACATACCTCCTGCTCCAGTTGCAAAGTATGGATTGTTACTTGTAGCTGATTCTGACAAGGCTCCGAAAGGAGCCCTTTTATTTGGCTCATAGGCTTTTTTGAAAAGTTCAAATGCCTTTTCTGAATCACCAAGTCTTGCATACAATACTGCGAGAACCGAATGACTCATCGCAGGACCTTCTTTTGTAATTTTTGATTCGTAATATTTAATGTCTTTTTCAATAATGTTAGAATCTGTAATTAGATTTAACGGGTAACTCAATAAATTAACATCAACTTGTTTTATTATTTCGCCCTTATAATTTTCATGCTCTTTTGTAACACCATTATCAAATTTGTGAATTTTCAATTTATTTGCAACATTCTCCCATTGATCATCAGGTAATAAATTCAATTCATTTGCTGCTTGAACAGCATAATTTAATACTGTTTTTGCTGAACCATTTGTAAATGCATTATCATTTACATTGTGTGCAAATTCATTTGCACCAACTACATTTTTAATGCTATAAGTTCCATCTTTATTTTTTACAGAACGACTCACCCAAAAATCTGCAACCTCTTTTATAATTGGATATCCTTTTTCACGCAGCCAAACAATATCATTTGTTATTCTATAATAATTCCAAAAAGCAATTCCAACATCTGCAGTTATATGATGTTCAAAAGTTCCAGTTAATGCCCATGTAGGTGTAGCCTCTTCTCCTGTTTCATCTGATTCCCATGGAAACATCGCACCTTTATAGCCATAATTTATAGCTCGTTGTTTAGCTTGTTCAAGCTTATTAAATCTATAATTTAGTATTGATTTTGCAATTTCCTGGTTTAAAACTAATAATGGAGGAAACATCCATAATTCCGAATCCCAAAAAATATGACCATTGTAACCCCTTGAAGAAAGTCCCATCGGTGCAATACTCAGATTTGAGTCTTTTCTGGCAAAAGAATACAAATGATACAATGCCAATCTTACATCTAATTGCGATTGTAAATCTCCTTCAATAATTATATCACTTTCCCAAAGTTTACTCCATGCTTCTTTGTGTTTGTTCAATAACACTTCACTCTTATTAAGCATTGTATAAATAACAAATCGTTCTGATTCATTTTGAGGATCCTTAAAATCTTGAGTACTACATACAGAGCCAGTCAGTTTAAAATTGAAAACCTCATTTCTTTTTAAAGCTTTCTTAAACAACATTCCATGATGCTTTTCACTTTTTACAAAATGCTCTAATTTCTCTTTTTCATCCTCAAAAACAAAAGTAGATGTTGCCGTAACAAAATGCTTATCAAATTTTGTTTTACAATTAGTTTGCAAAATGGGCATATATGTCTCTAAATCTTTTAACACCCTAAAACTCTGTAATTCATCTTTGAATTCATTAGAAGTAGAAATTCCTCCTTTCACAATTAAATCAACTTCTTTAGAAGCTTCAATACTAACATTACTCATTACTACATATGGTAAATTTCTTAACGCATAATAAGTGTAAGTAATATCCAATTTATTCTTGTAGTTAAAGGTTGTAGTGAATGAGGCTTCTTTCATATTTAAAGACTGACTCCATTCTGAAATATTCTTAAGTGTAATTAGTTCTCCATCAACAAAAATCTCCATATTCATAAAATTTGGAGCTTCAACAATTTTACTAACTCCAAATTTAGATTCTTTTTCAAATACATTGTTTAAAATAATAGACTTAATTTTAAACGGCTCTTTTGATGGTAAAACTCCTATTCTTCCATTCGCTAAAGTAATTCCAACATAATTTACTGAATTGTTGGCTGAAATATTCCAACCATCAATATGCTCATTTTGACTAAATGCAATTTGACTAATCAAAAAAAACATGATACAAATACAAGAAAAAATATTTTTCAATTTCAGCATTTATTGAGTTTTTTGAACTTCGTAAGACTAATAATTAACAGCTAATAAGCTTCTATTTTCATTATATATTTTCAAGATTAGTTCACCAAATAGTGTATTTACCCAAGCAAACCAATCTCTTGAATAATCTTCTGGGTTATCTTTATTAAAACCTTCATGCATAAATCCAGTATTGGCATGTGTTGCTTTTAACATTTTTAAACACTTCATTATTTCAACATTATCATTGCTCGTCATAGCTCTTAAAATAATTCCCATTGGCCAAATTTTACTTTTCCCAGTATGTGGACTGGCCTGACCTTCAGCGTATTTCCCTTTCAAAAAATAAGGATTGTTATCACTTAATAAGAAACGACGTGTATTTGCATACAATTCATCGGTTGATTTATGAGCTCCTAAATACGCTAAAGACATTAGAGAAGGAACGTTTGCATCATCCATGAATAATTTATTTCCAAAACCATCAATTTCATAAGCATAAATTTTACCGAAATTTAAATGTTCTGAAACGGCAAATTCATTAACTGCCATTTCCACCTCATTGGCTAAATAATCACATTCAGTAGCAAATAAATTATCAGATAATACCTCTTTATAAATTTGATTTAATTGTCTTAATGATAACACTGCAAAAATATTTGAAGGAATCAAATATGGATACAATGTTGAATCATCTGAAGGTCTAAACATTGAACAAATAAGACCGTTTGGCTTTGCTGGTCTTCCTGTTCCTCCAAAAGGTGGTGAATCAATTACTGAAGTAGTTTCACGACTAAAAACGTAATCAGATTCATGATTTATTCGCTGCTCAGTTTTAAATGTTTTTACAATTAAGCGCATTGCTTTATCCCAATCTTCATCAAAAATAGTTGCATCGTTTGTAATGGTATAATATTCATTTGCTAAACGAATTATATAACAAAGCGAGTCAATTTCCCATTTTCGTTCATGAATACCAGGCAACATTTGAGCTTGATCACTTTTCCAATGTGAAATTTTTGTTTTATCCTTGTAAAAGGCATTTGCATAAGGGTCTAAAAGTACACACTTAACTTGTCTATTAATTAAACCCTTTACTAGTTGTTTGAGTTTTTTATCTTTTGAAATTAAAGGCATATAAGGCCAAACTTGAGCTGTTGAATCTCTTAACCACATTGCATCAATATCACCAGTTATTACAAAAGTATCTGGTTTTCCATCAATAATTTCAAAATCTATTGTAGTGTCTAAGGTATTTGGAAAACAGTTTTCAAAGATCCATGCTATTTCTTCATCTTTAATTACAGATTTCACCTCTTTAATAATTCTCTCAACTTCTTCACTTACAAAATTACGATCTTCTAATTTTGGTCTTTTTCCAATAAATTTTTCTTGTTCTGAAGCAAATATTTTATTTGGAGCAGCCATAACACCAGCTGTAAATAATGAACTTTGCATTATAAAATTTCTTCTTTTCATTATCTCTATTTTATTTAATTTCTACTTCAATAATTACTGGTAAATGATCTGAAGGATATTTACATTCCTTAGAATCACTTAACACTGCATATTTATTAACTTTTACCTTTTCTTTGTTTGTAAAAATATAATCAATTCTATCTTTTACGGGTTTATTAAAGTTGAATCCACTAAAAGTACCGTTAGGCCCAAAAGGTTTTGTAAGACTAATCATTTTTGAATCATCTAATACTTCAGACAAGTATTTAATTGGTTCACTAGTTGGCAATAAATTAAAATCTCCCATTACAAAAACCGGTAAATTCTTTAAATTAATTTGTTGAATTTTACTAAATATTAGTTTTGAACTTTCAAACCTGGCTTTATCTCCTATATGATCGAAATGAGTATTGAAAACCCAGAAACGCTGATTTGAACTTTTAATTTCTAATAAAACATATGTACAAATTCGTTCCATAGAAGCATCCCAACCAACTGATATTTTTTCTGGCGTTTCAGACAACCAAAATGTATCGCTTTTAATTACTTCAAACTTATTTGAATTATAAAAAATAGCACTGTACTCTCCTTTTTCTTTACCATCATCTCTACCGATTCCTACATAACTGAAATTTTTAAAATTATTATCCAAATATTTAACCTGATGATGTAATCCCTCTTGAATACCAAATACATCTACTTCATTATAAGTAATTTGATCACATAAAAACTCATTTCTATACAACCACTGATTTTTACCATCATTTGGATTGTCATAACGAATATTATAGGTCATTATGTTCAGTTTTTCTTTTTCTGAAGAACATGAAACTATTAGTAAAATAGCAAATAAGAAAAGTATTTTTTTCATGATATTATAATTTTGGAGTAAATCGAATGGCCTGCCCACCACCCGGAGCAAGGTTTAATTTTAAAATAGTCTTTGAATTAACTTCCTTTTTAAAAATTTTAATTTCTTGCGGATTTGTTTTCCAGTCGGATAAAGCGGTGTCAGCATAAATTTCAGCTATGTATGTTTTATCAGTATCTAAAAATTGTAACTCTATTTCAAATGAGAGTTTATTTTCATCAGTGATACTTCCTAAAAACCAATCATCACTATTTTTATCTTTTCTAACAACAGTTATATAGTCTCCAATTTTACCATTCAATACTTTTGAAGTTTTCCAATCAACAGCAAAATTTTCAATAAATTTAAACGCTGGTTGACCTTCATAATTATCAATTAAATCTGATGCCATTTGTAAAGGACTATACAATACAACAAATAAACCTAATTGTTTTGCTAATGTTGTATTTACTCGTGATGTTCCATCGTCTAAATCATTCCATTTCACTCGATTTTTAGCATTTTTATATAAAATATCAAAGGTTCCAGGTGTATAATCTATTGGGCCTGCCAATCCTCTAGTAAAAGGTAAAATAGTATGATGTTCCGGTGGATTCCCAGAACTCCATGCATTCCATTCCATTCCTCTTGCACCTTCACGAGTCATCATATTAGGAAACGTTCGGCGTATTCCGGTAGGTTTAATTGGCTCATGGGCATTAATCATTATCTCATATTTCGCAGCTTGCTTCACTACTTCTCTATAATGATTGACCATAAACTGTCCATGATGGTATTGTCCTTTAGTTTGAATTCCTCCTGCATAACCCGTTTTTACAGTTTTTACACCTAAATTATGGTATAAGGAAAAAATCTTATCAAAATTATTTTCAAAAGATTGCGCAGCACCTCCAGTTTCAACATGACCAATAAAATTAATATTTTTTGAAGCGGCATAAGCAGTTACTTCCTTTAAATTGAAATCTTCATAAGGTGTCACAAAATCGAAGGCATCTTTTTTACCCCAGTTTTCCCAACCAGTATTCCATCCTTCAACCAAAACGCCCGAAATATTATGCTTAGCAGCAAAATCAATATACTTTTTTGTATCCTTTGTATTGGCTCCATGTTTTTCACCTAAAGTCCAGGTATGAGTTCCCAAATGCATTCCCCACCAAACTCCAATATATTTCATAGGCTCAATCCAAGTTGTATCTTCAATCTTATTAGGTTCATTTAAATTCAGAATTAAATTAGATTCAACCAACTTCTCAGCACTATCTGAAATTTGAATAGTACGCCATGGAGACTTCATAGGAGCCTTTGTTTTTACTTTTACTCCATCGGGCCATGGTACTAAATTACTATGAAAAGAAAAATCATCATTTTTGGATTTTTCTAATGTCATGCCAGCATAATTTGTCAAATTAGCTTCATGAATACTCATAAAAACTCCATTTTTAGATTCAAATGTAATTGGAGTATTCGCAGATTGAATTTCAGACAGTGATTCATTTTTATAAAGTGCTTCATAGGATTCAAAATTCGCAGGAATATACCACCCAGTATGATTTTCAACCAAATTAAACTCTGTTAATTCATTTGTAATATTTATGCTATCAATAGATTTTTGTTCAGGTATTTCATATCTAAATCCAACTCCATCATTATATACTTTAAAAACAATATCAAATTTTCGCTTCCTATTTTCTTTTTCCTGAAGAGATACAATTAATTGATTGTAATGATCAACTATATTATTGTTTTCTCCCCAAACCTGTGTCCACGTAGTATTTGAGTTTGAGTATTCAAATCCGCTTATTTCAAGGTTTTTTTCTAAAGGATCCATTTCTTTAAAATGAAAACCCAATTTTGAATCTCTTACAATTAAAGAATCCTTAAAATACAATGAATAAAAAACACCGTTATCCATTGCATTAAATTGAACTTTAAGTTGATTATTCGGAGATTTAATACTTAACGAATCTTTATTGGTACAGTTATAAAATATAACCATACAAATACTCATTATTATTCCTAATTTGAACTTCATAGAATAAAAATTAATTTATTATTACCTCATCAACGAAAATCCATGTAGGAAGTCCTGCAGCATGATGCCAATAAGGCGCCTCATTCATGTTTTCCCCAACAATTTTGATATATCTAGCTTCAACTTTAGCAAAGTCTAAATTGAAATATTTAATATCATTTATTTTACTGGTTTTTGACAAAGGTTTATCATTTTTTACCTTTCCAAGCTTTGTGAATACTTTATTGTCATTTGAATAAAAATAAGAGACTGTTTTAGGAAAAAATACAATATGATTTGAAACTTGTAAAAAAGCTGAGGAAATTGAGTTTATTGATTCCTGTTTCTCTAAATCGATTACGGCTTCTAAATGATTTCCTTCAAACCCTAACCAATTGGCATAGAAACTATTTCCACCCAATGCACCATCAGTTAAAACTTGGGGATCTTCATTTGCATATTTTTTAGGCTTAGTTAATAACGTCACTTTTTTACCAAGAGCAATATTAGGTTGAGTAGCTACCTCCATTGCTTTTTTATAATTAGCATAATACTCATTTACAGTGAATCCCATTTCATTCATTAGCGTAATATTTGCATTATTACAAGTATTATAAAAATTATCCAATCTATTTACGACATTATTATTGATTGCTTTATTTCTTGCTTCATCTACCAACACCATACTAAATTCAGTAGATAAATTCTTTTTACAAGCTTCTAAGATAGCATAATCAATACTTATTCTTGCCTCTTTTACTCGTTTCAAAATAACTGGTTTATTAGCTACTATTTTCTCTGCATCATTAAAAAACTCATCGTATGTTTTTAAAAGCTCAGTATTCAAAAAGGAAGAAAATGCCTGAGATGGATCTCCATATAAAAACAAGAAAAAATCTTTATCTTCTTCTATCTTTTCATGAATTAAATCAATATATTTTTTCACAAAAACTCCTGCTTCCTCATAATATCCATTTGTAAATTCAGTGATTAATTCTTCTATATTCAAATCTGGATTCCACAATAATTTTGCAGTAACATAAGAACGTAATTCAAACAACTCACTTGGATTATTACTGTGCTGTTCAAATATCCATTTTGCATGATTATCTCTAAAAAATTTAATGTTAGGTTCCAGCGTATGAACATTTGGAAATGGTGCTAAAAAATTTGTAAATTGAGTTGTATAATCCCAAATTCTAATATTATTCGTAATTTCTCTCCAACCTCTGATATCATTTGCAAAATCACCACATTTCTCTTCAATTGAAGCACTTCTATCACACTCTATAGAGCATAAAGTAATAAGTACATTCTCTAAAGGTTTTGTTTTACATGGCTTTCTTGTGTATTGATATGCTAATGTTGAAATTATTTTATTAGGAAAATCAGCCGCAATCCTATTTACAAATTGTATCATTGTCCCAGCCTGACTACCTTCAGCTTCATCTATTTTTTTACAATTGTCACAAGTACAATATTGCTGATTGTCATTTTGACTTACAGATATAACAGAACTATTAGGATTTTCTTCAAATAACTTTCCTACTGCTTCTTTAACCAAATCATAAACTTTTTCATTGGTTAAACATAATTGAGTTGGTAAACGCTTCTCTCCTCTTAAAGCAAAATACTCAGGGTGCTCTTTATAATATTCCTCTTCTGGAATAAACTTATTAAAAGTATGCACTCTGGCATTTGGAACATAATATGGAAATGCTTCAGTGGTTACCTTATGTTTTCCTGCAAATTCATTATTTTCATAAAATAATCTTGAATGAACTGTCCGTGTAGTAATTCCAGGCGTAAAACTAAAGTCAATATTATTACTAATTAAAACAGTTTTAGATGATGGTATATCTTCAGCATCAGGACTGTACCATTTACAATTTAAATACCTTTCTAAAAACTCATATACAGCATTCTTAACTGCAAATTCAGAACCTCCACTAATAATTACATTTTCACCAACTGTTTCAATTTTTACTTGATTTTCATTTTCCCCATCAATTTTTAATTCAATAAAATTTTTCCCTTCAGACTTATTCAATTCAGTAACTATACTTAATTTAACCTCTGAAATTTCCTTAATATAATTTTGCAACTCCTGTGCTCCAAAAACCACATTATTTGAAGCTTCTTCCTGAATTAGTATTTCATAATGTGAAATTCCATTATCAACCAATTTCAATTCTTTTTCACTAACGCATGAGCCTAATATTAATACTAATAAAAATATAAGATAATTGTAATATTTATTCGTTTTCATTATTCGCAAATTAAATTTTAATATTATTCTTCATAAGTCAAATATGCCGACACCAACCAGTGATTTAATTTATCATCGAAGGCAGTTGTAGCAGGTATTGAAATTTTTAAAGTGTGATTTCCGGCTTTTAAATCTCCAAGAATCACCGTAAAAGGTTTTACAAATGAACCTGGACACCAATTAGATCTTGAAAGATCTGAAGAAGCTATTCTTTCTTCAATTGCTTTAATTTTATATGCCCTCGCCTCAAAATCTATATAAGATGCTGAATCTTTTTTAAGCCAAACTCCTGAAGTTGGATTAAACCTTCTAAATGAAGCACAATCATCTCTCCATGGTATAGTATCAATCACTAATTTATTATTAACGAAAACACTGTTTTTTATTTTTATGAATTCATCACCACCTTCATGGCCTCCATGGCCTGTTGTTGTATAATGTAACTTAATATTTTTAGCCTTTCTATTCAATTTAAAAGTATGTTCTAATACAGAATTTGCAAAAAAGTCTGGTAAGGATTGACCGTTTACATAAGGAACAGTATTCACTAGAGGAATAACTTTAATAGCTTTTTTAGGTCTGTTTGAATATGTAAAACTTAAATCTACATTATAACCTTCCTTGGTCCAAGTATCAATCCAAATTCCAACATAAAAAGTTCCACTTACAATACTTGTTAGATCTGATATATCGTGTCCCCAAACCACTTGCTTTTCCCAAGTTGGAATGTATACCGGCTTTCTGTATTTTTTTCCATCATCACTATAATGACCAACTCCAAAAGGAGTCATAAATCGTAATACCTCAACTACAGGTTTGTAATTATCTGTGGCTAAAACTCCTTTAAATTTTTCACTAATTGTTGATTCAATTGGAAATTGCTTTTCGCCGGTAGAAACATTTAATATGGAAATTTGATCTGGGTCTGAAATTACAAAACAAGAACCAGATTTATCCCAGCGATCTCCATTAGAGCGAAGTGTTAATTTAATAGTAACATCTGTTCCTTTTTTAAATTTTGGAACAGTTACTTTTTTATAAATTAATCTTCCACTTTGTAAACGAATAACTTCATTATTAACTCCTTCTTCACCTCCAAAATTGATTGGTTGATGATCAAATACATTTTTAACTAATTCGTCTTGTGCATTTACATTAATCATAGTTAATACAACTAAAATTAATGTTGAAATTTTTATTTTCATTAGGGATGTAATAATATATTAAAAAATTATTTTAAGATTACTTTTAATTTTTCACCATTAACTAATTTATCGTGTGAAATAAAATAGCTCTTTTGTTTTTTCTCGTTAATTTTAATTTGTTTGATTGCTCCATTCTTACTACCAATTCTTTCAATTACAACTTCTTTATTTTTGTAGTATTTAGAATCTAATTGAATGGTAATTTTATCAAACATAGGAGTTGTAATCGCATATTTAGGTACACCTGGAGCAACAGGATAAATTCCCATCATAGAATAAACCAACCAAGCAGACATTGTTCCTGTATCATCATTTCCTGGCAATCCTTTTGGTTTGTTTTGAAAATATTCTTTAACTAATTTTTGAACTGTTTTTTGACTTCGCCATTCTTCTCCTTTTACATAGTTGAATAAATATGGGTAAGCGATATCTGGTTCATTAGCCATATCAAACTTATCTGTATCAAATACTTTTTGAAGTTGTTTTGAAAACGCTTTTTTTCCTCCCATTAATTTCATTAATCCATTAATATCATGCGGAACCATAAATGCATATTGCCAAGCATTTCCTTCAATAAAACCAACATTTTTGGTGAAATTTGCTCCAGCTTCAGGATCAAAAGGTTCATACCAGCTACCATCAGCATTTCTCGGCCTTAACAAGTCTAATTTTTTATCAAAAAGTTTTCGATATGAAATAGAACGATTTTTAAATCGTTTATAATCTTCTTTTTTCCCTAATTCTTTTGCTAACAACGCTATTGAAAAATCTGCTGCATTATACTCTTCTGTTGTTGATACTGAACCTCCACTTCCAGCAGTTAAGTATCCTTTTGAAATATAATCTTTCAATCCAGGTCTTAACGGATTATTTTCAAGTTGATCAGCACTTTTAACCATTGCTTCATACGCCTTTTCAACATCGAAATCTTGAATTCCTTTTAAATAAGTATCAGTTATTACAATACTTGCTGGATCACCTACCATTGTAAAAGTTTCAGTAGAGTTCAGTTCCCATTTTGGCAACCATCCGTTTTCATCATACATATCCAACATACTTTTAATCATATCAGATTGTTGTTGAGGATATACCAATGACATTAATTGATGTAAGTTTCTGTAGGTATCCCACAAAGAAAATACAGTAAAACGAGTTCCGTCAGTTTTTCCAATTTTACCTGTTTTAATTTCTGGGTATTCTCCATTGATATCATTTAAAGTATTTGGATGAATTAATGTATGATACAGTGCCGTGTAAAAAATTGTTTTATCATCCTTTGTTCCTCCTTCAACTTTTATTCTTGAAAGTAATTCATTCCATTCATTAAAAGATTCTTTATAAATATCTTGAAATGTTTTATTTGAAGTTTCTTTCTCCAAATTTTCTCTTGCATTATCAATACTCACATAAGAAATTCCAATTTTAACTTCTACACTTGTTTTTTTATCGAATTTATACGTGAAATATGTTCCAATACTATCTCCTGCAACCATTTTAGTTGCGTTCTTTATTAGTCTTGTTTTGCCGTTATACCCCATCCATTGAGCTTCAACACCATTATATTTTGTAGGTTTCTTCCAAGCTCCAAATTCATAAGCAGGTTTTGAAAATTTAGCAACAAAATAAACTGGATAAGCATCTTCTGGACTGTTATAACAAAATGAACCAACAGAACGCATTCCTTCAATTTCTGTTGAAGAAACAACCTTTACCATAGCTCCTTGTTCATTTGTTAATCCAAGACCTAAATTCAATAAAATATTAGATTTTCCTTTTGGAAATGTAAATTTGCTAACTCCAACTCTTTTTGAAGTTGTAAATTCACTTTTCACATTATATTTATCAAGTACATTACTATAATATGAAGTCTTAGCAATCTCATTTGAATATGTTGATCCATATTTTAGATGATCAGTTTCAATTTCGCCAGTAGTTGGCATTAGTAATATTACTCCTAAATCGGGACATCCAACGCCACTTAAATTAACCTGGCTAAACCCTGTCAAAAATGTGTTTTCATTTACATAAGGATTTGATAACCATCGACTATCTTTTTCTAAAGGTAAGTTTTGAGGGCCTGCAACATTGAACGGACTGATACTTGCCATTCCTCTTGGTGCAATTGGCCCTGGAAATGTTGCTCCGTAATTTGAGGTTCCAATAAATGGATTTACATAATCTGCTGGTTCTTGAGAAAATAATTTAGTACTGATAATCAAAAACACAATCAATAAACAATTCTTAAGTGTTTTGTAACTTTTAAAATTTAAATTCATAATTAATAACTATTATTATTCAACAGCTTCAATATTAAAATTGAAAATTCACTTACTTACTCTCTAAACTCAATGAATATGGTACATTTTCAGGTTTTGCACCCCAATCTTTATTTGGAGTATTCCCTAATTCAAATTGTAATTCTCCACCATTCTGAATTGCATCAAAATTCAAGAAATTATCATTGTATGTTTTACCATTTAATTTAGCAGATTGAATGTAAAAATTCGATTTGGAATTATTATCTGAATTAATTTCAAAAGTATTTCCGTTTTCTAAATGAATTGTTGCTTTTTTAAATAATGGACTTCCAATCACATATTGATCCACTCCAGGAGTTACAGGGTAAAACCCTAATGAACTAAATACATACCAAGCTGATGTTTGTCCGTTATCTTCATCACCACAATAACCATCTGGTGTTGCTGAATACAATTTTGTTAAAACCTCTCTAACTCTAGCTTGAGCTTTGTAAGGTGCATTTGCAAAATTATATAGGTAAATCATATGCTGAATAGGTTGGTTACCATGCGCATAATTTCCCATATTAACAATTTGCATTTCTCTAATTTCGTGAATTGTAAATCCATAATATGATGCATCAAAATCTGGAGGCATTACAAATACTTCATCTAACTTGGAAATGAATTTTTCTTTACCTCCCATTATATCAATAAGTCCTTGAACATCGTGAAAAACAGACCAAGTATAATGCAAACTATTCCCCTCTGTAAATGCATCTCCCCATTTTAATGGATTAAAAGGCGATTGAAAATCTCCTTCTTTATTTTTTCCTCTCATTAAATTGGTTGAAGGATCAAATAGCTTTTTGTAATTCATAGATTTCTCATAATACTTGTCAGCAATCTCAGTTTTACCCAATTTTTCAGCCATTTTTGCAATTGTAAAATCAGCATAAGCATACTCTAAAGTTCTTGCAGCATTTTCATTGATTCCAACGTTATAAGGCACATAACCAAGTGTATTGTAAAAATCTACACCAGCTCTTCCTACAGAATTTACAGGTCTTCCTTCAGAAACAGTTGCATTTTTAAGCATGGCTTCTAACAATACTTCTGTATCCATATCTTCAACTCCTTTTAAGAAAGCATCAGAAATTATTGGTGCAGAATTTGAACCAATCATACAATCTCTATGACCTGGACTTGCCCACTCTGGCAACCAACCAGATTCTTTATAAGTGTTTGCCAATCCTTGCATAATATGTCCATTCAATTCTGGATACATCATATTAAAAAATGGAAAAACAGCTCTAAACGTGTCCCAGAAACCATTATCTGTAAACATATAACCTGGTAATACTTTACCGTTGTAGGGACTATAATGAACAACTTCATTATTTACATCAAACTCATAAAATTTTCTTGGAAACAATAGTACTCTATATAAGCTTGAGTAAAATGTTTTTATATAGTCTGAATTTGGATCTTCAACTTCAATTTTTCTTAATTCTTTTTCCCAAGCTTGTTTTGCTTTCTCTTTTGTCTGATCAAAAGTATCTGTTCCAACTTCTCTTGTTAAGTTTAATTGTGCTTGTTCTAGGCTAATAAAAGATGATGCTACTTTAACGTGAACCTCTTCTCCTTTTTTTGTTTTAAAACCAATAATTGCACCAACGTGTTCACCTTCACTATCTGTAGAATTTTCAATTAATTTCCATCCATCAGTCCAAGTATGGTTTACTTCAAAATCTTTATCAAATTCAGCAACAAAATAGTTGTGGAAATTCTCTGGAACACCTCCACTATTATTTCTACAATACCCAATAATTTTTCGTTCTTCAGGAATAATTTTCACCATAGACCCCTTATAAAACGCATCTAACACTATGAAAGACTCCTCGGAATCTGGAAATGTAAATTTAAATTGAGAAGCTCTTTCGGTTGGTGTAACTTCTGCTTTAACATCATAATCTGCTAAATAAACAGAGTAATGGTAAGGTTTTACAGTTTCAGCTTTATGAGAAAACCAAGATTCACGTTCATCTTCCTGAAATTTTAAATCACCTGTAACAGCCATTAAAGAAAAAGCAGCATAATCATTTATCCAGGGACTTGGTTGATGCGTTTGCTTAATTCCTCTAATTTTTGTTCCATCATATTTATACGTCCAACCATCTCCCATTTTTGATGTCATAGGTGTCCAGAAATTCATTCCCCAAGGAGTTGCAATCGCTGGATACGTATTTCCGTTTGACAAGCTATAATCTGAATCTGTTCCCATTAAAGGGTTTACAAGATCTACTAAATATTCGTTTTCAATTGTACTTGAAATTTCTATCTTTTGATTTGAATCACAAGAAGTAAATACAATCAAACTTAATATAATAAGTGCTTTAATTTTTTTCATTTTTTAGTCAATTAAAATTTCATCAACAAATAACCATGTTCCTCCTCCATCAGCAGTACTTTTTAAATTGGTAGCAATTACCTTGATAAATCTTGCTTTTTGTTCTTCAAATTTTATCTCAAAATCTTTTAATTGAGCATCTGAATTTTTCTTAAATGGCCTTTTAATATTCCCAACTTCAGTATAACTAACACCATCATTAGAAATTAATACTTTTACTTTAATAGGAAAATAAATATCAGGGCCTTGATTTTCCAAACAACCAACAGAAACCTGTTTTATTTGTTCTTGTTTATCTAAATCAATAACCACTTCCATATTATCATTTAACCATGCTTGCCATTGACCATCATGAAAATTCTTAGTTCCTCGTAAAGCGTTCACCATTCCAAAATCACCCGCTCCTTTGTATCTGTCACTATACAATTGTTTGTATGAAACATTCTTACCTACCGCTTTATGAAATTTGATAGTTTTGTTAAATTCTTTACCTATTGGTTTATCATTTTCAAACAAAGAAGCTTTTATTGTAGTAGTTTCGGAAAGTTGAATTGGTCCACTATATTTTTGAGAAGAATTATCTAAATTACTTCCATCTAAAGTATATCTAATATCAGAGTTTGGAAATTCATTCTTTAAAATAACCTCCATAACTTTTTTATCCAAATTCATCTCAGTATTTGCAGTCACCAAATAAGCACTTTGGGCATAATTAATACCTAAATAATCATAACGATTAAACATAGTAGTTATTCTTGAAGAAAAATCATCCCAGTTTCGTAATTCTTTAGGACTCCAAACAGTTTCAGCCAAAGCTGCTAATCTTGGATAAATCATATATTGAGAATGCTCTTCGGTAGGAATATACTCTGCCCATAAATTTGCTTGTCCACCTAGTACATGTGCCGCTTCCTTCTCATTCATAGAATCTACAATAGGATCAAACTGATATACTTTACTTAAAGTGGTATGCCCTCCAATGGCCAAAGGCTCTTCATTTTGAGGTCCTTGATAATGATCGAAATAACAATGAGTTCCAGGAGTCATAACCACATCATGACCTTGTTCAGCAGCTTCAATTCCTCCTTTAACACCTCTCCAACTCATTACAGTTGCATCTGGAGCTAATCCACCTTCTAAAATTTCATCCCAACCTACAAGTTTTCTATCATGTGAATTGATAAATTTCTCCATTCTTTTAATAAAATAACTTTGAAGTTGTTCAACATCATGAAGTCCTTCTGATTTCATTCTTTTTTTACAATGAGGACATTTATTCCAATTTGTTTTTGTTGCTTCATCACCTCCAATATGGATGTATTTTGAAGGAAAAATATCAATTACTTCGAGTAAAACATTTTCTAAAAATTCAAATGTATTTTCCTTTCCTGCACAATAAATATCTGTAATTGGCCAAACTCCTCCCGAAGGAACTCCTATTGGTTTTTCAAAACAAGATAACTCCGGATAAGCAGCTATTACACTTGAAACATGTGCTGGCATTTCTATTTCAGGAATTATTTCAACATTTTTAGATTGGGCATATTTTACCAATTCTTTTAAATCTTCTTGCGTTAAAAAACCACCATAAGTACCTTTATCATCAGATTTAACGGCATCACGAGAGTTCCAATGTTTATCTTCCTGATCAACTCTCCATGCTCCAATATCAGTTAATTTTGGGTATTTTTTAATTTCAATTCTCCATCCTTGATCATCAACCAAGTGCAAATGCAATACATTCATTTTATGCATTGCTAAACCATCAATTACTTCCTTAATGTATTTTTTTTCGAAGAAATGACGAGATAAATCTAACATTAACCCTCTCCATTGAAAACGTGGTTTATCATTTATACTAATTGTTGGAATAATCCATTCCTCATTAGATGCTATTTCTGAGCTTTCAATAGCAACTGGAAGAAGCTGACGAATTGATTCTAATCCGTATATAAATCCTGCATTTCCTTTGGCTGTAATTTTTATATTTTCTTTAGAAACTTCTAAATTATAAGCTTCATTTTCAAAATTTGGATCGGTAATAAACTGGATAAAATTATTTTGTGGAGCTTCATTTACTAATTCTAAATCCCATCCAGAAGCTTTATTAAACTTATTTATTAAAGATTTTGAAATGTTTTCTTGAGCTTCATTTCCAATAACAAATTTCGTGTTTTGTGTAAATTCAAAATTACCACCACCCAATTTTAAATCTGCAGGTTTCGGTATTATTTTAATATCACTTTCTGTAAAAGTTTTAATTTTTGAATTGCAACTGCAAAGTGAAACAACCAAAATAAGAACAACAAATTTTAAATAATGCATTTTTTTCATTTCTATATAATTAATCCTTTTAATTTTTAATAAACACTTCAAGTAATTCCGATTTCTCCTCAGAAACAAGTTGATATTTTTTAAGATTAGCTGGTATTAAAACCGTTTCACCTTTTACCAATTTTTCTTCATTTGAATCACCATATTTAATACAAGCCTCACCTTCAACGCACATATAAATTACAAATGAATCCTTCATTGAATTATCCACTTGAACAGTTCCATCAACCACCACAATATTTGTGGTAAAATAATCACAACTTACGACAGGAGTTGCTTTATTTACTTCTGTTGCATAATTGGTTGAATATTGTTTCTCTGAACTATAATCAATGGCGTCTAAAGCCAACTCTGTATGTAATTCTCTTGAATTTCCTTCATCATCAACACGATCCCAATCATAAACTCTATATGTAATATCACTTGTTTGCTGAATTTCTGCTAACAAAACACCAGCTCCAATGGCATGAATTCTACCTGTAGGAATAAAATAAACATCACCTTTCTTTACTTTTTCCTGATTTAAAATTTCCAACAATTTCTTTTCTTCTAAATGCTCAACATATTCTTCTTTTGAAGAATCCCTCTTAAACCCAACTATTAAATCTCCTCCATCTTCGGCCTGCATTACATACCACATTTCTGTTTTTCCAAATGAATTATGACGTTCTTTAGCTAAAGTATCATCAGGATGAACCTGTATACTTAATGCTTCCTTAGCATCAATAAATTTTATTAGAAGAGGAAAATTATCAACAAAATTTGCATATACATTTTCACCAACCAATTCACCTTTATACTGACTTAAAATATCTTGTAATGATTGCCCTTTTAATTCTCCGTTTGATACAATAGAAACATTTCCATTAACATCAGAAACTTCCCAGCTTTCACCTATATCTTTCCTAGTAGATTTTTTATTAAACAATGTGTTTAATTTTTCACCACCCCAAATTTTATCTTTTAAAATTGGATCAAACTTAATTGGATATTTAATACTCATAGTGTTGATTTTATATTAATTATCCCAAGACATTTTGAATTGGGCATCTTCCATTCTATTTCCTTTATCCTCATCATGGATCGCGTAATTAAATCCAGATCTTAAACTATAACCTGCATGCTCTCCATTTTTATTTATAGCAATAAAACCAACCTGAAGATATTCCATATCCTTATGATTTTTATGCTTATTATAAATACGTTCTACTATTTCTTTACAAGCCTCAAAAGGAGATTTCCCTTGACGCATTAATTCAACAACCATAGCACTCCCAGCAGTTCTAATAACAGCTTCACCTAAACCAGTAGCAGCTGCTCCACCAACTTCATTGTCTAAAAACAATCCTGCTCCAATTATTGGAGAGTCACCAACACGACCATGCATTTTCCATGCTGCTCCACTTGTAGTACAACCTCCTGAAATATTTCCATCTTCATCTAGCATTAACATACTAATGGTATCATGGTTTTCTGTATTTATTACTGGCTTATATTTAGATTCTTCAATCCATTTTTTCCAGTCTTTTTCAGTTTTAGCAGTTAACAAATTTTCTTCAACAAAACCTTCAGATAATGCAAATTGAAGTGCTCCTTGTCCAGATAGCATTACATGAGGTGTGTTTTGTAATACTTTTTTCGCAACAGAAATTGGGTGCTTTATTCCTTGTAAAAATGATACCGAACCACAATCACTGTTATGATCCATTATACAGGCATCTAAGGTTACTTTTCCTTCTCTGTCAGGAAAACCACCATATCCAACGCTTCTAACTTCAGGATCTGCTTCTGGAATTTTTAAACCTTCTACAATTGCATCTAAAGCAGTGCTTCCATTTTTTAGTTGTTTCCAAGTTTCTTCATTCGCAGGTAAACCATGATTCCATGTAGAAATAATTACAGGTTTCTTTTTTGATTTCACCTTAGTATCAGCTATCTCATTTTCTTTTTTTTCAGCCAAATCACCACAACCAATAACGGTGCTTATTCCTATGGTTCCTAATGCTGCCTTTTTTATAAAATTTCTTCTATCTGACATAAACTTGGTTTTAATTATAAATTTTTGACGATAACGTCATTGTATTTTTATTGTTTTTAACTGGTTGTTCTCCCATTGTAAACACCAATTTACCTCCTTTAATTATTTCTTTATGAGTAATATAATTTCGACTAATTGGATTGCCGTTCAACTCTATGGACTGAATGTATTTGTTTGAAATACTATTATTAATAGTTTCAACTATAAACTTTTTTCCATTTTCCAAATTAAGGGTTGCAGCATCGAAAAGTGGAGATCCAAAACTATAAACTCCCTGTGCAGGATTTACTGGGTAGAATCCTAATGAACTAAATATATACCATGACGACATTTGACCACAATCTTCATTTCCACAATGCCCATCAGGAGAATTTTTATATTGTGTTTCTAAAATTTCTCTTACTAATTCCTGTGTTTTCCATGGTTTATTTACATAATTATATAAATATGCGACATGATGACTTGGCTCATTTCCATGAGCATATTGCCCAATCATACCAGTACTAAAAATTGGCAATTTATCTTCAGGTAATGGATTTAAGGTGAACATAGTGTCCAATTTTTTTTCAAACAACTCATTTCCTCCAATTTCTTTTACCAAACCTTCAATATTTTGAGGAACTGACCAAAAATACTGCCATGCATTACTTTCACAAAAATATGCTGAATATTCCTTTGGTATAAAATCTGAAATAAATTCACCATTTTTCAACTTAGGTCTCATAAATGTACTTTGTGAATCATACACATTACGCCAGTTTTCAGAACGCTCAAAGAAATAATTATAATCTTCGGTTTTTCCTAAATCTCTGGCAAATTGTGCTATACACCAATCGTCATAAGCATACTCTAAGGTTTTTGAAACTGACCAGTTTTCATGTTGTGCATCAACCGGAACATAACCCAACTCCTTATAAAGATCTATTTGACGAGAATTATCCATAGCACTATTTTTACATGCTTCATAAGCTAAACCAACATCAAAATTTTCAATTCCCTTAAAATAGGCATCTACAATAACCGGTACGGCATGGTAACCAATCATCATATTGGTTTCATTTCCTTGCATGGACCAAACAGGTAATAAACCGGTTTCATTGTAATGAGCCAACAACGAATTAATCATATCTGATGTTCTTTCCGGATGTATTATGGTATATAACGGATGTGCTGCTCTATAAGTATCCCATAGTGAAAAAGTATCGTATCTATCAAAACCAATTGCTTTTTGAACACTATCATTTGCCCCTTTATATTCATTATTATAATCACTTAATAAAGTTGGAGCTAGCATTGATTGATACAGCATGGAATAAAAAATTTCTTTTTTATTTTTTTCTGAAGTAGTGATTTCAATTTTACTTAATTCCTGCTCCCATTCTTTTGAAGCCTTCTCTTTATATGTATTGAAATTAAAATCTGGAACCTCTTTTTCTAAAGATTTATATGCTCCATCAATGGATGCAGAAGAGACTCCTGTTTTTAAAACTATTTGTTCGTTTTCAGTAGTTTTATAATTTAAAATAATTTTAGTGTCTTTTCCTTTTGCAGAATTTTCGATCATTTGATTATTTTCAAATAATTGATACGCATCAAATTCTTTTGATAATTTAATCACAAAATAAACACGTTGATCCTTTGCCCAGCCTGATGATTTTCTATACCCTTCAATTGTAGAATAATTAACTACTTTTAAAAATGTTTCAGTAGGACTATCCCAATTTAGAGCATATCCTAGATCAATATGAATTTGAGTTTTATCATCTTTTGGAAATGTATATTGATGTATTCCAGATCTTCTTGTTGTGGTTAATTCAGCTTTAATTCCATAATCTAATAAATCAACCGAATAATAACCTGGTGAAGCCGTTTCCTTTTCATGAGAAAAACTTGAAAAAGGCTTATTGCTATTTTCTTTAATTCTTTTACTGAATCGGCTATTGGTTGGCATGACCAAAATATCATATAAATCACCTGCACCTGTACCAGTTAAATGCATATGAGAAAAACCTGAAATAATAGAATCCTGATAATAATAACCAGCAATTCTATCCCAACCAGGAATACCTATATCCGGACTTAGTTGCACCATACCAAAAGGAACTGTTGCTCCTGGATACGTATTTCCAGGTCCATCAGTTCCAATAAACGGATTCACATAATTAACTAGTTTCAAAGACTCCTTTTTTTGCTTATTACAGCTTAAACTTAGAGCTAAAATTATGATAAGTGCAAGTCCTATATTCTTCATTGGCGTTTTATTTTAAGCTTTCTTTTGTTTCTTTAATTGCTTTTAAATATTCATCTTTTAAAGCTGGTCCATCAAAAAATGTAACACCTTTAGCTCCGTTTTCTTTTGCTAATAATATAGCTTCTTTCAGTTCTTCACTAGATTTAAATGGTGGAATATATATACCTGTATTTACCCCAATTCCTTTACCTTTCACATCGTCAACACCTTGCTTTGTCGCAAAACCAATCCAGTCGATTTCTTCATTGTAAAATCCGTGATAAATCATTGGATACACCTCATCAATTGTCCATTTATCCCAACGTTGACGCACCATATGGTCTGCCATTTCAGGGTAAGGAAAAACTGCAGCTGTTAAATTTTTATTGTATTTATGAGCAATCTCATAAGCTTCATCAACAACTCTTTTTACAGCATTTAAACGAAATTGTTTCCACTCCATATCAATAGACGTATTTTCAATTTCTCTTGGGTTTTTATGATGGATTTTTTCAAACTCACTTACACAAACATCACAGTAACAAAAATCAAATTCTGGTAATTCAGTTTCTTGTTTTAAATTGTATTTAGGCAACAATCCAATTGGTAAGAAAATATCTGAAAAACGAATGTAATCTAGGTGAACACTTTCAATACCATCAATTTTAGCCAATCCTTCTACCAAACCAAGTACATGCTCTCTTGATTCTTTTCTTGTTGGACAAAGCCATTGGTAATAGCCAACATAAGGTCTTGTATCATGGCACGATTTTCCTTCTTTACTCACAGCATACCATTCTGGATGTGTTAAAGCAATAGAATCACCAGGACGATTCATTGTCATAATCCAAGCATGAACTTTTAATCCTTTTTCAACTGCTATTGGAGTAATTCTATTTAATAAAACAGGATCAGTTCCAGTATTAATTAATACTTCATCAATACCTGCATTTTTATATTTTTCAAATTCTATAGCATACTCTTCATTAGATTTTTTATTACTTGCAGTGGTCCACACTCCAAATTCAAAATCAGCCGTTGCTTTTTCAACTACTTGTTGTTTTTCAACTTTACCGGTGCATGATACAATACTTAATACCAATGCAATTAAAAATACTTGGGTTACTTTCATTATTGAATTATTTTGAAATAAATTTTCCATCCTCTTTAACAATTAATGTTTTCTGAGAAAATGGACTTTTAACAGTTATATTAAATCCTGTACTATGATTTTCCAGGGTTGGTTTTAAAGTTTTATGAGCTACAATAATTGCTTTATTTGTTAAACTATCAATTGATGTAGCATATGATTTATGAGAACTATAATACGCTTTTTGTGCTCGGTGTAATTTGTACAATTCCCATTTTATTTGTTCATCCTGTGGAATAGTAAAACTATCTTTTTCTCCAGCTTCTTTTGAAGAAAAATAAACATATCCCCATTTTTCAGGTTCATGCATATTAATAACACCTATTGGTGACCATACCCAGTTATATTCATGCAAAAGTTTGCCTTCTTTATCTTTCTTTCTTTCATATTTACCATCTGTAATTTGGAAATCCCAATTCACTCTTGAAAAATTGACCCTCCAAAACTTATCTATTGGAACATTTTTTTCGAAATATGATTTTTTATACACACTCCAAGGAATAGCCATTTCAACAGTCCAACCTTTGTCAATATCATTTGGATTATTAATAGTTCCGTCAACTTTTACTGCAGATTTTAAACCTGTAACGGTCCAGTCATTTAATACAACATTTCCTTCACGATAAGGCTTAGATATAAATAAATCCCAATTTGTATTTAGAGCATTAATCTCTAACTCGTAATAATTATGCGTATCACCATCTGGATCAATAAATACCTCAAAATCATTATTATAAAAAATAATGGTATCTTTTTTCTTTAAATTTCCCCAAACATGAGGTTCTTCCATTTTCGCAAGAATGTAAAAATATGTCTCATCCCACAACATTTTAACCTGCGTGTTATATGTTGGTTTTTTAATACCTTCAATATCAATAAAACTTTGAGACCATTCTACTTTATTCCATGCAGCATCATCTTCAACCCCATCAATTTTTATTGCTGCAGAAGTTTGAAATGCCACATAACTATTTGGAATAATATCTTTTTTTCCCTGAGCACAACTCATTAGTGAGAAGCAACTTAAAAATACTAAAAACTTAAATCTTAAATCCATAAAGTTAATTTTTACAAACTATTATCCATTGTGTATTCAATTACCTCACTCAACTTTCCAAATGCCATCGCTACAACAGTATCTGCAGCACCATAATATATAGTTAGTTTATCTTCCTTTTCATCATGTAATGCTGCACATGGAAATACTACATTTGGCACATCTCCAACTTGCTCATAATTAACATGAGGGCCTAATAAATAGGATTGTGTTCTGTATTTAACTATTTCAGGATTATATTCATCTAAAATAGCAGCACCCATTGCATATCTGAATCCGTTGCATGTATTAATCACTCCATGGTACAACATTAACCAACCTTCTTTAGTTAAAATAGGAATTGGACCAGCTCCAATTTTTGTGCACTGCCAGGCACTATCTTCAAAAGGTGTTGCTTTCATAACGCAACGATGTTCTCCCCAATATTTCATATCAGGACTGTAACTAACATAAATATCTCCAAAAGGAGTATGACCATTATCGCTTGGGCGGCTTAGCATGGCATATTTCCCATTAATTTTTTGTGGAAATAACACTCCATTTCTATTGAATGGTAAAAATGCATTTTCGCATTGAAAAAACTCTTCAAAATCAAAAGTATAAGCGATACCAATCGTTGGTCCATGAAATCCATTACACCATGTTATCCAATATCTATCTTCAATAAATACAACACGAGGATCATATTTATAATCTGAATCAATCATTTGAGTATTACCAGCTTTCATTTCAATTGGATAATGATTAATATCCCAATCGATTCCATTTTTACTAAAACCAGCAAAAATATTCATTTGAACAGCCTTATTATCACATCTAAAAACACCTGCAAAACCATCCTTAAATGGTACAACTGCACTATTGAAGATACTGTTTGATGAAGGTATTTGATCTCTTTTAATTATTGGATTTTCAGAATATCTCCAAACTACATCATTACAATTATCAGGTCTATCTTGCCAAGGAATTTTACTCACTTTATTTAAATATTTAATTATTCTTTAATTTCTTTCTTCGTTCTCTTATCTAATTCAATAAGCAATTAATTCGGTATTTCTCTAACTTTATCCAACCAAGTATATTTCAAAATAATTGAGGTAATCAAAAATACAACTAATGAAATAATTGCCTTAGGATAATCTCTAATAATAAAATAGATTGGTAATACAATCATACTCGATTGCCAAATAATACCGATAATACTATTCCCCATATCTTTCCAAAATTCAGTATTTTTTGTAAAGGTTGGATCCTCTTTTTTCAATTCTTCACAAACAGGACTCCACCACCCCCAAGGATGTACATTTTTATAGAATGTTTTTAAAGTATCCATATTTGTTGGTACAGTAAAATAAGTTCCTAAAAAGGATCCTATTATAGAAAATGAAAATATTATTGGAAACAGATAAATTGCAGGTATTTGAGCTAAGTCATATAATAGAGTCCCAACTTCAAAATTTGCTTTATTTTGATCGACTAAAAATTGTACTGTTGCAATAATTAACCCTGATGTCATTCCCCAAAAATATCCCCAACCATTAAAACGCCACCATATCCATTTTAAGAAATTAGCTGCCACATATCCTCCATAAAGAGCACTTGTAATCCATAAGGTTATTGAGTTTATAGAATCAGCGAAAAAGCCCATTACAACACCAAGTATTACTACAGAAAATGATGCAATATGACTTGCTTTAATATAATGCTTACTACTAGCATTTGGTTTAAAATATTTTTTATAAATATCATTTACTATATACGCCGGTCCAGAATTTACAAAAGCAGAAAAAGTAGACATAAATGCAGCTAACAATCCGGCCAACAACAATCCTTTAATTCCAACAGGTACATGATTATTAATAACTTTAGGTAAAATAACTTCTAAATCTCCAAGACTTAATGTTGAAGATGCCGCCATCTCAGGAGCTAGGAAAACCAATCCCAAAACAACAATCCCTCCAATCAACAGATATCTAGGTATAAAAAGTACCAAATTGGTAAAACCAGACATATACGCTGCTTCTTTTACCGATTTAGTTGATAAAATTCGTTGCATATCATAACTTGGAGTTGGGCCTGCAATACTTGCGAAAAAACCTTTAAATAGCGACATTCCAATAAATGCTCCAAACATTTTGTAACCTTGGGTATCAATTAGATTATTAAAGGCCATGAATTTTCCACTCCAAGAGCCTTCAAGTTCCCATCCAAATAACAAACTATTCCATTCTGTTGACAACACATTATTAATTTCAACATCAGTTACAGCAATAAAAGCATAAACGGCAACCAATATACCTGCAATTACCATTATACCATACTGTAAAACCTCAGTAGCAACTACAGAGAACATTCCTCCCTTAATCGTATAAAGCGTTGTTAATAGAATAATTGACAAAGCATAACTTTGATCTGAAGTTAACAATTCACTACCGTTAAACATTAAAGTTAAATCCCACGGTAAAATAATGGTCATAAACTTTCCTACACCCTCAAAAAAGTATGCTATAAATCCAATAGTGGCTACGATAGCAAAAATGGCAACTATTATATGGGATGCTCTTCCTGCCTTTTTATCACCAAAACGCGTTAAAATCCATTCAGAACCAGTCATTATATTTGATCTTCTTATCCAAATGGCTAAAAACATCATGATAAAAATTTGATTGAAAATTGGCCACATCCACATAAACATGAAGCTTTTCACCCCATATAAAAATAAAATTCCGACCATCCAAGCAGTTCCTGAAACATCAAACATTCCAGATCCGTTACTCAACCCTAAATAATACCAT
>Ga0193953_1000181_pt1 | contig 35583 bp, 34 predicted proteins | sample BB_4_MG_FD_140325 | JGI IMG/M metagenome (GOLD analysis project Ga0193953, IMG submission 140325) | Microbial mat bacterial communities from the Broadkill River, Lewes, Delaware, United States - BB_4_MG | ecosystem: Environmental > Aquatic > Freshwater > River > Microbial mats | place: USA...
CACTCTTTAAACGAGATACATCCAAGTCAGCCAGTATGGCTAGGAAAAAGAAAATGGCAGGGTTAGACGATGATTATCGCTCAATCCTGTTAGAATCTGGGATTAAAATGCGCTAGCCGTGGTAAATATAACTAAGAGCAAGGAATAAACTTAATCACATTGGTATTAATCTCTAGATCACGTATAATGCCGCCGATTTTTGACATTAGGAGAGATATGTATGCAGGAAAGTGTTCCAGTAATCACAATAGATGGTCCTAGTGGCGCAGGCAAAGGAACTGTGGCTAGAATTGTTGCTGAACAACTTGGATGGCACTTACTTGATAGTGGCGCTATTTACCGTGTTTTAGCGGTTGCAACACAGCACCACCACGTTAGCCTTGATAATGAAGAGCCACTGATCCCAATGGCAGCTCACCTTGACGTACAATTTGAAATTAGCAGCCAAGGTGAAAGTAAAGTAATTTTAGAAGGTGAGAATGTTACTGATACTATTCGCAGCGAAGAAATTGGTTCATTAGCCTCTAAAGTTGCTGCATTCCCACGCGTTAGAGAAGCCTTATTGCGCCGTCAACGTGCGTTCAGTGTTGCGCCAGGTTTAGTTGCTGATGGCCGAGACATGGGCACAATTGTTTTTTCTAAAGCCCCTGTAAAAGTATTTTTAACTGCAAGCGCTGAAGAGCGGGCTGAACGACGATTTAATCAGTTGAAAGAGAAAGGGTTTGATGTTAAAATCGGGCGCCTTTTGGATGACATACGTCAGCGTGATGAGCGTGATCGCAACAGAGAAGTTGCTCCACTTATTCCAGCAGAGGGTGCGTTAATTATTGATTCTACTAGCCTTTCTATACAAGAAGTGGTTAATAAAGTCCTTTCATTTGCGAATGGAAAATTAACATAAAACCTTATCATTTACTTATATTTAACTTAAGTTTAAGTAACGGTAATTTATTTAAAGCCTACGTCAAGGATGTACCGAGGCTACTTTAACAACCCCATGAAACAATGATGTTGATTGGATTAATAACTGAGTTAATAGACAAGTTATGACTGAAAATTTTGCACAACTTTTTGAAGAAAGTTTAAAAGAAATCGAAACTCGCCCGGGTTCAATTATCCGTGGCACAATCGTAAAAGTAACCAAAGACAACGTAATTGTTGACGCTGGTCTTAAATCTGAGAGCGTGATCTCAATTGACCAATTTAAAAACACTGCTGGTGAAGTAGAAGTTTCTGTTGGTGATGAAGTCGATGTATCACTTAAAGCGACAGATGATGGTTTCGGTGAGACTGTGCTTTCTCGTGATGACGCAAAACGTCACGAAGCATGGCAAGTGCTTGAAAAAGCCTACGAAGAAAAAGAAACTATTATCGGTGTTATCAACGGTAAAGTTAAAGGTGGTTTCACGGTTGAAGTTAGCAATATCCGTGCTTTCTTACCGGGTTCATTAGTTGATGTTCGTCCTGTACGTGACACAGCTCACCTTGAAGGTAAAGATTTAGAATTCAAAGTTATTAAGCTTGACCAAAAGCGTAATAACGTTGTTGTTTCACGTCGTGCTGTAATCGAAGCTGAAGGCAGTGCAGAACGTGATGAATTACTAGAGTCATTAGCAGGAGGCCAAGCAGTTAAAGGTATCGTTAAAAACCTTACTGACTACGGTGCATTCGTTGACTTAGGTGGCATTGACGGCCTACTTCACATCACAGATATGGCTTGGAAACGCGTTAAGCACCCAAGTGAAATTGTAAATGTTGGTGATGAAATTCAAGTTAAAGTATTGAAATTTGACCGTGAACGTACTCGTGTATCTCTAGGTATGAAGCAGTTAGGCGAAGATCCATGGGTAGCAATTGCTAACCGTTACCCGGAAGGTTCTAAACTTTCTGGTCGTGTAACTAACTTAACTGACTACGGTTGTTTCGTTGAAATCCAAGAAGGCGTTGAAGGTTTAGTTCACGTTTCTGAAATGGATTGGACTAACAAAAACATCCACCCATCTAAAGTTGTTAACTTAGGTGACACTGTTGAAGTACTAGTATTAGAAATTGACGAAGAACGTCGTCGTATTTCTTTAGGTCTTAAACAATGTATCGCTAACCCTTGGGAAGAGTTTGCTAAAAACTTCAACAAAGGCGACAAAGTATCAGGTAAAATCAAGTCAATTACTGACTTTGGTATCTTCATTGGTCTTGATGGCGGCATAGATGGTTTAGTTCACTTATCTGATATTTCATGGGCTGGCGGTGAAGAAGCTGTTCGTGATTATAAGAAAGGCGATGAAATTGATGCTATCGTACTTCAAGTTGACCCAGAACGTGAGCGTATCTCGTTAGGTGTTAAACAAGCTGAAGACGACCCATTCAATATGTATCTGACAGATAAGAAAAAAGGTGCTATTGTTACAGGTAAGGTAACTGAAGTTGATGCTAAAGGCGCTACAATTGAGTTAGCTGAAAGTGTTGAAGGTTACTTACGTGTTAGCGACATCTCTGTAGAACGTGTTGAAGATGCATCTACAGTATTAAAAGTTGGTGATGACGTTGAAGCTAAGTTTATGGGTGTGGATCGTAAGAACCGTACTATTAGCTTATCTATCAAAGCGAAAGACCAAGCTGACGAACGTGAAGCTATGGATAACTTAAACCAAGTTGAAGAAACAGGTTTAAGCGCAATGGCTGCAGCGTTTAAAAACGCTAAAAATTAATAACTTGTAACAAGAAATTAGTTATATTTCTTTGCACTTTTTCTAGTTTTTATTAAACTAAGAAGAGACTAGGGGAGGAGAATTTATAATTCTCCTCTTATATTAACCTCATTAGCGCGAAGCTAGATGAATACTGGAGGTCTTATGACCAAATCAGAACTCATTGAAAAACTAGGTGATAAATTAAGTCATTTGTCAGCTAGAGATGTAGAACAATCGATTAAAGAAATCTTAGAGTTAATGGCACAATCTTTAGCTAAAGGTGACCGCATTGAAATCAGAGGGTTTGGTAGTTTTTCATTACATTATCGTGCACCTAGAGTTGGTAGAAACCCTAAAACAGGTGAATCAGTTGAGTTAAGTGGCAAATACGTACCTCATTTTAAACCTGGTAAAGAGCTACGAGAAAGAGTTAATCTTTCAAGAGCTTAATTAAACTTAGCTCACTAAGTAACGCTTTAACTAGAGTATGCTTTTAAGTGTACAGTTTTGTGTACAAACAATGTATATTAGCCCTTATATTGCATATTAAAACGGTCTATACATTTGATAATAAATCAAATGTATAGACCGTTTTTTATTTATGTATTATTTTAATTGTTTATCTTAAGTGTGTCGTGCGCGGTTTTTAACTAAGCATTTATATTTTATATAGCCATGATCGCTTTCATCTTATGATCATGAACAAAATTTGAGTCTTTAAACACATTTCATGCTAGAAATACGTAATTAGTTTAGACTCATTTCATATTGGACAAGGCTCTGCATTGCAAAAATATTAAAAAAAATAGATAATATATAGCATATATTTGGTGTGCCGTAATCTATCTGCTATCCATGCTATAGTAACCTTTACCAATAACTTCTAACCGAGATTAATCAACGTGCGTCTTTATTTCACTTTACTCTTAGTTTTACTTTTACTCGCAATCGCTTTTGTTTTTGGTAGTCAAAATGAACAAATAATTTCTTTAAATTATATGATTGCACGAGTAGAGCTGTCTATTGCTGCTGCGGTTAGCTTGTTTACCGCGATAGGTTTTCTGCTTGGGCTTCTTGCTACAATTATATGGCGATTAATTCGTAAAGGGAAAAAATCCTTAGCTAGAAAACGCTCAACCGAGACTTAAGCCCAAGTGATAAAATGATAGAGTTACTCTTCTTACTACTTCCTGTCGCCATGGCTTATGGTTGGTTTATGGGTAGAAACAGTATTAAACAAAAAGACCAAACCATAAAACAAGACTTGTCTATTAAGTACTCTACTGGCTTGAATTACCTTTTGTCGAACCAAAAAGATAAAGCAATAGATTCACTGCTAGATGCATTAAAAGTTGAAGATGATAGCGTTGAAGCACATTTTGCAATGGCCAATCTTTTTCGTAAACGGGGTGAACTTGACCGTGCATTAAAAGTTCATGAACATTTAGTACGTCATGGCAACCTGCCCACTAAAAACAAACAACAAGCTGTATTCGAGTTAGGTAAAGATTTTTTAAGTGCGGGTTTATATGATCGCGCTGAAACTATGTTTAACAAGTTACTAAAATCGCCAGATTATGGCTTAAAGTCATTAACCTACCTTTTACAAATTTTTCAATCTACCAAAGATTGGCAACAAGGTATTAGCCACCAAAAATTGATTGTAAAATTAAATGATAAACGTTTATTACACACCTTAGCCAACTTTTACTGCGAACAAGCCACCAGTGCTTTTGAACAAGATAAATTTATTGAAGTAATTGAATTACTTGAACAAGCGCTTAAACTTGACCCTAATTCATGTCGAGCTAATTGGTTAATGGCAAAAATATATGAAAATCATAAACAATGTGAATTAGCGTGTAAGTGTTATCAAGACATTTACCAACAAGATAAAGAGTTTTTTCCTGATGTTATTGACCAAATGTATCAATGTTATCTTGATCTTGATGCCAGCGATGAATTCTTTCGTTTTATCAAAAAAGTGTATGATGAAACAGCAAGTTCTAGTGCATTAATTTCATATATGAGTTATGTAGAAAAAAAGCATGGTAATAAAAAAGCAAAAGAATTTATGTTATCGGCACTTAAGCGAAGACCAACAATACGCGGTTTTAAGCATTTAGTTAAAATGGAAATGAAACAAACTGATGATGTTGAAAACAATGCTAGTTTAGATTTAATAAAAGAATTAATTGGTGAGTATTTAAAAATTAAACATAGATACAGCTGTCGACATTGTGGGTTTAATAGTTCAACACATTACTGGTCTTGTCCATCGTGTCACGAGTGGGAACAGCTTAAACCAGTTCGGGGCCTCGAAGGCGAATAAATAATAGCTTCTTTACTACTTTCATCAATATTTTTGTCAACCGTACTCACTGACTAAAGTCAGCTCCGTGCGCTTTCCTCAATCTTGAAGAAACTAGCTTTGAATCTAACATTTATTAATGTAATTTATATTGTAAAGAGACTGACTCTACTAATAAGTAGTTAGTTATAGAAAGATTTGAAAATAGGAAATCCCATGTTAAATCCAAAAGTAGTGGTCGCTTTAGACTTTGATAAGAAAAACGATGCTTTATCGTTTGTTGATAAAATTTCGCCAAGCGATTGTAAACTAAAAGTAGGCAAGGAAATGTTTACCTACTTTGGGCCTGAGTTTGTAAAAACGTTAACAGGGAAGGGGTTTGATGTTTTTCTTGATTTGAAATTTCATGATATTCCCAACACTGTTGCCAAAGCAGTTACCGCAGCGGCTGATTTAGGTGTGTGGATGGTTAACGTTCATGCCAGTGGTGGCAGTCAAATGATGGCTAAAGCCAAACAAGCGCTTGAGATTTATGGTAATGATGCCCCTTTATTAATTGCTGTTACTGTACTTACCAGTATGTCAGAAAGTGATTTACGTGGTTTAGGTATTAATAAAACACCCGCTGAGCAAGTGAGCTTTTTAGCAAAGTTAGCCAAAGACAGTGGTTTAGATGGTGTTGTTTGCTCTGCAATGGAAGCTGAGCAGTTAAAATTATCCCTTGGGAAAGAGTTTAAGCTCATTACACCAGGTATAAGACCAGCAGGGTCAGCTCAAGATGATCAGCAACGCATCATGACACCAGAGCAAGCTATCCGTGTTGGCGTAGACTATTTGGTGATCGGACGTCCAATTACCAAAGCGGTTGACCCTCAATTGGTGTTAGAGCAGATAAATGCATCGATAAGTTAAAAACACTGAAATAAATTATTTGTTATTCCTTAGTGAGCAAACTCAAATAAAAAGGCTAGATGGTAACATCTAGCCTTTTTTGATCTAATAGTTTTTGATCTAATAATTACAAAAGTAATTTCAAAATGATTATTTTAATTGCTTACTTATTATAGTTATGAATATAACTAACTAAGTCTAATACTTTGTTTGAATAGCCAATTTCATTGTCATACCAAGAAACCACTTTTACAAACGTATCCGTTAAGGCAATACCTGCTTTTGCATCAAATACAGAAGTACATACTTCACCAACAAAATCATTCGAAACAACCGCATCTTCGGTATAACCTAAAATACCTTTTAATTCGCCTTCTGCGGCAGCGCTCATCGCTTGACAAATAGCGTCATAGCTTGCTGGGTTTTTTAAATTAACGGTTAAATCTACAACAGACACATCTGGCGTTGGTACTCTAAATGCCATACCTGTAAGCTTACCATTTAACGCTGGAATAACTTTGCCTACGGCTTTTGCAGCCCCTGTTGATGAAGGAATAATGTTTTGACCTGCGCCACGACCACCACGCCAATCTTTTGCTGAAGGGCTATCAACAGTTTTTTGTGTTGCTGTAGTAGCATGAACCGTAGTCATTAAACCGTCTTTAATGCCCCAGTTGTCATTTAATACTTTAGCAATTGGGGCTAAGCAGTTAGTTGTACAAGACGCATTAGACACAACGTCTTGTCCTGCATATTCAGTTAAGTTAACGCCACAAACAAACATAGGCGTATCATCTTTGGAAGGTGCTGAAAGTACAACTTGTTTAGCTCCAGCTTCAATATGCTTACGTGCAGTTTCGTCGGTTAAAAACAAACCAGTTGATTCAACGACGACATCAACGTCAATTTCATTCCATTTTAAATCAGCAGGATTACGTTCAGCAGTAACACGAACTGCTTTACCATTAACAATTAATTGTCCGTCAACAACATCAACCGTTCCATTAAAACGACCATGAGTAGAGTCATACTTAAGCATGTAAGCCATGTAATCAATATCAATTAAATCATTAATACCAACTACTTCAATATCATCTCTTGCTGCCGCTGCTCTAAATACAAAACGACCGATACGGCCAAAACCGTTAATGCCAACTTTAATTTTCATGATAAACCTCTTAGAAACCTAATATGTAGTAAAATTACATCATTTTGAGAATAATTCAAGTTAAAAATAGTTATTTGGACTAATTAGTAAAGATTAATTGGTTTTTTTACGTTATTTTGCTGTTATGACACTGATTTCATATAATTGTTTGTATATTTTGTGCTTTTATTCGCTATTTGCATGATTTAGGTATTGCTGCGTGTTAGAATGCAATAAATTTCGTTGTGTGGTATTTATCTTTCGGTTTGAATAACTTGGCTTTTGATCTGAAAGTTACCAAACATTTAATTTACTCACTTTTTATATTTTTTGCACACTGTGACAAAGGCAAGCACTCTGTGTAGTGCATTGATTTAGGAAAATAATTTTATGACACAGAATAAAGTTTTGTGTGACATTGGTTTTATCGGCTTAGGCGTAATGGGCAAAAACCTTGTACTTAACTTAGCTGATAATGGCTATAATATTGCTGTTTTTGACTTAAGTAATGAAAAAGTTCACGGTGTAATTGAGCAAGACAAAGTTGAAAATACTACAGGCGTAGCACGTGTATATGGGTGTTCATCTTATACTGAGTTATTGTCGCAGTTAAAAGCACCTAACCTTATTGTACTTAGCGTACCTGCTGGCTCTCCTGTTGATCAAGTGTGCGAAAGTTTAATAGGTGCAGGTATTAAGCCAGACGATATTGTGATAGACACGGGGAATAGCCTTTGGGTTGATACTGTGGCGAGAGAAAAAAAATATCAAAACAACTTTTTGTTATTTTCTTCGGCGGTTTCTGGTGGCGAAGTAGGGGCAAGATTTGGTCCGTCTTTAATGCCAAGTGGGTCTCCTTATGCGTGGACACGAATTAAACCTATTTGGGAAGCGATTGCAGCGAAAGTTGATGCCAACACTGGCAAACCAATTGAACGCACTAAACCAGGACAAATTGTAAATGATGGTGAGCCATGTGCTGCTTATATAGGGCCAGCAGGAGCAGGTCATTATGTAAAAATGGTGCATAACGGAATTGAATATGCAGATATGCAAATTATCTGTGAAGCCTATCATATTTTAAAAGCAGGCTTGGGGTTAAGTGCGAATGACATTGCTGACATCTTTGAGCAATGGAACAATGGATTACTTGACAGTTATTTAATGGAAATTAGTGTTGAAGTGCTTCGTCATAAATCTGTTGATACTGGCACCAGCTTAGTTGACTTAATTTTAGACAAAGCAGGACAAAAAGGCACTGGGTTGTGGACAGCAATGAGCAGTTTAGAGCTTGGTTGTCCTGCACCCACGATTGCTCAGGCGGTTTATGCGCGTTCTATTTCTTCGTTTAAATCGTTGCGTGATAAGGCTTCTCCTATGTTAAGTGGGCCAGAACAAGTTACAATGTCAATTCAAGACAAACAAGCCTATATACTTGAATTACATGATGCTGTTTATTGCGCTAAAATCTCTGCTTATGCTCAAGGGTTTCAGCTAATGAAGTTAGCTGAAAAAGAACATAGTTGGTCACTTAACTTTGCCAGTATTGCTAAAATTTGGCGAGCAGGCTGCATTATTCGCGCTACGTTTTTACAATCAATTACCCAAGCCTATGAACGTAATGAAAATTTAGAAAATTTATTACTCGATGAATTTTTTGCTGAACAATTAAGCGAACGTCAATTAAATTGGCGCAAAGCTGTTTGTGGTGCAAGCATGTTTGGCATTCCCAATGGTGCACTTTCCTCGGCTTTGTCCTACTATGATTCCATGCGTTGTCAAACATTGCCTGCAAACCTGTTACAAGGGCAGCGTGACTTTTTTGGTGCGCATACTTTTGAACGTATTGACAAACCTGATGGTAAAAAATATCACGTTGAATGGTCTACACCAGAACGTAAAACCATTATCATAGATTAATATCATCAATCTAATACGCTAACGTATATTTTAAAGTTTGGAGTAATTACTATGAACGATCATTATAAAAAAAAGCTCAGTGACGAAGCTTACAAAGTGTGCCGACTTGCTGCTACAGAACGCCCTTTTACGGGGATTTATAATGATCATTGGCTCGCAGGTACTTATCTTTGTGCCTGTTGCGACAAACCGTTATTTGAAAGCGCACATAAGTTTGATGCGGGCTGCGGTTGGCCAAGTTTTTATGAGTCTATTGACGACAATGTGGCTTATTTAGATGATATAAGCCACAACATGATCCGTACTGAAATTCAATGTCAGCACTGTCAATCTCATCTTGGTCATGTTTTTGATGACGGTCCTAAGCCCACGGGTAAAAGATACTGCGTAAACTCGCTCAGCTTAATTTTTCAGCCCACTTAATATGGTTTTTATCAATAAATATTTTTGTAACCTATAGAGAATTATTACGTCTTGCATTACAATATGCGCGCAATAAACCTCTACCATAGTCTAGTTTTTTATTTTTAATAATTAGATTATTATGATTACAGTAAATTATCGTTCAATTGATTGAAATATAAGGCTTAACTAATGACGTCTCATCTTGAGGAAGAATATCAAACAAGTTGGCAAGAACGCCAAACCTTCGCAGAAAATATGCAACCCATTATTGGTCAACTATTTAGAAATAAAGGTATTGAAATATCTGTCTATGGTCGTCCACTGCTCAATGCTTCTCCTATTGATATTATTAAAGCGCATAAATCTGTCGCTTTACATGAAGAGAGAAAATTACGATTACGTGAAAGTTTTCCATTTGTAGAAGCACTCAGCAAAATGGAATTATCGCCAGCACGTATTGATGTGGGCAAATTAGCATATCGTTACTTATTTCAAGGGCAGTCAAATGACTTGTCAATTGATCAATATTTAGAAAAAGAACTAACAGCAGTGAGTGGTGCGAAAGATAAAGCGGCTAGCCAAGATGTTGTTTTATATGGTTTTGGTCGAATTGGCCGTTTATTAGCCCGTTTATTGATAGAACAAACAGGGCCTAACGCCAAATTAAACCTTCGTGCTATTGTTTTACGTCCAAGTAAAGGCGGTGACGATTTGGCAAAACGTGCCAGTTTGTTACGTCGCGACTCAGTACATGGTGCCTTTAATGGTAGTATTACCATTGATAAAGATAACAATGTAATTAAAGCAAATGGTGCTTTTATTAAAGTTATTTACGCTAATTCACCGTCAGAAGTTGATTACACTGAGCACGATATTGAAAACGCGCTTGTTGTTGATAATACAGGTATTTGGTCTGATGAAGAAGGCTTAGGGCAACATCTACAATCTAAAGGTGTTGCTAAAGTATTACTAACAGCGCCAGCTAAAGGCGACATAAAAAATATTGTTTATGGTGTTAACCATAATATGATTTTGCCAGAAGATAACATTGTGTCGGCAGCAAGTTGTACTACCAACGCAATAACACCTGTACTAAAAGCTTTGAATGATGAATTTGGTATTAAAAATGGTCATGTTGAAACGATTCACTCTTATACTAATGATCAAAACCTAATTGATAACTATCATAAAGCACCACGTCGTGGACGCAGTGCGCCATTAAATATGGTTATTAGTACAACAGGTGCTGCAAAAGCGGTTGCTAAAGCGTTACCTGAATTAAAAGGTTTATTAACGGGTAATGCTATTCGTGTACCTACGCCAAATGTTTCCATGGCAATTATGAATTTAAACTTGAAAAAATCGACAGATAAAGACAGTTTGAACAATTACTTGCGTGAAATTTCATTGAAATCTGATTTACAAAACCAAGTAGATTACACTGCTTCAAGTGAAATTGTGTCAACCGATTTAGTTGGTTCACGTTATGCGGGTGTTGTTGATTCACAAGCAACAATTGTTGATGGTGATCGCGCTGTGTTATATGTATGGTATGACAATGAGTTTGGTTATAGCTGTCAAGTTGTACGTGTTATGCTTGAAATGGCAGGTATTACTGTACCGACATTACCTGTTAAGTAGTTATTAACTTAGAAAGCATAAGCTAAGTCATTATTTTAAAAGCGCCAACATTTTTTGTGGCGCTTTTTTGTTTATAAATTTATTACAAACACCGCTTCGGTTTGGGTAATCCTGCATATTTAGTTGCTTGTTTTGCTGGGCCATCAGGAAATAAACGAAATAGATACCGACTACTGGCTTTTTCTTCGCCAAACTCTGCTTTCATTGCCTTAGTTAATGCACGAATAGCTGGAGAAGTATTATAAGTGAGATAAAACTGCCGAACAAAATGAATCACTTCCCAGTGTGCATCAGTTAATTCAACGTTATCCTGCAACGCAATTTCATTGGCTAACGCTTCTTCCCAAAGGGTATAATCTAACAAGTAACCTTGCTCGTCAGTAGCCACTTTATTACCATTAAATTTTATTGCCATGTTATTACTCTGTCGTTATTAAAGGTAAGAGACACTAACGCTGTCATATCAATTTCAGTACAAAGCTCTGTATTTATCGTGATAGCGCGTGCTTGTGCATGGGAAGATAACACCATTAATTGGATGTTTTTATTATTTTCGGTGTTCATGGTATTAATTAAATAATGCTGTAGGTTATAACAGCCGTCATCAGCAAAAACAATGCAATCTTTATTGCCCAGTGTTTGTATACATTGATAGAAATCATTCGTAGTAAAAGCACTTTGACGAACAATGTGAAGAGTAGTCATAGTTGGGTTTCCGAAAAACTAAAAAATAACAATGCTAAAACCTTAAAATAGTATGATGAGAAGTCAATTGCGCTGCAAAGGCTTCAGAGCCTAATACCTGTACCGCTTCAATGTGAAAGGTATCGGCTAAGTTGCGTTCAATTAACGAGGCTTGGCAAACATATATCTCCTCAATATCGTAAAACTCAAACGCAGCAAATGTTTTAAGGTAATCTTTAACAGAAACCATGGCACCGTTTTGCCCTTGCACTAATTGCCATACCCCGTCACCTTGAAAAAATAACGACACGGGTTGCTCAAACGAGCCAAACACTAAGGCAATATCCAATGCGTCTTTGCCTGCCGAACTACCGTAGGGTGCCTTACTATTGAGTATGGCTAAGGATTTAACTATTGATTTAACTATTGGTTTAACCATTAAAACTGCACCATTCGATCAGCTTTTGATGATAACTCAACTAGCTCTCCCAAACCTGAAACGGTAAAAATAGGATGAATGTTCTGTGTATGTTCATCACTAATACCGCGCTTTTCTGCTGCTGTAATACATAGATGTAGTGGTAAACTATAGTGGTTGTATAAACGTTGCCAGCAGGGCAGATATTGAAACTCATCACTGGCAATTTGAACACTTGTGCTAGCATGCATAACACCGTCTTGATAAAAAAATACACCAATAACCTCAACACCTGTTTTAAGGGCTGTTTCAATGTAATCAAGCGCGGTAACACTTAAATTACTATATGGTGGTGTGGTAACAATAACGGCTAGTGTCTTCACTAAAATAATCTCTATTTGAGTTTTATCAATAAACATAAAAAAGCCCCGCGTTGGCGAGGCTTGATATTATAACGTTTTTTTTGGAGACTAAAAGCGAATTAGCTTAAGCTTAACGTAAGGAATAAAATACCTTGTGTTAATCATCGCCACCAAATACACCTAAAAGGTGAAGTAAGTGAACAAAAATATTATAAATATTTAAATACAATGAAACAGTTGCTCTAATGTAATTACGCTCACCACCATTGATAATACGGCTTGTGTCAAACAAAATCAAACCAGACATTAACATAATAACCGCAGCACTTACGGCTAATGAAAGGGCAGGGATTTGAAAGAAAATATTAGCTAAACTTGCAACTAATACAACAATCAATCCTGTCATTAAGAAGCCACCCATAAATGAGAAGTCTTTCTTGCTGGTTAACGCATAACCTGATAAGGCAAAAAATATTAATGCAGTACCACCAAGCGCTTGCATAATAATAGCAGGGCCACCAGGCATTGCAGCGTACGCGTTAAGCATTGGCCCAAGCGAAGCACCCATCAACCCAGTAAAACCAAATATCCAATAAATACCACTAGCAGAGTCGGCTTTTTTGTTTACAACAAACATTAAACCAAAAGCAACTAGCATCATGACAAGCGCTGCCATGTGAGACAAGTTCATTGCCATAGAAACACCAGCAGTTACCGCACTAAACGCTAACGTCATTGATAAAAGCATATAAGTATTTTTCAATACTTTGTTTATTTCAATAGCTGAGCTTTTACTTGCTGTTTGAAAATTCATATTAGTTTGCATAAAACTTCCTTTAAAACTTAATGATAATAACTTTATATAAGCTAAGATAAGGGCATTTACGTAAAGTTCAAGTTATTTGGCTAAACAATCGTCAACGACCTTGTGACATATTATGACATGGTGTTTTTCAAATAGCTAGCTCACAATTGCTGATATTTTTCTAAAATGTGTTTCCGTTTGTAACAATCCAAACTATGGTCATTCACCATACCACAGGCCTGCATATGTGCATAACAAATAGTAGAACCAACAAATTTAAAGCCACGTTTTTTTAAATCTTTACTCCACGCATCAGATTCAGCACTTGTGGCAGGAAAATCAGCTAATGTTTTATGTTCATTAACAATAGTTTTATTACCGACAAACCCCCACATATATTTACTGAAACTGCCAAACTCATGCTGAACCTCAATAAATAACTTTGCGTTATTAATTGCCGCATTAATTTTACCTCTATTACGAATAATGGCTGAATTAAGCATAAGTTGCTCAACTTTGTCTTGATCAAATGTTGCCACAACATTTACATCAAAGTTAGCAAACGCATCACGATAACCTTGCCGACGTTTTAAAATGGTATACCAACTTAACCCCGCTTGTGCAGACTCAAGGCATAAAAACTCAAATAGCTTGTGATCATCATAAACAGGTACACCCCACTCATCATCATGATAAGCAACGTAATCGGGTTTTGACATATCAAGCCAAGGGCACCGACACAATGTATTGTTATGCTCAGGTTTACTCATAAACAACTCCTCGTTCTGCATATATTCTTGTTTGAAATAAAAGCAAGATGCTTAATTTTCTAGCAAACAAACTTAAAACTAACATAATTTGTAAAATAGTACTTTACAAGCGGTTAGCGAGACTTTAATATTCGCCTCGTTCTCAAGCAAGCATTGTTTTGCTACTTGTTTACTTCAGGTGAGATGGCTGAGTGGTCGAAAGCACCGGTCTTGAAAACCGGCAAGGGTTTGTAGCCCTTCTAGAGTTCAAATCTCTATCTCACCGCCATATTCCAAGAAACCCGTTAACCGAAAGATTAACGGGTTTTTTTCTTTTCAGGGTTTATGGAAAAAGAGACTGGGTTTGTAGCGCTAAACCTTTGAGTAGAGTTCAAATCTATATCTCACCGTCATATTCTAAGAAACCGCTATATTTGTTGTAGCGGTTTTTTTTCGCGTAAATTTAATGGAATACAACACCAGGGTTTGTAGCGCTAAACCTTCGAGTAGAGTTCAAATCTGGATTCACCGCCACATTCTAGAAAACCGCAACTTTAACGAGTCGCGGTTTTTTTCGTTTATAGTTGATGGAATCTGCTCTCGCAATTAAATCTCTATTGCTAGATTTACCGTGTAATGCCGTGTAATGGTCAATATACCTTTTATGTCGATATGATAGTACATAGTTTAAATGCAATAACTGCCAAGTTTTATAGATTTACTCATAAGTGTTTATCTATAGGTGGCAACATAATATGGATAGATTGGAGAATACAATGAGCAAACGTCTAGATAACACTAAGGTAACGCCTGAAGAGCATACCCCTAATGCACTTGTTCATAATACACTAGTAAATAACTTAAAAATTGAGCATGTAAACAATACGTCTTTGTACTGTTTTTTCACTAAAACTGAACGTAATGATGTGACTGCAAAAATTAATACAGAACCCAAAAGACAAGGTAAGTCACCAATTCCTACTCGCGTAACGACTATTATTGATGTGTATAGCCAAGACAAATTAATGAGCAATACAAACCGAAATTTATCAGCACAACCAGAAAAGCCATTGCCCATTATTAGAAAGATCAATACAGCGTTGTCTAAGCTACACAGACTTCCTAAATCAATGATGTTGTTTTTTAAATAACAAAAAATGGCTAAACGTTTTGATTACTGTTTAACTACCTGCAAGGCTTTAAATAATTTATTGGTTATTGACAACGAGTATCGTATTCAACCTTATCGCCTTTTATAATCTTAAAAAATTTTGATGCTAAACGTATTTTCCCCGTATTACGCTCAATAATATTACTGGTTTCGCAGGTGTTATTGAGTGCTTCTACAAATTGTTTACGAATGCGATAAATTTGGATATTCAAGTGGCTGGCATCTACGCCTAAATCTTTAGCCAATGATTCTGCATAAAGCCATCCTTGTTCACTATTATCAAATCCTGCTTTTATATCTTTTACTCGTTGTCGTGCTAGGCATAGTGTGAGGTAATGATGATTACGTACTAACAGATCTATATTTCTATCGCCAGTTTGTATAACAAGATGCGTACTTTCTTCATCAAGGCTTGTTTGAAAAATAAATGTTAGCTCGTTAAGTGAGGTGACACTTGGTTTCACTATTTGTGTTTCAGCTAGTGGGCGATTTATTTGTAACTGCCATTTTAAACCGTTAAATATAATATATTCTTGATTACGCAATTCCATAGGTGTTGCAGACTCACTCAAATCATCATCCAATACTTCTTGCCACCAAGAACAGGATTGATTGTTATAACGCAGTAAAATTTCATGGGATTCTTGATTTGGCAATAAATGAAAATACTCAAGTTCAATTACTTCGCTATTATGTTCAATAGGAATAAGGCAATCACAGGGAGATTTAATATCAAATATTTCAAACGCATTACTTGAGTTACTAGCAAAATTTATCACATCACCAACATTTAGTTGAACTACTTGGTTTCGGCTTAGTTTATTACCATTTAACCACGTACCATTACTGCTAACATCACGTAATAACCAATATCTATCGTTCCATTCAATAAAAGCATGAACCTTAGAAACAAATGAATCATCAATAAAAGTATTTACCGAATTTTTAAGCCGACCAAAACTATGATGGGATTGTAAAAAATAACGCTGTTGCATTTCTTTGTTAAATAAAGTGGCCATAACTTCTTCTTTTAGTAATATCGAATATCGTTAAGTATTTGACTAAACGTATGGTAAGAGACGAACGTAAACGTAACATATCAAGTTAATTAAAACATCTCAACTAACAGACCTAGCTAACTGATAATCAATTAATTAAAGGAATTTTTGCTGTTAAATTTTTGTAGGGTTTAACGCGATATTTCCTCACTATTTGTTAATAAATCGCAACGTAAACGAGTTATGAATTTTTCACCCCATATTCATAGTATAGCAATTCCTTTGTTTTTATACATTGTACAACGACACGGTGAAAGTACTAATAAAACTAGGTTATATTAATTTTATTGATAAAACCCAAGGCAAAATTAGCCAACAAATGGCATTATTCAAAGTAATGCATTTTAATCGTTTGTAATAAGTGGGTGATGAAATACACAAGTCCCGCTTATTAAATATTTCATACAGGAGCTTTTCTTTTGCTTGGTAATCGTTTTGAAAATGTAAATTTAAAAGGTGATATCTTTGGTGGTGTCACCACTGCTATTATTTCCTTACCATTGGCACTTGCTTTCGGTGTTGCCTCTGGCGCAGGAGCTGAAGCAGGTCTTTGGGGTGCTATTATGGTCGGTTTTTTTGCCGCACTGTTTGGTGGTTCAACGTCACTAATTTCAGAGCCAACAGGGCCAATGACTGTCATCATGACGGCTGTTTTAACCAGTATGATGGCGAAATACCCAGAAACAGGTATGGCAATGTCGTTTACTGTGGTAATGATGGCTGGCGCTTTTCAAGTATTGTTAGGTACGTTGAAACTCGGAAAATATGTTACTTTAATGCCATACAGTGTTATTTCTGGGTTTATGTCTGGCATAGGTGTTATATTAATTATCTTGCAAATCTCTCCATTGTTAGGGCATTCAGCACCAGCTGGTGGTGTTTTAGGTACAATTTCTGCGCTGCCTGATACCTTGTCTAACATCATATTTAGTGAGTTATTTCTAGGCGTATTAACGTTAGCTGTATTAATTTACTTTCCTAAACAATACCGAAAATACTTTCCTGCACAATTAGTTGCATTGGTTGCTGTGACACTTTTATCTATTTTATTGTTTGATACAGACAGCATTCGCCGAATAGGTGAAATACCCGCGGGTTTACCCTCTGTTGTAATTCCTCATTTTAATGCAGATATGTTTACCACCATGATAATAGATGCGTTAGTTTTAGGCACGTTAGGTTGTATTGATACGCTGCTAACCGCTGTTATTGGTGATTCATTAACCCGTAAAGAACATGATTCAGACAAAGAATTACGTGGTCAAGGTTTTGCCAATATGATTTCAGGCTTGTTTGGTGCTTTACCAGGGGCAGGCGCTACTATGGGTACAGTAACCAATATACAAGTAGGCGCCCGAAGTCCTATTTCAGGTATGGTTCGCGCTATTGTACTGGCCTTGGTGGTGTTAGTGGCAGGCGGGTTAACTGAACCTATTCCAATGGCGGTATTAGCAGGTATTGCCGTTTACGTAGGTTTAAATATTTTAGATTGGAGTTTTATTCAACGCGCACATAAAGTAAGCATTCAAGGCATGGTAATTATGTATGGGGTAATGTTACTCACGGTATTTGTAGATTTAATCGCTGCCGTTGGGCTAGGCGTATTCATTTCTAACATTATTATTATAGACAAATTAAGCAAAGTACAAGCACGTAAAGTGAAGGCTATTAGCGATGGTGATAATAATGTTGTACCGTTAAGTCATAGCGAACGTGAAATGTTAGATAAAGCAGACGGTAAAGTGCTATTTTTTTACTTATCTGGCCCTATGATATTTAGTGTATCGAAAGCAATATCACGTCAGCATGCCAGTATAGCTAATTACCAAGTGATGATATTAGATTTAACCGATGTTCCTATGATTGATGTAACCGTAGGGTTAGCACTCGAAAATGCAATAAAAGATGCTCTTGATGCCCAATGTGAAGTGCTACTAGTTTGCCCTAATACAGAAACAAGGCAACAATTAGCTAAATTCCATGTTTTAACCTTAATAGCAGAAGAACATCATTATTTAAATAGACAGCACGCTTTGCAAGCATCACTTAAGCATGTTGAGTGTAAACGGGATATAAAGTAATAAGTACAATGAATGGATGATGCATTATTAACAAATAAAATAAGAGAACGTGTCAGTAAAAAATTGATTTTTAATACATACACTTACTTAAACCCGGCGGAATAATAGTTATTTCGCTTCAATATGACCAAACAGAAGACAACGACAAAACCCGAAAAATGTTTGACGTATACGCTAATGAATTAAAACGCTTAGCAACTGATGTTGGCTTATTTACCAAACTAGAAACACCAAAAGAAGCAGACAAACTTGGCAGAAACCACGTGTCATGGCAAACCGTTGTATTACAAATGCCCGACGATGGTACAGGACAATTTTGATTGCTTCTCAATATACGTTTTGATATGTTGAAACAGCGTTATAAATACATGTTAGTAATAGTAACAACCAAAAATAACTATAGAACGGATTCAAGAAGAAGGTACGTATGGACGATTTGTCACCATCAAACTTAAAAAGTATTCTCCATTCAAAACGGGCTAATATTTATTACCTAGAATACTGTCGAGTAATGCAAAAAGATGGCAGGGTTTTATATTTAACAGAAGCAAAAAAAGAAAATTTATATTTTAACATTCCTATTGCCAATACTACTGTTTTGCTTTTAGGCAATGGCACATCAATTACCCAAGCAGCAGTACGCATGTTAAGCCAAGCTGGTGTACTTGTTGGCTTTAGCGGCGGTGGTGGCACACCACTATATATGGCCAACAATGTTGAACACGCCATAGAATGGATGACACCACAAAGCGAGTACCGTCCAACTGAATATTTACATGGTTGGATGCAGTTTTGGTTCGATGATAATCAACGATTAAATGCAGCTAAACAATTTCAAACATTACGTATTGAATACCTATCCCGAGTATGGAGCAAAGATAAAGATCTTAAACAAAATGGTTTTTTAATAACCGATAATGCTATTCAAAGTTCATTGGCCATTTTTACAAAACGGACTGAAGCCGCCAGTAAACAATCTGATTTATTACTAACCGAAGCACAGCTCACCAAAGCACTTTATAAGTTTGCTGCCAATAATACCCAACTTGATAATTTTACTCGACAACACCAAAGCTCTGATTTAGCTAATGACTTCTTGAACCATGGTAATTACTTAGCTTATGGCCTTGCTGCTTGTACTTTATGGGTATTAGGTATACCACATGGTTTTGCCGTAATGCATGGTAAAACTAGACGAGGTGCCTTAGTGTTTGATGTGGCAGACTTAATAAAAGACGCATTAGTACTACCGTGGGCGTTTGTTTGCGCGAAAGAAAATGCAACTGAACAAGAATTTAGACAACAAATTTTGCAAGCCTTTACCGACCACAAAGCATTAGATTACATGTTTGATGCCGTAAAACAAATTGCACTACAAAATCATACCAGTAAACCAATTGAGGCAAATACTTAATGACAAGTTATTGCGCACCGTTTTATGAACTTGAATTGTTCAGAACAGAAATAGATGGTGTATTACATAGACAAAGCGACCTCTCATTATGATGGTTACGTTTGTAAGTCAATGTGAAAAAAATGCCCTTAAAAAAACAAGGCGCGTGCTCGACGCGTTTGCCAACCGCATAGGCGACAACACATGGCAAACCGTGATTACTGAAGACGGACTAATAACCGTTAAAAAAATGCTGCGCCAAACCGCTAGCAAAAGTACCGCAGTAAGCTGCCATTGGATACGTTCACGAGCAAGAAGCCAGTTTTTGTGGGTAGTGGGGAATAAAGGTAAGTTTAATAGTGAGGGTATAGTGGCTGTTAACTATACAAGCAACGAGGTAATAATGGATATTAATATCGGAAAACCAATTAAAGGCGTAGTTTATGCTAATACTCATTTACAAACGTTAGTGGAACACCTCTTTGCTGTTGGTTATATAGCAGAGTTACTGCATAAAAAGCTGTTTCCCAACTCAGATAAAAATTCATATAAACAATATGCAACAATAAGCTTTGTTTCAGGTTGCTTACATGACCTTGGTAAATTAGATCCTAATTTTCAAAAGTGGGTGGTAAACCCAAAGAAAAAATCATTTATTGCAGATGATGGACAGCATATTGACGATGCCAAATTTAGTTTTGAAAAGCACCCACGTCACAATGAATTATCACTGTTGTTCTACCATTTATTGGATGACAGAAAACTTCAATTTGTCAGTACAGGAAATAAACGTACTATTCGTCATGCTATATATTGGCATCATGCTAAAGCTTATCGTAATGATAAAGTAGCTAAGGAGTTTGATACGTATAAAGGATTGGCTAAAAAATTCTTAGCTAATAATAAAGGTAAAGAACTCTCCGATTTTATTGACCAAGCAAAAACTACCTTACAAAAAGTCGTTGATTTGGAACTCAATTATCGTGGCCAAGAGCAGTCTTTGTTACAAGATGCCTTTTTAAATGAAGTTCTTGATGGTTTAGAAGAGTTACTACCAAACGCACCTATATTACCTGAATATAAAGAATATGAATGTGAAGATAATACTGAAGATTACCAAAAAAATATACAAACAAACGCCAATAATAATATCGCTAGGGCTTGTTTAATAACAGCTGACCGTCTTATTTCTGCTTTATCAGCAAATGAACTGCATCAAGCGATTAAAAACAAAACGCTAGAAGATGTAATTAAAAACACATTAGATAACGATTCCACATTATCTACTCATATCACAAACTGTTTAACAAATTTCCCTGACGGCGAGCGAACTCAAAAACAGCATGATATTGCACAGCTATTAACTAAGGTTGAAGACGTTGGTGTTTTAGCGGGTGCTGCAGGTTGCGGTAAAACTAAAATAGCGCTTGAATGGGCAGCGTTAAAAAACGCTAATCAAATTATTTGGGTGTGCCCTAGGGTGCAAGTTTGCCAAGGTTTATTCTCTGAATTAACCTCAGAACGTTATTTACCTAATGCCACCATTGAAATAATGACAGGGGAATTTAAATTCCAAGATAAATGGGGAAATGATACTGAATCTGGAAGTTATTTTACGGGTGATGTTGTTATCACCACAATAGATCAAATCTTAGGATCCGTGATCAGTCACACTAAAGCGAATACATTGATCGATTATTTAAATGCACATGTTGTATTTGACGAATATCACGAATACATCAATATGTCAGCTTTCAATCTATTATTCGCCGAGTTAATTGCCTGTAAAAAAATGCAAGCAGGTTCAGCTAATACTTTATTAGTGTCCGCAACACCTCATTATGTATTTTTAGAAGATGTATTGGATATTGATAAAGATGACATTATCGAAATGCCATCGTTTAATACCAGCAAATATAAAATTGAGTTTGATGTTTTTGATGATGCAGATTTAAGTGCTTCAAACCCATTGTTTAAAGCACAAGAAAACAAAACCTTTGTTATAAGCAATACTGCGCTATCAGCACAAAATAGTTTTATTGTTAATCAGCAAACCGAAAACAATATATTGCTACACTCAAAATTCAAAAAAAGCGATAAACAAACTTGGTTTAACGAAGTGTATGAGGCGTTTAAAGAAGACGGCACCAACAAGTATGAAGTGCTACGCAGTGGCCCAATAGTACAAGCATCACTGAATATCAGTTGCGATCATATGGTGGCTGAAATATCGAATCCTGAAAATACATTACAACGTTTAGGTCGGCTTGATCGTTTTGGTATCAATTCACAAATAAATACTTATTGTTTAGCCGTACCACAAACCATTGCCAACAATAAAGGGCAAAGCTCAGCTTCCCGTTTTTTAAATAAATTACATAGCTTGGCAACAACCCGTGCTTGGTATCAGACGTTAGTAGAGTACTTTGAGAATAAAACCTTTACTTTGCCTGAAATTTACAAAATGTATCGTTTGTTTAACCAACAGACAGCAACTAGAGCAATGATTGAAAGCGATCTGGTCGCGGCACTAAAGGCCAGTGTGTTAGATATTAATAACACAGTAGTTGACCCTATTGTTATTCCACCTAAAAAACAGCAAGAAAAAATACGCGCAAAAATGAGTAAAAACTCACTGCGTGGTAATAACCGTTTTGTACAAATGGCAGTGTGCGATTTAAGTGTAGTTAACACACCAAAATTTATCGATGAATACGCATACACAATACCGCTAGATGATGTAACACCCATTGACAACTTGACATACTCAACTCCTGCCATTCAGGGATATGGAAAAAGTGATCAAGATTTACTGTCACATATGTTTAAAAAGAATCACAACATACTCGGTGGTATAAAACCATTCAATGATAACGCTTTGTTAAACCAAGCGCGAGATCCAGAATTACCTATTTATTTAAGCTATACATCGCAAGACCTTGTCGCAGTTGGAGGCGAATCTGCTCGACATAAATACGCAATTTATTATATGACCTGTGACAAACAGCCTATCGGCGCAATGTCACTACAACAACTAAACAATACAACTGAAGATGAGGAATAAATCATGGAAAAAGTAACAGGAATTAAAAGTGTTGATTTTAAAATTACGGCGTTGGGGCATGGGGTCGTTAATTGGAATGGTTCCCCCAATTTGACAATAGTTAATGATAATAAATTTAAAAACATCACCAACCATTCAATGCCTAAACTGAGAGGTTATAGTAACGTCAAAGAATATAATGAAGATGGTACTGCTAAGTTTTACAAACATCCAGAAGACGTAGATTTTTCAAAGGTGAAACTATATATAAGCCAAAATTGTATCAGGCATCATTTATTTCGAGGTGAACATTATAATTTAAATTCGCCTAAGCTAGCGGAAAATATGATTAAATTATTATGTTCAACAACTGGTTTGTTGAGAGGTTATGTTAACCCTAAAAATGAAAATAAAAGAACTAGCCCGTTATTATTAACTGATTTTGTTGATGAGTTAAACAAGGGTAATTTTGAACAATTAGGACGTTCAGGTAGTAAGGAAAAAGAAACTAATAAAGCTGGTAAAGATTCAAGTAATTCATTGTTTTCGAAGTTTACCTTCGGTGATACAGAATACACAGCTTATGGCTCTATAAGTATTGAACAATTGCAGTTTATTCCTTTATGTGCTGATTTTGGTCGTGAATCGATGAAAATAAATAATCATAAAGAAGGGAAGGAAGTTGCAGAAGCACTTACCACATATTTGCAGTCTTTATCTGAAAATAAAGAAGCGAAAGCAATTTATCATGAAAACTACGTGCGCCGCGGCTCAATCTTTGATGAAGGCGAACAAGGGATTTTATTAAATGATGCGGCAATTGATGAAATGGTTAATCAAGCTATAGAATTAATAAAGACCTTAAGTATTAGGCAGGCAAAAGGTTACATGTATGTAGATGATGTGTTGATAGATTACAACGATAGTTATATTGCTAAAGATATGTTTCGCATAAAAAAAGATGAAAGCTCAATTCAGCCAACCAAAAACACTAATAAATATGCGGTTTACTATGAAGGTAAGTAAATATGAGAATATTAATTGAATTCGATTCTTGCTGGCAAACAAGTTTCCTCGCAGATGATGTAAAAAAACCAGTAGGTAAAGTATCTTCAAAGATTAATAAGCCATCAAGCAATGGCTATATGCAGAAGTTTGTGGCTACGTCTGGAACTCGTGGTGAAACACCAGCCCCTTTAAGCTTAAGTACAATTCTAGGTGTATTATCACGTTTAATTGGCGATCAGAGGAAGCTTTATCAATCTAGGCAACAAGACAATTACTACTTTGCTGATTTAGAAGATAAAATTACTTGGAATTTATCTGAGCCTAAAATGGTAAATGAGTTGATGTATTTAACTAATAAATCTGATGATCGTTGTGGTCAATCATCTTTTTTAGGTGTTCTCGAAGATGATAATCCTTGGTTTTTCAGTAAGGATTCATATCTATTATGGTCTGTATTATTTCTAACTCAGGAGCAACTCGTTGAATTTATTTTAAGTAAAAATATAAATTTAATTAGCGCTGAAAATTGTTTACCGAAAGACTTAATAGAGAGAATTAATAAAATATCTGATTCTAAAAGTGAAGAAGGTGAGGTCTTGAAAACTCGTGATAAATTAACCAGTGATATAGAGAGTGTGATTGAAAAAAAAGCAAGTTCACTGAAGGGGTATCATGAAAAAATTACAAAGACCCCTCCAAAAACTTCAACTCAAGAATCAAAGGTAAAATCCCAGTTAACCAAATTAGAGAGTGAATTAAATGATGCTAAATTGAGCTTAGAAAGCTTATTAGAAGATAATGAAGCATTAATTTTTGATTCTAAGCTTACGAAGGTAACAGAGTTTTTATCAAGTAAATACCCAGATGTAAAAAAAGCTGGCGAAGAATACTGTAAAAGTGGGGTAGTTTATCCTATGAGCTTATATTCTGCTGCGCTGTATTTGCAGGCAGAACGTTTACTAAGCGCTGGGTATGAGGTGTCGTATCTCAAAAACTCAAAATCTGAAATTCAGATCCAAGGCTTTTCTAAACGAGGATTCAATGGGGTAAGAGATTGGCTTAATGCTATGACAGGAAAAAGAAAAAAAGAAGTTGGAACTCCTTGTATGGTTGAGAAGCATTCTGGCAAATTAGAAATTGAATTGTCATTAGATTCTAAAAATGACAGAGGGAGTATTAAAAAAGATATCAGTAGGGCTGATGAACTTGCAGAGCTTATCGAAAATGCCGGTGTATCTTCTTTTTATCTTGGCAAAAAAGGCTTGGCTTACGTGACTAAAATAAGGGTTTAAGTATGGATAATTATATTGATATTCAAATACAACCTGATGCAGAAATGCGTGAAAATGTATTGATGAATAAGGTGTATACCAAGCTTCATAAAGCGTTATTTGATTTAAAAAGTACCAGTATCGGTATTAGTTTTCCTGAATATAAAGTGTTATTAGGGCACAAAATACGTTTGCACGGCAACCCGTCAATGTTGAATGATTTACAAGGTTTAAACTGGTTAGGCGGTTTGTCTGGTTATTGCCAGCTTTCTGAAATATTACCTGTGCCACAAAATGCACAATATCGAGTAATATCTCGTAAACAAAGTACGATGACCAATGCTAAATTAAATCGTCTCATTAAACGTGGTACTATTTCTAAAGAAAACATAAAGGCTTACAAAGCTAAAATGTTCACTAAAGGATTAGATAACCCTTATTTCGAATTAGATAGTACATCAAATGAGCAATTACACCGTAGATATATACAATTTAGTGAGGTTTTATCTGAACCTGTCAAAGGAGAGTTTGACCATTTTGGTTTAAGTAAAACAGCCACTGTACCTTGGTTTTAGTTACTTCTGTATTAAAGCTATGCTTTATATATGTCACTTTGTTATTTAGACTTAACCAATAAACATATGTCGAGCATAGGTTACAAGTATTAAGGAATGAAATGCGTAAAGTAGCTATTTTAAAAAATGGTAAAAAACAAGCTATTCTCAATTGACAATGCGAATAAAAATTTAGAAATCATTTATCAGCATTATATGTTGCGCGCGGACGACAACAAGGTTGCAGATAAACTTCTCTCTGAAATTGAGGACGCAATAATCTTGCTAGGTTCACAACCTTTGTAAGGAGATTTATCACTCGAATTAAATTTAACAGATAATGATTGCTTAGAAATGTTCACCAAATCATTTCGCCTTATTGATAAAATAGAAAAACAACAAATCATAATCTTGATAGTTTTACATCAAAAACAAAGTGTTGCTAAAGCGGTGTTTAATCGTTCGTTGAATTAGCTCGCTAATTGTTATTTTGATTATAGAAAACCAAAATAATTGCTCTTTAAAAATTTGTTTAAATATTAATAAGTTACAAATAGGTTAAAAATTTAGGGCAAAACACTTTAAATTACCTTAGCCTTTGTTGTAGTTTATTTTTTTGCTATTATTCCATTGTTCACTGCCGCACAGGCAGCTTAGAAATATCACTATGTATAAAGTATCAGCGACGGGTGGTTCACTGCCGCACAGGCAGCTTAGAAATCTTCTAACATTTTCACTTTGAATTCTAACCTAGTTCACTGCCGCACAGGCAGCTTAGAAAAAGATTTTAAGAAAAATTGAAGATCAAGAAATGTTCACTGCCGCACAGGCAGCTTAGAAATAAGCCGTGCTTTAGAGTTCGACGCGTTAGACGTTCACTGCCGCACAGGCAGCTTAGAAAGTTCTCTAGTAGTTTAGTCGCGTATGTACGCCGTTCACTGCCGCACAGGCAGCTTAGAAATGTACCTATCCCTTCTTCATCAAGAATTTCGGGTTCACTGCCGCACAGGCAGCTTAGAAATAATGTATCAACAGCACCAGCTAACCCTCCCGGTTCACTGCCGCACAGGCAGCTTAGAAAGGTTACTATAACGTGGTTTGATACTGACTCACGTTCACTGCCGCACAGGCAGCTTAGAAATCTTAACAGTTTAACGCCGAGATACATTTTCAGTTCACTGCCGCACAGGCAGCTTAGAAAAGACCCACATCAACTTCGAGGGGGATTCTAGGGTTCACTGCCGCACAGGCAGCTTAGAAAGCTGCGGCGCTATGGCGCTGCAAGTGGCGGGGGTTCACTGCCGCACAGGCAGCTTAGAAATCGATTGACAAACAGATCGAAGCCGAAGAGAAGTTCACTGCCGCACAGGCAGCTTAGAAATATCAAACTGGGCACCACCCCCATACGTTTTAGTTCACTGCCGCACAGGCAGCTTAGAAATTGTGAGCGATGTGTTATGTAAAATAAAAGGTGTTCACTGCCGCACAGGCAGCTTAGAAATTTCTGTCCGCCGGTCGCGGTCCGCTCAGTGTGTTCACTGCCGCACAGGCAGCTTAGAAATCTAATTTCTAAGGGTGTTGAAGTGTCACGGAGTTCACTGCCGCACAGGCAGCTTAGAAAGTAAATGCCTTCGGAACTAGTGTTGATGGTATGTTCACTGCCGCACAGGCAGCTTAGAAACACAGGTAACGCAATGGATTAATAAGAAATTCAGTTCACTGCCGCACAGGCAGCTTAGAAAAGAAAACGGGCGTACTGATTTAGTTATAAAGTGTTCACTGCCGCACAGGCAGCTTAGAAATCAACGAGGAAATAAAGCGCTTTGCTTTGAGTGTTCACTGCCGCACAGGCAGCTTAGAAAGTTCTCGTCTAACACAATGACCGATCCGTCCGGTTCACTGCCGCACAGGCAGCTTAGAAATCAATAGTGACGATTTCAAAAAAGAATCAGCCGTTCACTGCCGCACAGGCAGCTTAGAAATTGATTCCAATTTACGGCAACTTTGACATAATGTTCACTGCCGCACAGGCAGCTTAGAAATATACTGGTTATAAAAACGGGGTAAGCTACGGGTTCACTGCCGCACAGGCAGCTTAGAAAGTAAGGTGTTCTAATATTCCAGCCGAACGTTCGTTCACTGCCGCACAGGCAGCTTAGAAAGCACAGAAAAGCAACAACAAATTAATTGAAGTGTTCACTGCCGCACAGGCAGCTTAGAAAGTTACTGTCATGACTAATTAAGTAATCCCTTGGTTCACTGCCGCACAGGCAGCTTAGAAATTTTATTGTTCCGGAGGAATGCACCATGCAATGTTCACTGCCGCACAGGCAGCTTAGAAAATCACTAATAGCACCTAATGAGCTTTTTATTCGTTCACTGCCGCACAGGCAGCTTAGAAATCGTACTAAGTGCAATTGCAAAAAAAAGTAAAGTTCACTGCCGCACAGGCAGCTTAGAAAACCGAAAGAACTAATTCAACAGTGTCAAATACGTTCACTGCCGCACAGGCAGCTTAGAAATGTTTGGTCAAAATCACTGTACACACGTACTCGTTCACTGCCGCACAGGCAGCTTAGAAAGCAAGGAGTAAACGCATTCTCAGATAATAATTGTTCACTGCCGCACAGGCAGCTTAGAAAAATTAGGAAAAAGCGTGAATTTGCTCTTTCTGGTTCACTGCCGCACAGGCAGCTTAGAAATTTTCCATGCAATACTGTTGCAAGCGCCGCTTGTTCACTGCCGCACAGGCAGCTTAGAAACAAATATACTAGAGTCGTCCGGTTCCCAATTAAGTTCACTGCCGCACAGGCAGCTTAGAAAGCTAAGTCCTTCGTCATTTACTACAGCATTGTGTTCACTGCCGCACAGGCAGCTTAGAAATGAAGGTGACGATGATAACAGTGATAACCCTGGTTCACTGCCGCACAGGCAGCTTAGAAATGAAGGTGACGATGATAACAGTGATAACCCTGGTTCACTGCCGCACAGGCAGCTTAGAAATTACTGCGACACAGAACAAACATTAAAGTGGGGTTCACTGCCGCACAGGCAGCTTAGAAATGCTGACGATGAAACAGCACAGTATTTAACATGTTCACTGCCGCACAGGCAGCTTAGAAACGTAACTTTAACTAATTTTGCATAACTGGACTGTTCACTGCCGCACAGGCAGCTTAGAAATTTTAGCGCTGTCAGCTTGCTCAAATATGCTAGTTCACTGCCGCACAGGCAGCTTAGAAAAGCAGCTAAAGCGAAACCTACTTTAGTACCTAGTTCACTGCCGCACAGGCAGCTTAGAAATGTACTTGTACTTCTGTAGCACTTATGGACTTGTTCACTGCCGCACAGGCAGCTTAGAAATTTACAATAAGCGGAAATTAACGGGAGTACAAGTTCACTGCCGCACACGCAGCTTAGAAAATTTAGTGGCGGAATAAATTCCGCCCTACAGGGTTCACTGCCGCACAGGCAGCTTATTAATCGCCATAGATGAGCCGATTGTTGGTGTGTTATAAATACCTCAATCACTCAATTGTTTAGCTTTGTTTTCAAACAAATATTCTTTGTTGTCTGCGGTTATCACTTTGGCGATTACTTGGTAGTCGCTTTCAATGTCCAATAAGCCTATGCCACTTTGATTCAGTAATTTTTTATGGTTAACTCTGCGCGCTTTTATCAGCATATCACGTCGTTTGGTAAACCAGTTTAATGGTGATTGGCTGCTATAAAGGTAATGATTACATTTAGCTAAAAAGTTTAATAGTTGTTCAGGAAACTGGTTTTTAATACCGCTACACGTTATTTGAGTAATATGCGGGTTATGCTTGCTGTGTTTAAGGCTTACGTCATAAACAAATGAATAATGTACGTCCCCCGACAAAATAATAAAATTAGGGGGTGTTTTAGAATGTTTAAATATGTTGAGTATCACGCTGGCTGTGCCTTTATGTGCCATCCAGTTTTCAGCATCTACAGTTAGGGCAAAGCCAAAAAAGGTGAAAATACGTTGTATTACTTCAATTAATTTAACGCCAAAAATAGGGGCGGGAGAAACTAAAATAACGGCTTTTTCGTCAAAGAGTTCTCGTTGTAAATCGGTGAGTGATTCCCAGTCCATTAAGCCAGAAGGGCGATTTGCTTTTTTCTCAGAGCGCCATCGTTGTGTGCGTGTGTCTAAAACCACCATTTTAGGGTGTGTTTCTACACTATAATGCCATTGATTAAAGTGCAATAGGGTGTCTATCAGTTCATCAATGTTATTCATTTTATCAGATGAAAAGCAATCTTTAGCTTGTGCATAAATTTCGTTAAACGCTTCGGGTTGGTTTCCCCACCCTTGGCATAACCAGTAACCAGTTAGCGCGTTACCTATAATGCGTTTTGAAAAAGGGTGTCCGTAGGCTATTTCTTCCCATTCACGGGTAAGGTTCCAGTCATCGGTTATGTCATGATCATCGTGGATCATAAACGTGCGAATATGCGCTAAGGCACGCCTAACTGCAGGTAAACCATGCGAAAATTCTTCAATCACTTTTTGTTCGTCTTGGTAACGTTGCTGATGTTTCGCGTCTATTTTGCTGTCGTCAAACGTTACAAATTGCCATAGTTCGGGTGACCAAACAAGTAAGTACATCGCGATAACTTCAGCAAATGAAATTAAATGGTTATGGGCACTAACCGAGGTAAACACACGTTTCTTTTTACCTTTAAAAAAATCGATAAAATTGTCATTGTCACCTTCAAATAAGGGCAATATTTTGTCACGTTGATAATAACAATCGGGGCTTGATAACAGCTGCTCACTATTTTCAATGTCTTCATTTTGCCAGCTGCCACTGTGTAAACCAAGTAAGGCAATAACTTGATGTATAGCCGACAACATAGGGCCAGCTACATCGTCTATGTACACTTGATCGCCCGATAACATTAATAAACTGGGGGCAGGGTTTTTACCTTGTACTGCATTGGCTATTTGGGTATCAACGGCCAGTAAGCCATCGCTACTTTTATGGTGAGGTTTACGACATGAGCCGTGTAAAATATGATTGGCCTGTTTGCTGTACCAAAAGCGCGGATATGTTTGGTTTTCATAACAGAGGTTTTTAAGTTCAGTGCAACCGAATGTTTCTGTGTTGTTTTTTAATGTTATATTGTAGCTAACCCAAGTATTGTCAGGCAGTTCATCCGTTAGGTGAATGTTGAGTAAATTAATAAAAGCGTGTTTACCCACAGTAATATAGGCATGTTGTTTATCGGTTAAGGTAGCTGAATAAATGCTTTTTTCGTTTTCATCATAAAGAGTTACACAACAATTGTATTGTTGTGATGTAACTAACCAAAAAATTAATTGTTTATTTATTGCCTTACGTACAATAGGCCCCGCTATAATTACAGGTAATACGCTATTATTTATTGTCATATTCTTGTGTTTTAGTCGTCATTGTAGAAAATTAATGTTAACCCTATGCTTTAGATCAAACTGTTTATCTGTGCTTCATGTTACAAAATAGGTAATTAAATTATTACTTATCCTAAATGATGAGAGAAATTAATACCATCGTTTAGTATTTCACAGTAAAGCAATATCTTATTATCAATTCAACTTGTCATTATTCAAATGGATTTAATAATGAGTTTGAGAAGTGATTTGAAAATAAAGTATTAAAAACAATTTGTATAGTTAATTAATTAAAGGAAATTATAATGAGTTCAACATTTTATATGCCGTCTTTGAATGTTATGGGCAGTGGTAGCTTAGCTGAAGCTGTAAATTACATAAAAGAACAAGGATTTAAACAGGGATTAATTGTTAGTGACAGTGTTTTGAATAAATTGGGTGTGGTAAAAAACTTCACCGATTTATTGGAAAAAGAGCAGGTTGCTAGTATTATTTTCGACAAAGCCCAGCCTAACCCAACCGTTGGTAATGTTAATGAGGGGTTAGCGCTTCTTAAACAGCATGATTGTGATTTTGTTGTGTCGTTAGGTGGAGGATCGCCACATGATTGTGCTAAAGGTATTGCTTTAGTTGCTAGTAATGGTGGTAAAATAGCTGACTATGAAGGCGTTGATCAATCTAAACTGCCTCAACTACCGTTAATTGCCATTAATACCACGGCGGGTACTGCATCAGAAATGACACGTTTTGCTATTATCACTGATGAAACACGTCATGTGAAAATGGCGATTGTTGATAAGCATACAACGCCAGTGTTGTCAGTGAATGACCCGTCGTTAATGGTGGGTATGCCAGCATCGTTAACCGCTGCAACAGGTATGGATGCACTAACTCATGCCGTTGAAGCTTATGTATCAACAGCAGCTACACCAATTACTGATGCGGTTGCGCTAAAAGCTATTGAGCTTATTCAAGCGTATTTACCAACAGCGGTTAAAAATGGTGAAAACATCGAAGCAAGAGAACAAATGGCTTATGCCCAGTTTATGGCGGGTATGGCGTTTAACAATGCGTCTTTAGGTTATGTTCATGCAATGGCGCATCAGTTAGGTGGTTTTTACGATTTACCGCACGGTGTTTGTAATGCTGTGTTATTACCACATGTACAACGTTATAACGCACAAGTTTGCCCTGAACGTTTAAAAGACATTGCCCATTGTATGGGGGTTGATGTGCTTGGCATGTCAGCACAAGAGGGCGCTAATGCGGCTATTGAAGCCATTGAAAAATTAGCTAAGGTTGTAGGTATTCCTGCAGGGTTAACAATATTAGGCGCCAAAGAAGAAGATATTTCTTTATTAGCCGACAATGCGTTAAAAGACGTGTGTGGTTTAACAAACCCTAAACAAGCAAGCCATGAGGAAATTTGCCAAATTTTTAAAGCGGCTATGTAGCTATTCAGTCTTGTAAAACCGAACATGTGATAAAAATTGATAACCGAGCATCTGTATTTTTGTTGCTCGGTTTTATTTGATTAATGTTTATTTGTATTACGCATATGTGTTTAATTTATACGAGTTTGATTTATATAAATTTACGTTAATAATTATATTGAACTTAACAAAATACTCGTTTCGCTATTCAGTACCCCATCTATTGTTCTAACATCGCGTAGTACTCGGTCAAATTCAAGTAATACCATTAATTTCACTAAATTATTGCCCACTTGTGCTGGTTAAAATACTCCATGGCGGCGTTGCTCTCAATCTCAATAGCCTGCTATTGCTCAATCAAGCGCCTTGCCCTGATTTATTTTTTCTACGCACAACAAGATCACAAACTTAATGAAACTGGTATAAGTTTCATGTTTTAATATTCACCACTAGATCCCAAGCACCATTAGTTGTGTGCAGTTTTAATACTTGAAACTGAAGGTGTTACGGTACATACGTTTGAAGACGAAGGAGAGAAAACACCCGATTCAGTGTTTCCTGATAATTGGTTTTCAACACACACAGGTGGCTCAGTAAGATGTATGTTAGCAGGCATACATTTGTCAAAAAGATAATTGTATTCTTGTTAATCTATATTATGATATTTTAAATTTAGTAATATCTTCAACTGTCTACATCGCTATATCATTGTAAACTGGGGCTTAGTGTATGAAGAACAAAAAAAATAACAATAAAAGAGGAAAGTAATGATTAATGAAATTGTAAGCTCTATTAACAATGTGCTATGGGGCCAAGGTCAAATATTAATTTACTTGCTACTTTTTGCTGGTTTTTGGTTTTCGTTTAAGCTTCGTTGGATCCAAATATTACAATTTAAATACATGTTTACGGTAATGAAGGGCAGTACTCAGTCTGACAAGTCAGGAATTAGTTCGTTTCAAGCACTGTGTACTGGGCTTTCTGCCCGTGTAGGCACGGGTAATTTAGCGGGTGTTGCCATGGCTATTTCATTAGGGGGCAGCGGCGCAGTATTTTGGATGTGGGTAATTGCCATGTTAGGTATGGCAACTGGCTTTGCAGAAAGTGTGCTTGGTCAGCTGTATAAAGTGCGTGATGAACACAAAGAATTTAGAGGCGGTCCTGCTTATTATATTCGTTCTGGATTGAATAAACCGTGGCTTGCTGTGCTTTTTTCATTATGCCTTTTTTTAGGATACGGTTTAACCTTTAGTGCCATGCAAGCTAATACTATTGCCGATGCGTTAAATAATACGTTTACTATTCCTCGTGAATACTCAGGGGCGGTTATTGCCTTACTTGCGGGTAGTATTGTAGTGGGTGGAATGCGTAGTATAGCTCGCTTTGCAGAACTTATTGTGCCGTTTATGGGGTTAGCGTTTGTTGGTACGGCTATCGTTATTACGTTGATGAACATTCAATTGTTACCTTCTATGTTCATGGATATTTTTTCATCAGCTTTTGGTTTAAATGAAGCAGGTGCAGGCGCATTAGGTGCGGCTATAAAAAATGGCATTCAACGTGGCTTGTATTCAAATGAAGCGGGTGCGGGTAGTGTACCTCATGCGGCGGCAGGTGCTTCTCCAGTTCCTAATCACCCTGTTGCTCAAGGTTATGTGCAAATGTTAGGGGTTTTCTTAGACACTATGGTGCTTTGTAGTTGTACCGCTGTGGTTATTTTGTTGTCAGATATTAGTATTAGTGGTGAAATGGAAGGCATAGGCATGACCCAAAATGCAATGACGAGTCATTTTGGTGCTGGCGGTAATTACTTTGTTGCTGCTGCTATTACCTTATTTGCGTTTACGTCTGTTGTTGCTAACTATGCGTATGCAGAAAGTAACTTGCATTTATTTAAATTAGACAATAAAGCTGGGCGACTTTTTTATACAAGTATTTATTTAATTATGGTGTTTTGGGGCGCAAGTGCCACGTTAAAGGAAGTGTGGGGTTTAGCTGATATGGCCTTAGGATTAATGACCTTGGTGAACATATACGCCATTATTTTACTAACGCCTACGGTTATTAATTTAACAAAAGATTTTCGGCAAAAGCTACATTCAAGTGATAAAATTACTTTTTCATTAGATGATGTAGAAATACAAGGAGAAACTGAACCAGGTATATGGTCAAAAAAATAAAAAAATAAAAAAATAGAGAGAATTAAACTTTATGTAATTTATCAGTTTTATAATAGTTTCATATTCAGTTTCACATTAGTTCATTATTACATTAACTCATTAATATTAGAGTATAACTATGCGCAAAGATAACCAAGCATTAAAAAGAACACTACTTCCCAGCTGGCAAGCACTGGTTGAACACGCGAATGAAATGAAAACACAACATATGAATGATCTGTTCACGCAAGACAGTGAACGCTTTTCAAAGTTTTCCATTCAACTTCCGTCATTATTACTCGATTATTCTAAAAATCTGATAACAGATAAAACCATTGCTTATTTAATTGATTTAGCAAAAGAATGTGAAGTAGAGCAGTGGCGCGAAAAAATGTTTAATGGTGAGCGTATTAATAGAACAGAAGACAGAGCAGTGTTGCATGTAGCGCTTCGTAATAGAGATAAAAAACCGATTATGCTCGACGGTAAAAATATTACGCTTGATGTTGAAAAAGCGCTTGAAAAAATGCACGCGTTTACCGAACAAGTTAGACAAGGAAAATGGCTGGGTTATTCTGGTAAGCGTATTACCGATATTGTAAATATTGGGGTAGGTGGGTCTAATCTTGGTCCTCAAATGGTTACGGAAGCTTTGAAACATTACAGTGACCATAGTGTTCAAGTGCATTATGTGTCGAATGTTGACGGTACTCAAATTGCTGAAGTGCTTCGTCCTTTAAATCCAGAACGCGTATTATTTATTGTGTCGAGTAAAACGTTTACTACCACTGAAACCATGACCAATGCCATGACGGCAGTTAATTGGTTAACGTCGTCTTCATTTAGTAAAAAATCGGTAGCAAAGCATTTTGTTGCCGTTAGTGCTAATAAAGAAAATGCAATGGCCTTTGGTATAGATAAAGACAATATTTTTGATATGTGGGATTGGGTTGGCGGACGGTTTTCTTTATGGTCTGCTATTGGTTTA
>Ga0193953_1000182_pt1 | contig 35444 bp, 22 predicted proteins | sample BB_4_MG_FD_140325 | JGI IMG/M metagenome (GOLD analysis project Ga0193953, IMG submission 140325) | Microbial mat bacterial communities from the Broadkill River, Lewes, Delaware, United States - BB_4_MG | ecosystem: Environmental > Aquatic > Freshwater > River > Microbial mats | place: USA...
ACTATTGCAATAGAGTCTCTAAAATATCTACAAAAAAGTGATCATCTCAACATCTATGCCTATGTGATACTTGAAAATCATCTGCATTTAGTGATACAAAGTGATGACCTGAGCAAAACCGTACAAAAATTTAAACGTCATACATCAAAACATATCATTGCTTTGCTAAAAGAGAAAAATGTTAAAACCATTTTAGAGCAATTAGCCTTTTATAAAAAAGCTCATAAAACAAAAACTGATTGACAATGATGCTATTATGATAAATAAGATAGAGTATATTCATAATAATCCAATAAAACGAGGCTATGTTGATGAAGATTGGCACTGGAGGTATTAATTGAAGTTGAGAAGTTTTTCTAAGATATACACTCCCAAACGCAGTTTGGGAGCGAGAAACACTCTCTGGAGTTTCGTAACGAGTAAAAATCACTCTAAAAAGCAGAAATATTGCAGATTGTAATGATATTACACTTTGTGAGAGAATCTTATTGTATAATTTGCTCAATATTGAACCTCACTTTAACATGCTTTTACATTGGTTGTGCTAAAATTAAATAATATTAATTTTTAAAAACTGGAGTAGTTTATGATTAGAATTATACTATCTTTTGTTATCGCATTTTTATTGGTTTCGTGTGGAGAGACCAATTCACCTCGCTTGGGATTGAGTGATGAAGATACAAGTACCCAAAAAACAGTAGGTACTTGGATACTCTCGACAAGCAGTTATGATGATGTTACGGTAGACCCCAATTATATCTTGGGTAACTTGGCTAATAGAGGTATTACCCATATTGATCAGCTGGTATCTTTTGAACTTTTGGCAGATAACTCCTATCGGATTGCCAATGAAGATCGTTTGGTAGAGTTTATCACAATGGCAATTGATGAGGGTATTCGTGTTAATTTGCTGATTAATGACAAAGACTTTATGTACAAAGCAAACTATGAAGAGAGCATGAGCAAAATAGAGACTCTGATGGACTTTAATAACAACTTGATAGAGACTCAAGCCATCAATCTGTTAGGGATCAAACTGCGTGTTGATTTAGAGCGATCGAAAGGTTGGGCTATGAATCAGCACGATGCAGTCTATAACTATCTCTATTTTCTATTCCAAGTCGATCAACTCTTAGCAAGAGAAAAGAGTAAACTACTGCTCAGTGTTGATGTCGATGATGCATGGGACAGTGGAGATTATGCACTCTCTTTTAATACAAAAGATAAAAATTTTACCTATCATATTATTGATATAGTTGATTATATTACAGTATTATCGTTTAGTAGATCGGCAGGTGCGGTGATGGAGAAGATTGATGGAGAGTTAGAGTATCTTAGAGATGAGCAGCTTGCCAATCGTATTGTGCCATCTTTAGCGGTTTCACCTTTGAGTAATGCTAATGACAGTTTTTATGGTTTAGCCGATACCACACGTTTTTGGATGACACTTAATGAGCTTCAAGGGCTTGTAGCAGATGATATTCGAGTGCCTATGATTATGATTGATAGTTTTGATTACTTTGATCAAATTCCTCCTGTGCCAGCTTATTAAGAGATAGGATGGAAGATACACTCACCTCCTTGACCACATGGGGTTATTTGGCTGTTGCGTTTTTTTCGTTTGGGGGATCGCTTGTAGTAGTAGCTGCTGCTGCTGTGCTCTCTTATATGGGTAAGATGGATCTCTATGTAGCTCTCTCCATTGCAGCACTCTTTAATTTTTTGGGGGATAACTTTTTGTTTTATCTAGGAAAGTATCACAAAGAGGATATTAAACCCTACTTTAAAAAACATAAACAAAAGATTGCCCTTTCGACTTTGATCATGCGAAAGTATGGGGTATCGGCGATCTTTATTCAAAAGTTTCTCTATGGTATCAAGACACTCATTCCTATCTCGATGTCTCTGGCAAAATATGATTTTAAAAAGTTTGTCTTTTATAATATCTTTGCCTCGATTGTCTTTGTGGGTGTGATTGGTATGAGCAGTTATTATGCGAGTGAAAGCATTATTGCTCTTTTTGATAACTTTAAAGATCGTCCTTGGATTGTACCTATTTTGCTCTTTAGTTTTATTGGGGGAGCGTTTTTTATTATGAATACTATTCTCAACCGTAGAAAGAAAAAAAAGCTTAAAAACCAATAGTGAATATCAAACAACGCCTTGATCAAGAGGTAGCCTCTCGTGATCAAGTCCATGAACTCTCCTATGAACGTCCTGATCCTCTTTTAGTAGCCTCGCGTTACCGTGATGAAAGTATTGCGTTAATTTGTGCTCTCTTTGGATACGGTAATGCTCATTTGATTGTAAAGTTTTTAGACTCATTGGATTTTGCTCTACTGGATGCCTCTGAAGAGGAGATCAAAAAAGCTCTAGCCAACCACTACTACCGTTTTCAAAAATCTAATGATGTATCAGCTCTTTTTATTGCCCTCAAACGACTCAAAACAATGGAGAGTATTGAAAATATCTTCTATGAAGGGTATCAAAAAGAGCACAATTTGCTTGATGGTCTGTGGAACTTTATTGATACACTGCGTCAACTCTATCCCAAAGAGAGTTATGGGTATAACTTTTTGATAGGTAAAGTACCTAGCACAATCAATCAAGCAGGAACGTATAAGCGATATTTTATGTATCTGCGTTGGATGGTAAGAAGCGATAGTATTGATTTGGGACTTTGGAGTAAGATTGATAAAAAAGATCTGATTATGCCGCTCGATACCCATACGTTTTCCGTTGCTAAAAAGCTAGGATTGCTCAGACGCAAAAGTTATGATCTTAAAGCTACTCTTGAACTAACCCAAAGACTCAAAGAGTTTGACTCCCGTGACCCTATCAAGTATGACTTTGCTTTGTATCGATTGGGACAGGAGGGGATAGTTTGATTATCAATATGCTATAATTGATTCAACGAAATGAATGAGGCAAAAGTTGTGCTAGGTAGACTATTTAATAAAAAACCCAAACCCTTTATCGATGAACTCTCCAAGTGGCTTGAAGAGAAGTATGGTGTTAAAGCCAAAAAGATCAAACACAAACGCAGTTTTAAGCGTTGGATGATGAACAAAGCGGCTCGTATTGAGTTTATGCACTTTAGTCTTGAAGATGGGCGAAGTGGCAGGGCATTTTACAGCCCCTTTATCCAAGCGTTTTTAGATGTCGATGCCAAAGGGGTCAAAGATGATGATCTATTGATGGCGTATGGTGGTTGGCTCTTTTTATCTTCAGGACTCAAAGATAACTTTATTATCAAAGATTTTAAATCCAAAAAACAACGCAGAGAGTATCTTGAACTCAAAAAGCTGATGGGATTGGAGCAGATCAAAATTGTTGAGCAGTATAAGATTGGTCACAGTGAGATCTTTGTGATTGAAGGTCTGCTTGAAGGGTACACAACACGCTGTGCTGGTAATGCCCAAGTCGATATCTGCTTTGATGAGATGACAGACTATTTTCACATTCCAACGGTCTATTTTTTGTTGGGTGAACAGCTCTTTCGTACGGATAAAATATGAATCAAATAGATGATTTTAATTTAGTACTCTCAGGGGGTGCAGCACTAGGCTATGCCCATATTGGAGTGATCAAAAGGCTCTATGAGCTTGATAGATACCCCCAAGAGATTGTGGGTACAAGCATGGGGGCTATTGTGGGTGGAGTCTATGCACTTAAGCTTCCCAAAGAGGAGTTTTTGAAGCTCTTTGATGAGTTTAACAGTATTTTTAAGTGGCTCAGGATCTCTTTTAGCGATGCTTCGATTATCGATAGTCAAAAGATCTACACGATACTCGATAGGCAATTTGGCGACATGAGAGTCTCTCAAACTCCTATACCTATCAAGATTGTAGCAACTAATTTTGAGAGTGGTGAGATGAGGGTTTTTGGCAAAGGAGATGATATCGCACTCAAAGATGCTATTTTAGCATCCATGTCGATCCCTGCAATCTTTCCGCAAGTGCAAATTGATGATACGTTTTATGTTGATGGTTATCTTGGTGCCAATTTGGGTTTGGAGTATCTAAGTAATAAAAGCATCCTAACCGTTGCCGTTGATGTGATGGGAGCAAATAGCCTTAGCCCCTTTGTCAAAGATAAATACAGATTTTTTGGACACACCAAAGCGGTGATTAAAAATATGGAACGAGCTATGCGGCTGATGATGATCAATCAAACCAAAACTATTGTTGAAAATTTTGAAGGGGAGTTGATGCTCATTGAACCCAAACTGCATAAGTTTAAAACCTCACACTTTCAAAAATATAAAAAGATCAAAAAAGCAGGTTATAGAAGTGCTGTGGAGAGACTTGTTATTGATTAATCCACTCTTTATTCTATTATGCTATAGTGACGCCATTTAATTAAAGGAACTTTATGGCATACATAGAATTAAACGATCAAAACTTCAATGATACTGTATCTAATAACGATATTGTAATACTAGACTTTTGGGCACCTTGGTGTGGACCATGTAAATCATTTGGACCCATTTTTGAACAAGCAGCAGAAGCAAACAGTGATGTAACCTTTGCAAAAATAAATACAGAAGAGCAACAAGCACTCGCAGGACACTTTCAAATACGATCCATTCCGACACTGATGGTTATAAAAGAGCAAGTAGTTGTATTTAACCAAGCAGGAGCACTCTCGCAAGAGGGACTCAATGACCTTGTCAAGCAAGTTAAAGAGCTTGATATGGATATGGTACGCAAAGAGATTGAAAAAGAGCAACAACAGCAACAAGCCTAAAGAAGATTGTGAGCCCTATTAGTTGCCTGAAGGTGTAAGGTAATCAAGCTTGACCATCTGCTCTACAATCTTTCGAAAAGTTGGTACAGCAGATTCTGAAGCAAAATACTTAAAGGGTTTTCTAGGCTCCATAGCTAAAACACCGATGGTATAGCGATTGCCTTTATCATCATTGGCAAATCCAAAAAAGCTACTGTTGTAGCGGTTGGTATAGACACCTCGTTCAGTGATATGGGAGGTTCCTGTCTTTCCACCAATACTAAGCCCCTCATATTGAGCCTTGACCCCTGTACCCTCAGTAACAACTTTTTGCAAAATCTTATGCATTTTGTGGGCTGTGGCTTTGCTCATTGCTTTGAGGTTGGGTTTAGTAGGGCGAAGTCGATAATACTCCTCTTTTTGACAATCTTTAAAATAATCAAGTATCTGAGGAGTCTGGGCAATACCATCATTATTAAAGGCTGAATAGGCTTTGAGTATCTGAATAAAGGTTGATTGCATACCGTATCCATAAGAGCTATTGGCACTGTGGACTTGATGACGCAGTTTAAAGGCCTTTTTGATTCTACCACTTAGCTCACGAGATAGATCAATACCACTTTGTTCTGCCAATCCAAAGCGTTTAAAGCCATCATAGAGCTCTCGTCCTGAAATACGCCAAACAAACTTGGAAATTCCTACATTAGATGAGTGTACAATCACACCCGTTGCACTTAAAGAGGGAAACTTCTTATCGTCCGTAATAGTATAATGGTTACCAATACGTAATCGACCATTATCAGTTTTAACCCAGCTATTGGGCTCAACTTTGCCTGCATCCATTACGATAGCCAAAGAGATGGGTTTAATAACCGAACCAGGCTCATAGAGATACTCCGTAAACTTTGGATTGAGTGCATGGATTTTATCTTGGGTAATGCGGTTAGGATTGAAGCGTTCACTACTTGCTAAAGTTATTATTTTACCACTTTTATTATCCATTACACCCGCAATAATCTCTTTGGCATCAATGGAGCGTTTCATATAGTCAAGTACATGTTCAATACGTGTTTGAAGTTTGAGTGGGATATTGAGATGCATATCCAATCCATCAATAAACTCTACATGCTCAGAGTTGTCTCCATAGACAATATTACCAATTACATCACGTTTGCCCACATAAAAACCATCGCGTTTAAATTTAATATAATCATTGTAGTATCGCTCCAATCCTTTCATACCGCAAGGACGAGAGTACTCATCTTGAATCTTATTACGGGTATAGCCCAATACTGGACTCAAGGTATCTTCCAATGGATAGTAGCGGCTCTCTCCCACTTCGACAATATCCAGTCCATAAAGTATCTCTACCCCGTTGCTGTTTTTGATAGGTTTAAAAATATCAAGGCGACGCAGTTTATAAGCAAGTGATTTTAAATGAATCGCTCTTTGAGCATCAATATGGCGACTAATGACCACGCGACCCTTGATCAACTCTCCATTATCATCAAGCAGTGAACTCTTGACTATATCCCTATCGATATTACTGTAGATACTAAAAAGCTCAATAAAGAGATTGAGTTTATTGGGATCAATACTGTTGGTATGAACCGTAGCTTCATAGATCTTTTTAGAGTAACTCAAACGATAATCATCAGCTGAAACTATAACCCCTCGTTTTGATCGCTCTTTGAGTTTGGCTGTTGAAGAGGGTAAATCTCTAGGTGTGTTGATAATGGTATAGGTTCTATATGAAAATGTCGATATCGCTATAAAAATAATAAGGTATAGAAGCAGTAGTTTACTGCTTCGTACATCGGTTGATTGGTTTTTTCTATATTTATTCATATTAAATATAATTTTATAGGAAATATTCTTTAATTTAAGCACATTTTTGGATAAAATTATAAATAAAGATCCTTCCGAGTACAAAAGGGGATCTAGTTTAATATTAAATAGTAAAAAAATTCACATAAAGTATCCAATATGATTGATCGACATCTACTTTTTGCTGTTATGGCACTGCTGACTTTTTCTATAATTTTTAGCTACTCTCTAGCTACCTATACGGTATTGCATTTTGAGTATTCCCCTTATCACTTTTTGATTCGTCAAATCTTTGCGGTTGGAATTGGTCTAAGTATCATTGTTGGTTTAAGTTGGCTTGATCCTGATAAGTGGTTTAATCCTATGGGACTTACACTTTTTTTGTTTTTCTTTATTCTTTTGATAGCGATGCAGTTTTTTCCTACAAATTATGTTAGTGCAGTCAGTGGAGCCAAGCGTTGGATTAAAATTGGTTCTTTTTCAATTGCCCCTGTAGAGTTTTTTAAAATTGGATTTGTCTTTTTTCTGGCGTGGAGCTTTTCGCGTAAACTGCTTGATCGTGAGGCTATGAGCTTTAAAGAGGAAGTTAAAGTCTTTTTCCCTTATATTATCGTCTTTTTTGTGGCAGTACTGCTCATCGCCATACTTCAAAAAGATCTGGGACAGGTGGTCGTGTTGGGTGGTACACTGGCCGTACTCTTTTTATTTGCAGGAAGTAGTTTTAAGTTTTTCTTATCACTTTTAGGAGGTGCTTTGATGGGAATTGCTCTGCTTATTCTCTCAGCTCCTCACAGGATAGCACGGGTAGCGAGCTGGTGGGGAAGTGTACAAGATAAAGTCTTGGCAATTTTTCCTTTTGAAGTGGTGCAAGAGCTCAAAGTCGAAGTAGCCAAAGAGCCCTATCAAATATCAAACTCTCTTAATGCTATTCATAATGGTGGTTGGACAGGGCAGGGGCTTAGCAGTGGACAGTTTGAGTTAGGTTATCTTAGTGAAGTGCATACCGACTTTGTCTTATCGGGAGTGGCAGAGGAGTTTGGTTTTTTGGGTATTTTATTGGTAACAGGATTGATACTCTTTATTATCTACCGTATCTTCAAAATCGCTGCACTGGTACAAAATCCAACCTACTATCTCTTTTCAGTAGGTGTAGGTTTGGTGATAGCTCTCTCATTTATCATCAATAGCTTTGGTATCTCGGGTCTCTTTCCTATCAAAGGAATTGCCGTTCCTTTTTTGAGTTATGGAGGTTCCCATATTATTGCATCTTCTCTAGCAATCGGATTGGTTTTGATGATCTCTAAAAAACGGGTGCAAAAAGAGGAGATCGATACCAAACTCTTTGAAGAGATTCAAAAGGGTCACAATATCGAGTGATTAAATGATCTCTTGTTGATTTCATAGTATATCACTCTTATTAAGTTCTATAACTATTACAAACTTACTCTATATGAATATTTATTATTGATTCTTAATTAAAAATTCCTTATATTTAGCTTACCTTGGATATAATTTGCAATTTTAAAATTCTAATTATATAGATAAGATAAGGATATAGTATGAGTTGGACACCAAGTAGCTGGAGAGATTTTCCAATCAAACAGCAACCACAATATGAGGATAGAGAGTTATTAAAAAAGATTGAAGATGAGTTAGGCTCTTACCCTCCACTTATTTTTGCAGGAGAGGCTAGAAACCTGCAATCTGACCTGGCTAAAGTAGGAAGAGGAGAGGCATTTTTACTGCAAGGTGGAGATTGTGCTGAGAGTTTTCATGCATTTAGCGGCAAGAGCATTCAAAATCTTTTTAAGTTAATGTTACAGATGTCAGCAGTACTGACTTTTTCAAGTTCAAAGCCAGTGGTCAAAGTAGGGCGTGTTGCAGGGCAATTTGCCAAGCCAAGAAGCAGTGATTTTGAAGAGATAGATGGAGTCAAGCTGCCAAGCTATAGAGGAGATATTATCAATGATATCGACTTTACACCCGAAGCAAGAATGCCTAACCCTAAAAAGCTTTTAAAAGCCTATAACCAATCAGCAGCAACACTCAACCTTATTCGAGCGTTTGCACGAGGGGGATTAGCAGATCTTAATGAAGTGCATCGATGGAACCTGGAGTTTATCAAAGGTAATCCATTGGGACAAAAGTATGAAGAGCTTAGTGATAAGATCGATAGAGCGATGCGATTTATGAAAGCGTGTGGAGTAGATAGCAGCAATACTCCACAACTGAGCCAAACTGTACTCTATACTTCACATGAGGCACTTTTACTCAACTACGAAGAGGCACTGACACGAAGAGACAGCATTACAGAAGAGTGGTATGACTGTTCGGCTCATATGCTTTGGATTGGAGATCGAACGAGAGGATTGGATGAAGCGCATATTGAGTACTTTAGAGGGATTCAAAACCCAATTGGATGTAAAGTAGGACCATCGATGCAAGAAGATGAGTTGATTAAGCTTATCGATGCACTCAACCCCAATAATGAAGAGGGAAGACTAAACTTAATTGTACGCATGGGTGCAGGTAAAGTTGATGATATCTTCCCTCAGCTTCTTAGACGTGTAAAAGCAGAAGGAAAAAATGTAGTATGGAGTTGTGATCCTATGCATGGAAATGTTGAGAAGACCTCCACTGGATACAAAACAAGAGATTTCCAAAACATTCTTAAAGAGGTAGAGGAGTTCTTTGCTATCCATCAAAGCGAGGGTACAGTAGCAGGTGGTATTCACCTTGAGATGACTGGTGATAATGTAACCGAGTGTACAGGAAGCCAAAGTTGCCCCATTACCGAAGATGATCTAAGCAGCCGATACCATACACAGTGTGATCCAAGACTCAATGCTGATCAAGCTTTAGAGCTTGCCTTTATGGTGAGTGAGACACTTAATAAATTAAAATAGTTTTCTTTCTCCAACTTGATAATGCAAATAGTGAAAAAATTACTTTGCTTATCAAGTTGTCTATAATTAACTTTTAAGTAAAATAGTCTATTAAATCAACTTAAATTTCAAGGCTATTTCAACCATGATCGTCCCAATTCATTTAACCAACTCAAACGATATACAATACGATATTACCATTGATAACTTACCCTATTTAGAGTTTAAAAACAAAATTGCAATTATTACCAATGAGACCATTGCACCCTTGCATCTTGATCATCTACTTGATCACCTCAAAGCACCTCAAGTTACGGTAGTAACCATCAAAGATGGAGAAGAGTATAAAAATATGCAGACCATTGAGACGATTCTTGATGAGCTTTTTGAGAATCGTTTAGATCGTAAATCCACACTGATCGCTCTTGGCGGTGGGGTGATTGGAGATATGACAGGTTTTTGTGCCTCTTTGTATCAACGAGGCATTGAGTTTGTACAGATCCCTACTACGCTGCTTTCACAAGTTGATGCGAGTGTAGGGGGTAAAACGGGTGTCAATAACCGATACGGTAAAAATTTGGTAGGGGCATTCTATCAACCCTCTGCTGTCTATATCGATCCAAACTTTTTAAAGACGCTTCCACCGCGTGAGTTTGCAGCAGGTATTGCCGAGGTGATTAAAATGGCGGTGATGTTTGACAAAGATTTTTTTGAATATATCAAGAGAGAGGATATCAGTGATCCAGAGATACTCAAGCAGTGCATCAAGCGAAGTGTCGAGCTTAAAGCCCAAGTGGTCAATCAAGATGAGAAAGAGGCAGGTATTCGAGCCGTGCTCAATTACGGTCACACCTTTGCTCATGTGATCGAAAATGAGACCCAATACAAAACGTTTCTACACGGTGAAGCGGTTGCTATTGGTATGGTGATGGCAAATGAACTGGCTGTTGAACTTGGATTGTTAAGCGTTTCAGATGGGATTGAGATAGAGGCACTTCTAGCACGTTACGATCTACCGACAAGTTATCATATAGAAGATCTTGATGCATTTTATGAGCACTTTTATTTGGATAAAAAGAGTGCCAATAACTCTATTAAGTTTATTCTAACCAATGGTCAAATTGGAACTCATATTATCAAATCGGATATTGATGAGAGTGTTGTTAAAAAAGTTTTAGAGAGGTTTGTATAATATTGATGCATAAGTTTGTTATTATTTTATCGCTGCTGCTGCTTCCTCTATTTGGTGAGAATAAAGATGATAAACTTTCTGTTGCTGAAAAAAATGCAACAACAATTGCTCAAACGATTGCCAAAAAACGTTTGCAAGAGATTCAAGATGCCCAAAATATTATTGAGCGACAAGACCTAATCGAACGAAAAGAGAAACTTGATGCTGATATTAATGAGAACAATATTTGGCTTAAAATCTACAGTAACTATCGCACTTATGAAAAACTCAAAGATCAAGAAGGGAAGCTTGAAGTTGATATTAAGCGGCTTGAAAACTTTAAATCACTAACAAAAAAACAGGAGAAACAACTAAAAGATCACAAAAATGAGCAAAAGACCGTTGTAGGTAAACTGCAACTGCTCAAAGAGTATGAAAAAGATCCTTTTGAGAAGCTCTTAAAACATGATGCAATAGAAGAGCCTCCTGCAATTGGTAATCCTATTGCTGTACTCAATGCTATCTCCTATCAAAAGAAACTCAACAGTGATTTAAGTGCTTATAAAGAGCGATATAAATCACTGATACTCATTGTGGATAAATTAAAAGAGGAGCAACAGATCATCAAGCGTATTATTGCACTTGATGAATCCAATCAAACACGCACCAAGCACCAAAAACAGTTAGAGAGTTTAGAGAGAAAGCATGATACCTTTAATGATCTACTCGAGATATTTGAGACGACCAAAAATGTCTATGACAAGAAGGTAGAGGAGCTTACCCTTAATCTTAATAAAGAGATCAAGCGTGAGATTGAAAAAACGTTGATGATCATCTCCATTATCGCCTTTTTTGTTGTTGTTCTCTTTATGCTTAAACTTTTGACCAAACGCTATATGCACGATGATGATCGAACCTATCGTGTCAACAAAGCACTCAATATGATGTTCTTTGCTATATTGATCTTTATTCTACTCTTTAGTTATATTGAAAACGTCTCCTATCTTGTTACGGTATTGAGTTTTGCATCAGCTGGTATTGCCATTGCGATGAAAGATTGGTTTATGAATATGCTTGGATGGCTTGTACTTGTCATTAGTGGATCTATTCGTATTGGAGATAGAGTCAAGTTTAACAAAGATGGAGTAGAGTATGTGGGGGATATTGTCGATATTTCACTGCTTCGTATGACCATGCAAGAGGATGTTACGCTTACCACCTATGCACTCAACCGAAGGGCAGGGCGGTTTGTCTTTATCCCCAATAACTTTATCTTTACCGATATGATTGCCAACTATTCGCACTCAGGGCTTAAAACGGTTTGGGATGGTATTGATTTTATTATAACTTTTGATTCTGATGAGAAAAAAGCGATGTCCATTGCCAAAGAGGTGACCAAAAAGTACTCCAAAGGGTATACCGATATTACCCGTAAACAGCTTAATGCCCTGCGTAGTGAGTACAGCCTTAAAAATACCAATGTCGAACCCCGTATATTTGCCTTTATCGATACCTATGGGATACGCATTAGCTCATGGTATATGACCAACTCTTATGCTACACTTAAACTGCGTAGTACCATATCGATGGAGATTATGGATCAGCTCAAACAAGAACCCAATATCTCATTGGCTTATCCTGCACAGTCACTCTTTATGGATAAAAATGTACGACAATCAACTTGCGAAAAAAGTGGTGAACAACGTGAACAGAAGGTAATTTTTGATGAGCAACAATAAAGTATTTTTTAAAACCTTTGGATGTCGTACCAATCAGTTTGATACCCAAATCATGATATCCAAACTCAAAGATTTTGAGCTTGGCACCGAAAGTGACGCTGATACCATTGTGATAAACTCCTGTACGGTAACCAATGGAGCCGATAGCTCAGTACGCAACTACATCAACTCCATCAAAAAAAACAACCCCAATGCCAAGGTGATATTGGCAGGGTGTGGAGCCTTTTCAAAGGGAGAAGATCTTTTTAAACAAGAGAAGGTTTATGGAGTGATGGGACACTCCAAAAAAGAGTCAATCAACACGGTTTTAAAATCAAGCCAACCCTTTTATGAACTAGGAGATATTAATCATATTGATGATTCGATTGTAGCAGAGTTTGTGGGCAAGAGCAGAGCCTTTATCAAGATTCAAGAGGGGTGTGATTTTCGATGTTCTTACTGTATTATTCCTTTTGTTCGTGGTGCTGCACGCAGTCATAATGAGTCTACTATTTTAGAACAGGTTCGCATACTAGCCAATAATGGCTTTGGTGAGTTTATCTTGACAGGAACGAATGTTGGAAGTTATGGTAAAGACCATAACTCTTCGATTGCTAAGTTAATCAAAAAGATAGCAATGATTCGTGGGGTACGACGTATTCGTATTGGCTCACTTGAACCCATTCAGATTGATAGTGAGTTTAAAGAGTTGCTTAGTGAACCCTTTATGGCACGCCATTTGCATATTGCACTGCAACACAGCAGTGATAAAATGTTAGAGGTGATGAATCGACGTAATAGATTTGCAACTGACATTGAACTTCTGCAAGAGATTAGCTCCAAAGGCTATGCAATTGGTACAGACTTTATCGTCGGGCATCCTCATGAGACTCAAATACTTTGGGATGAGGCAATTGAGCGGGTTAGACAACTGCCCCTTACGCATATTCACGCCTTTCGATACTCCAAACGAGACAATACACCATCGGCTAGTATGAAAGAGATTGTCACAGGAGATATTGCCAAAATACGTCACAAAGAGCTAGTAGATACTATCCATCAAAAAAATCTAGCCTTTAGAAGAGCAAACAATCACAATTTAGAAGTTTTAATCGAGAGTGGCAAAGATGGAATCTACAGTGGGTTGGATCAATACTTTAACCGTTTAGAGGTTAAAAGTAGTGAAGATTTAGCCTCAACATGGCAATTTTTTAAGGAGGTAGAGGTCTTAGATGAGAGAAATAGTGCAACACTTTAAAATAGAAAAAAATATTAAAATCATTGCATCGTTGATGCTGCTTTTGATTGTTCTACTGCTCTATTCAGCTTTGCGTGATCGATCCCGAGTCATCACACTCAAAGAGGCAGATACGCTTATCAAAAAAGATATTGTCGAGCAGGTTTTGCAAGATCAGAGCTATTTTTATTTCTATACCAAAGATAGAGCTTATAAAATATCCAAAAATGCTGTAGATAATAACTTTCTCTACCGTAAATATAAAGTAGCGATGCGTTTTGACCGAAGTACAATCTACTATAGCTTTTTAGTTTTTATCATTTTTGCAGCTTTACTCTATTTAATATGGCTACATAGAAGTAAAAGAGAGGAGTATAATGAAGCTCCATTGGCTAAAAAAGCCTACCAAAAAGATGAAGAGATCCAAAAACCCACTATCAATGCCATTGAATCGAACATAACCTTTAAAGATATTGCAGGCATTTCCGAAGCCAAAGAGGAGCTTGAAGAGATTATCGACTTTTTAAAAGCACCCCAAAAGTATAAAAAACTTGATATCAAACTTCCCAAAGGGGTACTGCTTGTAGGCCCTCCGGGAGTAGGAAAAACCTACATCGCCAAAGCCGTAGCAGGTGAGGCTAATGTACCCTTTTTCTATCAAAGTGGAGCCTCTTTTGTCCATATCTATGTGGGGGTAGGAGCATCACGGGTCAAAGAGCTTTTTGCCCAAGCCAAACGTCAAGCCCCTAGTATTATCTTTATCGATGAGATTGATTCAGTGGGTAAAAAGCGTGGTGAACACCGCAACGATGAGAGAGAAGCCACACTCAATCAACTTCTTACTGAGATGGATGGGTTTGAAGATAGCTCTGGTGTGATGGTCATAGGAGCTACCAATAATATTGACTCCATCGATAGAGCACTGCTTCGCTCAGGTCGTTTTGATAGACGGGTGGAGATCTCTTTGCCCGATATGAGTGATCGTCAAAAGGTACTAGCCCTCTATCTAGCCAATAAAAAGCACTCTGTAGATATCGAAGGGCTTGCCCGTGTGACGGTTGGACTTAGTAACGCATCACTTGCGACACTTGTCAATGAAGCAGGACTTTATGCGATCAAACAAGGGCGTGATAACATCACCGATGATGATTTTGATGCCATCAAAGACAAAGTGGTCAACGGTCGTAAAAAGATCAAATCTCTTACCTATAAAGAACGTGAACTCCAAGCCCTCTACCAATCTGCCAAAGCCATTACGGCTACATGGTACGATGTGGAGTTTGAGAAGATGGGCATTGTCACTACCAAGCTTATTGAACACGATATAGAGATACTCTCACGCAATCAGATCCTTGATCGAGCCAAGATCTATCTATCGGGTTCTATTGCGATCCAAAAGCACTACCACGATAAGTTTACCAATGCCAAAGAGGATATCAAACACGCCAAAAGCATTATTGATGATATGATTGAAAAGTACTCAATGGGTGATAACTTCTACTCAAGCAGCGAAACCAAAGAGGCAATCTATCAAGAGCTTATCAAAGAGGTAACAGAACTGATTGCCAAACTTGATGTAGTCTTAGACCGCGTATCGACCTATATGCTTCGATTTGAAAATATAGATCAGGAAAAGGTCAAGGAGATAATAAGAGAGGTGTTTTGATCTAGGGAGTAGTGAAATAGGCTAACCCTAAACCCTAAATGGTACAATAACAAAAATTAAATCATAAGGAAAGAAAATGGCATCAGGTTTTTTTGCACTCTTTGATGATATAGCACTGTTGATGGACGATATGGCGACGATGAGTAAGGTTGCAACCAAAAAGACTGCTGGGATATTGGGTGATGATTTGGCAGTCAATGCCCAAAAGGCTTCGGGTTTTGCCTCTTCAAGAGAACTTCCCGTAATTTGGGCAATTACCAAAGGCTCATTTATCAACAAAGTCATTATTTTACCTTTGGCATTTTTGCTCAGTGCCTTTGCCCCGTGGCTTATTGTGCCTATATTAATGGTGGGAGGTGTCTATCTAGCCTATGAGGGTGCAGAGAAGATCCATGAGTATTTTGCTCATCGTGGTGAGGAGCGTGAGCCTCTTGAGAGCATGGAAGTCAAAAGCAAAGAGGAGATACTTGCAGATGAAAAAGAGAAGATCAAATCAGCCGTCATTACAGACTTTATCCTCTCTATTGAGATTATTATCATTGCACTCAGTGCCGTAGCAACTCAACCCCTAAGTATTCAAATAGGAGCGGTAACTTTTGTAGCGTTTGTAGCAACTGTTGGGGTATACGGTTTGGTAGCACTGCTTGTGCGTATGGATGATTTTGGATATAAACTCATTGCCATCAATGGTGGAGAGAGTAAACTCGGAGAGTTTTTTGTCTTGGCACTGCCAAAAGTCATTAAATCTCTTACGGTGATAGGAACGATTGCAATGTTGCTTGTAGCAGGGGGGATCTTTGTACACAATTGGCATGCACTTCATGAGATACTTCATTTTATGCCTGCTTTGCTTGCGGATTTTGTGGTAGGTGCTATTATAGGAGCAATTGCCGTTGTGGTTGTCAAAATTGTAGGATCAATCAAGCAGTAACTACTGCTTGATAATAAATATTGTTTTCTAAAAAAATCTCTCTAAAATCTAAAACTTTCATTTTTTATTCATTTTTTTGCTATACTATTTCAACAGTTAGATGACTTTGGGGAAAAAATGAATAAAACAAAAATTCTTTATATCGACTCAGAAAAAAACTACTCCAAAAAGTTTCTACACTTTTTGATCGAAAACCACTACAGTGTCAAATATATAGAGAGTATTAAAGAGGCTTTTGTTGAGTACTCATTTAACAAACCCGATGTAGTTATTATTGATTATAATCTCAAAGATGGCAGTGGATTGGAGTTTATCGAAGAGATCAAACACCAAAACTCGCAAGAGAATATTGTTATATTAACCCAAGGTGTGGATGAAGAGCTCTTTAGTAAAATTATCCCGCTAAAAATTGATCAACTCCTCTTTAAAAAAAGCTCATTTCACACAATCAAAAAAGAGATTGATCTACTCTCCCCCATTGAGACCTATATCGAAGAGGATACACTGCTATTTAATTTAGGCAACAGTTACTTTTATGAGAAGATACAAAAACGCATTATTAAAGACAACACCATCATTCAGCTTACACCTCAAGAGGATAATTTGGTCTGTGAGCTTGTCAATGCTCAAGGAGCCTTTGTCGATTTTGAGAGACTCCAAAGTGTCATAGCCAAAGATGAGATATCCTCTATCGATACACTGCGTACGGTTGTACGTAAAATTCGTAAAAAGAGCTACACTGAGATTATCGAAAATCAAAGCGGTGTAGGGTATCGTATCAATGTCCAAAATGAGATTGATATTCAAAGTAAGTTTGTTATTGATGAGGATCTTCAGCTCAATCTTGATCTTTTGATCCTTACAGGCAATAAATACAAAGCCGATTCCCTCATTTATCAGCTTGAAAGATTGGGCTTTCGTTGTGAATGTATCTATACCATCGAAGATGCTAAAATAGCCCTTAAACATAATAAGTATGACTATATTATCTCAGAACTCAATCTTCCTGATGGTGATGGTGCAGACTTTATTAAGAATATCAATGATATCAACGATACCAAGGTCATCATTCTTTCCAATAACAGCGATATACACTACAAAGAGTATCTCTACTTTAGAGGAGTCATTGATTACATCATTGATATCGACAATCTGCCCTATCTAGCATTCAATATCTATAAAACGATTACTAAAGTAGAGGGTAATATAGAGTTCAATAAGATTCTTGTGATCGAAAAATCTAAAAAGATATGCGAACAGATCAAAGATATTCTAAAGCCGCGTAACTACGATGTCACATTGGTCAATGACCTGATTCAAGCCTATGAGCTGCTAAAACGTGAAAAGTATGCTTTGGTGATCTTGGATACGAGCTATAAAGATAGTTTTAAATTTTTAGCCGATATGAAATCAACCATAGATAGATCTCTGCCGTTTATTGTTCTTACCGATACCAACCGAAGCTACAATGTGGTGCGTGATTCATTCAAAAATGGAGCCAGCGATGCTTTGCGAAAACCGATCTTTGCAGAGGAGTTTATACTCAAAGTCGATCAATCGGTGGAGTATTACAAAACCATCCAAGAGCTCACCTGTCAAACTCAGCTGCTTGAATCGTATAAAAACATTGTTGATATCTCTGTGATTGTATCCAAAACCGATGCAAATGGGCTAATTACCTATGCCAATAAGATGTTTTGCAAGCTCTCGGGATACTCTAGCAAAGAGCTAATTGGGAAATCGCACAATATTGTACGCCACCCTGATGTACCTAAAGATCTTTTTAGGGATATGTGGGAGACGATTGAGAGCAAACAAGTATGGCGAGGAGTGGTTAAAAACAGAGCCAAAGATGGCTCAACCTATATTGTAGAGACCTCCATTATGCCTATTATCAATATCGATGGAGAGATAGAGGAGTATATCTCACTGCGTAATGATATCACCACTATTTGTAAAAAGGATTATGTTGCAAAGTAGAAATGTCAATAAAAACTATGTAGTACTCACAATTGTTACTATTTTTGCGATCATGTTTTTATCTTTCATATTAATATACTACATGGCAAAAGAGAGAGATATTGAATTTGTCAAAGAAAATACTCAAAAAAGTGTTATTCATCTCTATAATGAAGTTTCATTTCAAATGCTTGCAAAACAATTACAATTTAATAGTAAAACTATTCTAAACTCATATAAAAAAAATGAGAAGATCCAAGCGATCAAAAACCGTAATCGAGAAAAAATTAAAGAGCTATTTGGAAGTTACTATAAAAACCTTAAAGAACAGATAAAAGGTTTTGAAATTATGCATTTCTACGATCAAAATGGTATTTCTATTTTACGGATGCATAATCTTAAAAAATATGGGGATGATTTAAAAAAATTTCGACACTGTGTACGATCCATCGTTAAAAAACAAGAGATATGTTCTTTTTTTGAGGTAGGGATTCAAGGACTTGCCTATCGATATACTGTTCCTGTGTATGATGAAAAAGATCAACTCATTGGCTTTTTTGAATTAGGTGTCAAACCACTCATGATCCTTCAAAAAATTAAAAAGATATTTGGTTTTGAAGGGTATGTATTTATAGAAAATCGTTATATTCCAAAAGGTATTATAGAGAGTACAGTTAAAATTAATAAAAAATATTCTGTATGTAAAATGTGTCCACAAAGAGATGAGTTTTTAAACAAATTATATACAATGGACTTAGATAGTAATATATATTTTGAGACAACAAAAAAATCTTATAATATTATAAAAAAAGAAATCTATGATGCTCAAGAGAATCGTATAGGGTATATTGTTTTTTTTCAAGATATTACTATACTTAAAGAACAGATTCATACCTTTTTATTAGAATCTATAGTTTTGTTTTTAATTATTATTATCATTACATCATATATACTACATATTTACATTAATAGTATTTTCAAACGTCTCAATAAAGCACGTTTTTTACTTGATAATGTAACGGACGCTGTTTATGTTATCGATCTTATTAATGGAAATATTATTGATGTCAATGAAAGAGCAACACTTATGCTTGGATTTAATAGAAATGAGCTTTTAAGGAAAAATCTATTAGATATTCGTAAACCTATGCCAGGAAATAAACAGTTAAATTGGAATGAACATATTAATCATCTTAAACTTAATCATTTTATTACCTTAAGAGGTATGCATATACGTAAAGATGCTTCCTCCTTTCCTGTAGAATCAAACTTAAGCTATGTGACACATGATAATGAGGAGTATATGATAGCAGTTGCTAGAGATATAACTAAAACACTCCAACTTGAAAAGAAGATAGCACAAGAGACCAATAAAATGAAACGGCTTCAAGATGTTATCAGTCAATCGGTACTCTATACTACCTCTGATCTCAATGGCAACATCACCTCAGTCTCTAAAGCCTTTGAAAAGTTTAGTGGTTATAGAGCCTCCTATCTTATAGGAAAAAACCACTCAATACTCAAAGACCCTCATACCCCTGTAGGGTTTTATACATCCATGTGGGGTAAACTGCTCCACGATAAGACCTTTGTAGGGGAGATTCGTACCCAAACAAAAGATAAACAACTCCAATGGGTCAAGCTCACCATCAACCCTATCTTTGATGAGGAGGGCAATAAGGTAGGTTACAGCTCCTATCGTGAAAACATTACTGATAAGAAAAAGCTTGAATATATCTCAATACATGATTCTCTAACAGGCATACACAATCGAGCCTATTTCCAACAAGAGCTGCAAAAAAAGATCAGTGCAGCAGTACGATATAATCACTCTTTTGGTTTTGTTATGCTTGATATTGATCACTTTAAAAGTGTCAATGATACCTATGGACACGCTGTTGGGGATAAGGTGCTTCAAACAATGGCACAAGCACTCTCAACTCATATTCGTGAAGATGACATTTTTGCTCGCTGGGGAGGAGAGGAGTTTATTATTATCGCTAATGGTGCTACCATGGAGTCACTTCAAGGACTCATAGAGAAGCTTCAAAAAGAGATAGCAAATATCTCGTTTGCACCAGTACCGAGTGTAACGGCTTCATTTGGGTTGACACTTTATAAGAGTGGGGATACAATAGAGACGATTCAAAAACGAGCCGATGATGCTCTCTATCAAGCCAAAGAGAAGGGGAGAGATCGATATGAGATGATTTTCTAAAAAGCTTTGGGAAAAGTTGTATTGGATCATAGTGTCCATAGTTTAAAACAATTTATGTAATAATGCATCCACGCTGTAAATGGAGACTTGAATGAGACTTAAAAAATCAATTTTGTGGGCAACACTCTTTTTTATTCTTTTGATTAATATTTTAGATGCATTTGTCGATACTGTTTTCTTTTATAATGGTCAGGGAAGTTTTTGGGATCTGTTGATTTTTGATGTCCCTTTGCATGAGATATGGATACGTTTATTAATGTCTCTACTGATAGCCATAGCAGGTCTTTATATGGCATATTATGTGGCTCGTATAGAAGATATACTTGAAGAGAAAAGGGTATTGCAGTCAAAATCTTCTGATAACTCCCCTATAGCTGTCTTTTGGGCAGATGAAGATGCCAATATTCACTACGCCAACCAAGCAGCTTCACAACTGTATGGCTATAGTAGTGCTGAGTTTAGAAGTATGTATGTTCGTGATTTTTTGCCTTATGAGATGCGAAGCGGTTTTGAAAGCTTTTGGAAACCGCACTGGCAACAGATCAAAGAGCAAAAAGTTGAAATAGTACAACAAAAACATCTGCACAAAGATGGATCCATCATCGATGTTGAAAACTACATCACCTACCATGAGATCAACGGCAAAGAGTTTCATATCGCTTATATTCGTGATATCCGTAAACAGCTCTATAGAGAACAAGAAATTCAACTTAGTAGACTAAAGTATCAAACATTGATGCAAAACTCTTCAGATGCTATCTTTATTATGGATATGAAGGGTAAGCTTTTGGAGTACAGTGCTGAGACTCAAAAGCTTTTGGGCTACAGTGATACTCAGATGCAATCCTTGGCTGTCTACGATTGGGATATCCAACACAGCAAAGAAGAGGCTCTAAGTCATATCCAAAAAACACCCACATCACCTATTAGCTTTGAGACTAAACATCGACGAAAAGATGGCTCTGTATATGATGCTGCAATTACGGCTGTAAAAGTTACGATTGATCAAAAAGAGTATATTTATGCCTCAGCACGAGAGATTACTCAAAAGAAAAATCATGAAAAGCAGCTACAGATTATAGAGAGTATACAGACACGATTTATCTCCAATTTTGATCCCGTTGTGATGTTTAGCAAGCTTAGAGATGAGCTTTTGGTTTTAACCGACTCTACTATTGGCTTTATTGGTGAGACACAAATGAGTCAAGAGGGTAGGTTGATTTTAAAGACCTACGCATTGAGTAATATTGCATGGGATCAAGAGAGCAGTGAACTCTATCAATACTACAAAGATAAAGGGTTTATGTTAGATAGGCTTGATAATCTTTTTGGTCGTGTGATCACTGAGCAGAGCGTTGTTCTTAGTAACGATCCTCTCAACGATCCAAGAGCCTCTGGCTTTCCCAAAGGGCATCCAATATTGCAATCTTTTTTGGGTATACCCATCTTTCATGGAGAGCAACTTGTAGGAGAGATTGGCTTAGCCAATCGCAAAGGTGGATATGATGAGAGTGTGGTAGCACTTTTGCAACCCATTGTCCAAGCATGCGGTCAGATTATAGTGGCAAGACAAGAGCAAGAAGCACGCCAAAAAGCAGATTTGGCACTTCAACAACAAAAAGAGGAGTTTGAAGCAATCTTTAATCTCTCCAAAGATGGTATCGCTATTGTTGATTTGCAAGGCAAGTTTACCGATGCCAACCAAGCCTATCTTGATATGCTAGGCTACTCGCTAGAAGAGTTGCAAAAACACTCATGCATTGGACTAAGCTACAAAGAGGATAGAGAGAAGACAATCAAAGCCCTAGACAAAGCACTTGAAACGGGGATACTTACAAACTTTGAAAAACGATGCTTGAGCAAGGATGAAAGCCTCGTGACGGTTAGTATGAGTGCTACTATGATGCCCGATAAACAACACTTTTTACTCACAAGTAAAAATGTTACACAAGAAGTTGCCTTGCGTCAAAAACTTCAAAGCCTCATAGAAGAACAAGATGTACTGCTCAAAGCACAAAAAGAGAATGAAATAGAACTTATAAAAGCCAAAAAGAGTGCCGAACAAGCCAACGAGGCAAAATCGACCTTTTTAGCCAATATGAGCCATGAGATTCGAACACCTCTTAATGGAATCTTGGGTCTTACGGATCTGGTATTAAAAAGCAACCTCACCGAAGAGCAACGCAACTACCTTACCAAAGCTCAACAATCTTCCAATGCACTGCTCTATATCATCAACGATATTTTGGATTACTCCAAGATAGAAGCGGGCAAGTTTGATATTTTGCAAGAGGAGTTTATCTTTGATGATGTACTCCATACACTCTCATCCCTCTTTAGCTACCAAGTCAACGAAAAAAATTTAGAGTTTAGTTTTTGGATTGATCCAATAATCCCCAATGTACTGATTGGAGATGCACTGCGTCTTACACAGATACTTAACAACCTTGTAGGTAATGCCCTTAAATTTACTAATCATGGGTTTATCTGTATCTCTGTGGCTCTATTAACACAAAATCAAAGTGAAGTCACTTTAGAGTTTAAAATCCAAGATAGTGGTGTGGGCATTACAAAAGAGCATCAACAACGCCTCTTCCAAGCCTTTGAACAAGCCGATAGTTCAACCACTAAAAAATATGGCGGTACAGGATTGGGATTGATGATTAGCAAAGAGCTTGTCGAGCTTATGGGTGGAAATATGAAGGTTCAAAGTTATGAGGGAATGGGGTCAACCTTCTCTTTTGTGTTGACCTTTAACTACAAGAGCTACGAAAAAGATTGCAATGTCAAACACCTAAGTAACAAAAAAATATTGATTGTTGATGATAACCCAGTTGATTGTGAGTATCTTTATACCATTATCACCTCATGGGGAGCTAGTGGTACTCTAGCCAAGGATGGTGATGAAGCGTATAATATTTTGAAATCTCAGCAGTTTGATTATATCATTCTTGATTGGAAAATGCCAAAAGTTGATGGTATTACACTTTTAGAGATGCTCAAAAAAGATGGGATAAAACTCAACAATATCTTGATGGTTTCAGCTTTGCAGCGTCGTGATATTGTAGAACTTATCGATAAAAAAGGGCTGATGGTCGAAGGCGTACTTGAAAAGCCCTATACTCCCTCTGATATTTACAATGCAATGTTCAACTTATCACCCTATTTAGAGCTTAATTACAACCATAAAGTCGTAGTGCAACTAAGCTCACCAAAATCTGCCTTGCTCGTTGAGGATAATGAGACCAATCAGATAGTTGCTTCATCTTTGCTGCAAGAGTATGGCTTTGAGGTTGAGATTGCCCATAATGGTCAAGAGGGTGTGACTATGGCACAAAGCAAAGCCTATGATATTATCTTTATGGATTTACAGATGCCTGTGATGGATGGATTTGAAGCAACCAAAGCGATTCGTAACTTTGATAAAGATATTCCAATCATAGCACTTAGTGCTGCAGTGATGCCTCACGATAGAGAACAGACCCAAAAATCAGGATTTAACGACCACCTCAACAAACCCATTATCAAAGAGATTTTTGAGCGTGTCATTGATGAGTACTTTGGACTCCAAGAGCTAACACAAGCAAATGAGACCACCTCACTTCAAGAAGAACTCGTAGAGATTGAAGGTGTTGAGATTGCCAAATTTCAAGAGGAGATGAATTTAGAAAGCCAAGTCGTCTATAGACTCTACCAAACCTTTTATAACAACTTTAAGGATGAGATTAATACCCCCAAAGAGCTCTACTCAAAAGATAGTACAGCTTACGCCTCATTCATCCACAAACTCAAAGGAGCCAGTGGTTCGGTCAAAATCAACAGCATCTATCAACAATGCATCGATATAGAAGAGCAAGGAGCCACCCCAGAAAAAAACCAAAAACTAAGCGATACTCTTGCCTCAATCATGACTCAAATTGAGTCTAAAATTATTCCAAAACTTACCCTCACGCACATCCCAAACAAAAGCAAAGAGGAGATAATTAAACAACTTGATACCATTATTACAAAGCTTGATAATATGGATTATATCGCTGATCAAGAGGTTAATGCTTTAATGGAAGTTTTGGATATTGCACAAGAGCGACTTGATGAGATTCGCAGTCTCTATCAAGCCTACGATGAAGATGCCCTCCTAGAGCTACTTCAAACCATCAAAGGAGAGATAGAAAATGGAGCATAAACCCAATATTTTAGTTGTTGATGATGAGTCAATCCATGTTAATCTCATTTCACAGATTCTCTCACCTAACTACAATATCAAAATAGCCAATCGTGGGCAAAAGGCACTCAAAGCCATTGAGAAGTTTGAGATTGATTTGATACTTCTTGATATACAAATGCCCCAAATGGATGGCTTTGAAGTAGCTACCATCATTCGTTCTCAATCGCAATACAACCATATCCCCATTATATTTTTGACCGCACAAGCCAATGAAGAGTTTGTCGTCAAAGGTTTTGATATTGGTGCCAATGACTATTTAACCAAACCCTTTAACCACAAAGAGCTCAAAGCACGAGTCGAAACCCATCTTCAAGTCCATCAACTGCAAAAGTTTTTGGAAATGATGATCAATCTTCAACCTAGTATTACACTCTTTAGTGATGGAAAAGAGGGTAAATTTATCAATCAAACGGGATTGGACTTTTTGGGATACACAAACAGTAAAGAGTTTTTTGAAGAGCATATCTGTATTTGTGAATATTTTGTAAAATTTAATGAGTGTTTCTACTTCGATAATAATTTAGGAAAAAAATCATGGATTAATAGGATATTAACATTAGATTCACAACATCGAAATGTTGCAATGTTTTCAAAAGATAGAGAGCGAAGAGTCTTTCATGTCTCCATTAAAACCATTCCCAATGCTTCCATGTATATTATTGAATTTACCGATATTACTGAGAGATATACGGAGGAAAATAGGCTCAAAGATGAAGCGATGCATGATCAACTCACAGCCATATATAATCGAAATTACTTTGAAAAACATATTAATGATTTTATACAAAAGAGTAAAAATTCTGATGAAACTTTAGCCATTGCCTTTTTGGATATTGATCACTTTAAACAAGTCAATGATACCTATGGTCACGATGTGGGCGATGATGTACTCAAAGAGTTCACAGCATTGATCAAACAAAATATTAGTAGTGATGAGCTTTTTGTACGCTGGGGTGGTGAAGAGTTTATTGTAGTTTTTATGGCTCAAAACAGTACTTTAGCTCAATCAAAAATAGAGAAGTTAAAAGCTCTAATAGAGTACCATATATTTAAAAGAGTTGAAAAAATTACTTGTAGTATAGGGGTGACAATCTATCATCAAGATGAAGATATTGATCAAAGTATCAAACGAGCCGATGATGCACTCTATAAGGCAAAAAATAGTGGTAGAAACCAAGTTGTTTTTATAGTATAAAGATCTGTTTTTCTGTTTTGCGAATCGGGATATACTCATATCCCGATAACGTGCTACTCCATTATCTGTGTAGCTTTTGAGACGTGGTAGTTTAGACCAATCTGCTCAGCAGAACATCCAAGGGCTAAAGCTACCATTTGAGGCATATGCAGTACAGGAATCTCTATATCTCTACCTGTAGTTTTGGCTATATCATCTTGATAGGTATCCATCTTGAGGTGACAAAGCGGACAAGGTGTTACGACCATATCAGCATTGTTATCAATAGCATCAATCATCGCATTACCTGCAAGGAGTTCAGATGTATGATTGGCTTGTAGTTCTACATGGAAACCACAACATTTATTTTTGCTCTCATAATCAACACTGTTACCCTCTAATGCAACGATGAGATTATCAAGTGAGTTTGGTACGTATGGATTCTCGCCTTTGTGCAACTCAGAAGGACGAATATTATGACAGCCATAGAAGGGTGCAATGTTGAATTTGCTCAGTGGTGTTTCAACCTTGGCACTGATAGCATCAAGTCCATAATCATCAATCAAAGCATACAAAAAGTGCTTGATTTCACTGGTACCTTTGTACTCTAATCCCACTTCGGCTAGTTTTTCATTAACACGTGCTTTTAGTACGGGGTCAGAATCAAGTGCGTGTTTGGTCATAGCAGAATTAAGCTGACAAGTATTACAAATAGTAACCATTGTAAGACCAAGTTTCTCTGCATAGCAGATATTACGAGCATTAAGCACGTGTGCTAAAAACTCATCAAAATCTTGAAGGTGGCTTGCTCCACAACAACTCGCCTCTTCAAGGATTGTCAGTTTGATTCCAAGCTTATCAGCTACTGCTAGAGTAGATGAAAGCAACTCAGGTGTCGATTGTTTGGCTGTACATCCTGTGTACAGTGCGTATTGTAATTGACTCATCTTCTCTCCTTACAGTTTATTGGTTTGTGAAATTTCAATGAGTTTTTGTATCTCATCAAGGTTTTTAGACTTGGGAACATTATCAACCCATGGGAGTCCATCATTCCAGTGGATTTTTCCTGCTTTGATCATCTTAGCAGCCGTTTTAAGGTGTTTATACATTCCAAGATACCCTTCAGAGTAGACTACAATATCAGCTTCATCCAAGAATCCGTGTTTTTTCATACTTCGTACAAAACCTTCTGCGTGTCGTGTTGCTACATTAGGTACTGCTACTTTTTGCTCAAACTGCATATTGTGGAGTCGTGTAATCTTCTCAATAGGTGCAATATCTTTAGGACACGCCTCTTGACACTCAAAACACTTCACACAATCCCAAACACCTTGACCCATCTGTGCTGTTGATTCGAGTCTCTGAGTTGTTGCATGATCTCTGCTGTCGGCTGCAAATCGGTACGCTGAAACAAAGGCTGCTGGACCAAAGAAGTCATCATTTACCTCTACAACAGGACAAGCGTAGTGACAAGCCCCACATTGGATACAGTAATCAGCATCAAGGAGATTGGCAACTTCCTCTTGTGATATTTGGTTTTCATGTTCTGGGTGCTCATCAATCTCAGCCTCTACATAAGGCTTAACCGCTTCGTGCTTATCCCAAAAATCACCTTTATCGATCACAAGGTCTTTGATGGCTCGTTTTTTGCTTTGTGGCTCAATGACTAGTTCATCACCAAAAAGCTCAGTCATCTCATAAGCATTCTCTTTACAAGCAAGGATTGATTTACCATTTACCTTGATACCACAAGCTCCACAGATACCGTGTCGACATGATCGTCGATAAGAGAAGCTTCCATCATGCTCCCACTTAACACGGTTAAGGAGATCAAGCATGACTTCATGGTGACTTACCTCTAACTCATAGGTCTTATAGTAAGGTAAATAGTCTGTATCGGCATTAAATCGAAATACTTTTAGGGTTACTTTTTTGCTCTGCATTCTTATCTCCTCTTAATAGTTTCGCTCTTTAGGCTCAAATTTACCGTGTACAACATCAGCGTACTCTACTTCAAACTCACTGTTTTCATTGAGTTTTAGGTAGGTATGTTTCATAAAGTTCTCATCGTCTCGTTTTGGATAATCTTCTCTGTAGTGAGCTCCACGTGACTCTTTTCTATGGATTGCACCCTCTACAATAAAGCGTGAATACTCAATCATATGCCCAAGCTCAATAGCCTCTTGTAAATCTGTATTGTAGAGATCTGATTTATCATCAATTCGAACTTCTTTGAATTTATTCATAAGATCAGCTAAGATCTCTCGCTGTTTAATGAGTGATGCTTCATTTCTAAAGACACCTGCATTTTCGGTCATACTCTCTTGGAGCTGTGTTCGAAGCTCTGGTACTGTGTATTGCCCGTTATTGGTCTTGATGAATCTAAGTTCTTTGACCATATTTGTTACATCATCAGGAGAAGCCTCTCTAAGACTCAGTGTATGAAGATCATTTAAAATCGTCTCACCAGCGTGTCGTCCAAAGAGCAGTGCCTCAAGTACCGAGTTAGCCCCCAAACGGTTAGCTCCATGTACCGATACACAGCTACACTCACCCGCTGCGTAGAAACCTTCTACAAACTCAGTGGGTGATTTACGTACATGACAATCTCGATCAACAGGGATACCACCCATTGAGTAGTGTGCTGTAGCAGCAATTTCAATTGGCTCTTTAAGCATATCTTGACCCAAGAATGCAATAGCAAGCTCACGAAGCTCTGGAAGTTTTTCTAAAATGACCTCTTTGGGTAGGTGTGTCAAGTCGATATGCACAGAGTCTTTATTGGCTCCTACTCCTCGTCCTTCATTAACCTCTTGGGTAATGGCACGAGATACAACATCTCTTGAAGCAAGCTCCATTGCTTCAGGAGCATATCTCTCCATAAATCGCTCACCCTCAGAGTTAAAGAGTCGTCCACCTTCGCCACGAGCAGCTTCAGAGATCAAGACCCCACTACCACCTAAGCCACTTGGATGGAACTGTACAAACTCCATATCTTCTAATGGCAATCCATGACGTGCTACGATTGAGAGAGCATCACCTGTATTGGCGTGTGCATTGGAGTTGATTTTATAGGCTCTTCCGTATCCACCTGTAGCAAACATTACCGCTTTGGCATTGAAGAGGTAAGGCTTAGTATTTTTGATATCATAAGCAGCTACACCAGAGACTTTACCATCTTTATAGATTAGATCAGCTACATAATACTCATCAAATACCTCTACACCTGCACGGTGTGCCTGCTCATAGATTGTTTGAAGAAGCGTTAATCCTGTTCTATCTTTGGCATAACAGGCTCTTGGCTTACTTTGACCACCAAAAGGACGGATAGCAATATCGCCCTTCTCATCTCTTGAAAAAACAGCCCCCATCTTCTCTGCCCATCGAATCGTCTGAGGGGCTCTGCTACACATAAACTCAACACAATCTTGATCGGCTAAATAGTCACTTCCTTTGACGGTGTCAAACTCATGCAGTTCTGTTGAATCATCTTCACCCAATGCTGCATTAATTCCCCCTTGTGCAGCACCAGAGTGACTTCTAAGCGGGTGAAGCTTAGTGATCAGAGCTGTCTTTTTACCTGCTGATGTCAGCTCTTTAGCTGCTGCTAGTCCAGCCAACCCAGCACCAACTATAACAACATCATACTTATATACTTGAACATCCATATTCACTTTGTCCTTTTGGTGTAATTTGCTAAGATTATATCTATAATTAAATTTTGGAGAGGTTAATTGAGTTTATCAAAAATGAATTTGGCTTGATTGATGTTACTTTTGGTAGTAGAAGATTAATAAAGTATTTTCAAGAGCATAATATTGAGAGTGTAGAAGTATTTTAAACTATACTTCTACATAATATCCTTATTCATAAAATTTTCTACTCATTCCAAATTGGTTCACTATTTCCTGAACCTGCACCTGTTATAAAATAGTTATGATTAGATACATTCAGAACATTCCAACCACTTAAATTTTGATTACTAAAAGATGTTGCATAGTAAAACATACCATACATATTTGTTACATTAGAAACATTCCATAAGCTAATATCTTGATTGAAACTGTACGCTTTCCAAAACATATATTGCATATCAGTTACATTCGATACATCCCAATTGCTAATATCTGAATTAAAATTTGTCGCTTGTTTAAACATAAATTCCATATTTGTGACCTTAGAAACATCCCAATTGCTAATATCTTGATTAAAGTTAGTAGCACCCCAAAACATAGCATGCATACTAGTTACATTTGACACATTCCAACCACTAATATCTTGATTAAAACTTATTGCTTGGTGAAATAAAGCATCCATATTTGTTATGTTTGAGACCTCCCATTTATCTAGTGGCTGATTAAAAGATTTTGTTCTAGTAAACATAAATCCCATATTTGTTACTTTAGATATATCCCAACTATTTAAGGGTTGATTAAATGAATCAGTATTTTCAAACATTCCAAACATATCCGTTACATTAGAGACATTCCAACTATTAATATTTTTATTAAAACTATCTGCATTAAAAAACATTCTATACATATTTGTTACATTTGACACATTCCAACCACTAATATCTTGGTTAAAATTACTAGCACTAGCAAACATTGTTAACATATTTTGTACATTAGACACATCCCAATTTCCAATATTTTGATTAAAACTACTTGCACCGTCAAATAGCCTATACATATCTTTTACACTAGAAACATCCCAACTGCTAATATCAGAGTTAAAGTTTGTTGCTTCCCAAAACATACCAGCCATATTTGTCACATTTTGAAGATTTGGTGCATCATTTGCATGAATCTCTAAATTTGTACAACCACTAAAAGCATTATTCATCGACAACCACTCATTATCTCCCCACTGCTCTACCGATAATAATTTATCACTATTATTTGAAAGAGGTATCCACCAATAGTCTCGAAGCTCAATCGCAGGAAATTTACCCGTGATTTTCACAGTATACGTTCCAGGAGTATCATAGGTATGCAGAGCATGACCTGTGATATTATGTTCGATGGTTGAATCACCCCAATCGACACTATAATTAAACAAATAACCTGTGTTTACTGTAATGTATATCTGATTATCCTCTGTATCACCTTCATTATCGGTTTTCCATTTGGTAATAAAGGCTCGTTTACCATTATTCATCAGCATAATGCTTATATTTACTGCTTCACTTTCGCCAAATTGATTAGAAGCATAGGCTTTAAGGTGATAAGTTTTATGGGTATAGGTTAAATCATGAGCGACTCTAATCGTTCCATCACTCTCGATACTAAAATCATCAGCATCCTCTCCACTAAGTCGCATCGTTGTAATCGTGCTATGACCATCATCGGCTATCTTTATTTTACCTATGACTAAGTTTGCAGTTGGTTTTTGAATCGATGTAAAGCTCGTTGATTGCAGTGTCGGTACATCTCCTTCTCTAACTATATCTTCTATCTCTATGGTAACTTTTGCACTGTTCCCAATTCCATTGGCATTGGATGCTTGTAAAATAAAGGTATAGTAGTTGAGTGATTCATAATCAATCTCCCCTGCTACTCGAATCGTGCCGTCTGTATCGATGCTAAAGTGGCTTGAACCAATACCACTAAGTTGTATTCTATCAATTTCAAACCCTGCATCATCAATCATAGCTTGACCTACAATAGTCCCTATAGGAGCATTCTCTTCTACCCTAAAGACTCCATCTTGAAGTTTGGGGATATCGACTTCGATAGCGTTGATAACATTGATATTGATCTCTATCTTATTACTCTCTCCCGTCGCACTTTTGGCTTTGGCTACCAGAGCATAATAATCCGTCGTCTCATAATCTAGTCTTTGCGTGCTATAGATATTTCCATCTCTGTCGATTGAAAAGGGTACATTAGGATTGAGTATATCGATAGCATCAATGGGTGATGCTCCATCGCGTACTCTCGTGATGGTGCCTATCAATGCCCCCACAGCAATATTCTCATCCACATTGATAAATTTAGTCAATTCATAAAGCGGTGTATCGATTGCATTGTTGATATTGATAGCTATAGGTATAGTAGGTAGTCTGTATCCATTGCTATTTTGTACAGCTACTGCAATATTGTAAATTGATTGCTTTTCATAATCAATATTAGCTCCATCACCAACACTAATCACCCCTCTAGCATTAATGCTAAAGTGAGCCGCATCCTCTCCACTTAGGATATATTGAGCTGCATTGGTATAGGTAACTTTGGCTGCAACTGTACCCATAGGTGCATTTTCATCGATACTATTTACCTCTAGTTTTTTGAGAACAGGCAGTGTGCTAGGGTCTTCGTAGATAGGATTTGGGGCATCGATAGAGACGACTAAGGCTACCTCTATTCCCTCTTCTCCATTAGTGGCTACAGGCTTCATGATGAGTTGAAATTTGGCTGACTCTATAAGATCAGTGTTATCAACTAGCCAAACAAATCCATCTTGATCTATACTAAAGCGTTCACTCCCTTTGCCTGTAAGCTCTATATGAGAGAGTTCAAGCTTACCTGTATCAACGATATTGATTTGACCAATAATTGTACTATTTGGAGTATTTTGAGCAATTGTAAGTGCCAATGGTGCGATGCGTGGTACATCACTGTTGATCTCATCGTATATCAGAGTATAGCTCTCTTTAAATCGCTCACTATCACTGTATACCTTTTCGACAATTGGCTCTACAAATACATCATACTCCTTATAAAGATTTGATTTATCGGTTGCAGGAGCCCACAAGAGTATATCATGGTAGTTGATACCGTACTCATTATTGTAGATAAAGGTCTTTTTCTTAAAGAGCTTGGTTGCTATGTCATCGAGTCTTTGGGATAGTTTGGCATGGTCATAGTTGCTTCCAAGCAGATCACCTGAGACTTGATAAGAGGCTTCGGTTAGGATATTAACTCTAAAGGGCATGGTTTTAAGGTCACTTCCTTTGATAATAGCATGAATCGTACCATTATTGGGTGTGGTGGTAGCATCCCGCACAAGGTCATCGTTTCTATCTAGGTCACTTCCACCTCTAGCACTCACCACATAATAGGCATCATCTTCAAACTTATCAAGATCACTGCTTGTAAATTTAATCAACCCCGATTTAAAGAGGTCATTATCGCTTGTGGTTTTGCCTACATAGGCTACGATTGGACTACTGCTACCATAGGTATCGGCTTGCACAATCTCCACACTCGCTCCTGCAATGGGACCCATTTCAACGGCATTATCCATGCCCCTAATGATAAATTTACATGGGACACAACCGCAGCTACTGAGTTTATTTCCTTCTGAACACTCATCATACACTCTCTGCACAACAACTGAACTACTAAACACTGTACCTGTAACTTCTGTAGGGTTAGGTAAAAAAGAGGGAGCAATTTGATCTGATTCTACCAATATTTGAGCAATATCAAAATTCATCTGTGCTTTACTACGAATTTCATACTGTTTAAATTTACTCTCCGTTGGTGTCTTGACTACTGCGTAGATATTGAGTGGATATTTTTCAAAACAGCTGTCGTTAATATCTTTACCTTCTCGTAGAGTACCTTGTGAGATGACAGTATATATATCTCCAGGATAGATATCACCTAAATTTGCAATATAAGCGTGTTCTCGCCCTAATCCATCTATATCTTTTAAGTCATACTCAACATAGCTACTTCCACTGATTGTTAAATCCATATCTATATCTTCGACATAGTCCCATGATAAATCCGCTTCAATAGTACCTTTGATTGTCGTTGGATTTGTCGATACATTACTTTCAGGTTTACCTAGTATCTTATTCCCATCATCAAGTTCATAGCATACGCCACTATCACTACTATTTACAAATTTAGTCGCACCAAAAGTGTTGATAATATATTTTCTATCGCTATCATCGCATTTTCCATTATCATCAATCTCAGCATCTTTATCGCATACCTTATAGACTTTACCCCCTTCATCAAATAGATAGACTTTATCCTCTACCATATTCTCATTGAGCTCTCTATCTTTAAATCGATGAGTGATGTATTTTAACTTATCAGGGCATGAGTCCTGCATAGATGTAAAACACTCTTTCTCTACTTTATCCACTGACCTATTAGTGTCTATAAGCCATTGAGAGTCTCGAATATCTTGTAACATAATCTCTTGCCTTAACCACTCTTCTATAAGGACTCTAGCCTTAGTAGTCTGCCTCTCTTTTCTTTCAGTCACTAACTGATTACTTGCTATCAGGGGATAAAGAGAGTCAAGACTTTTCAAATAGTTATAAAATTCTTTTGTACTTTTATCTGTAAAGTTGATAAAATCCTCTTCAACAACTGAATCACCCAAATAATATTCAAACTCATGATACTTTAAAGACTTTCTATCAAATCGTACTTCATCAATTTCTCCCTCTACAGGAGTTAATGTACTGTGTCGATTAGGGTTTTCTTGAACCACACTTTTATTGGAAAATGGGAAATACAACATATAATCATTATCAAAGGTAAATCCTCTTCCGCCATTGATAATTTTTTGGGCAGGTGTTCCAAGAGCAATGGTATGAAAATACTTTTGCATCCATCCTTTATGCTCTCCTTCTCCTACCTCTCCAAGCTTATTAAAAGCTTCTGTAATAAATAGATTCCCTTGTCCATGCCCTACAGCGACAACACCGTGACCTTGTCGAATACTTTTTTTATAGGCATTAATTTGTTTTTCATTAATTTGTTTAATTTCAAGTTCCATTGATGCTTCTAATTGATCAATACCCCATCCAATATCTGATCTTTTTGTACTCTTTAAATATCTTGCAAATGCAAGTTGAAACAATTCCCATACTATTTTGTATGAAGGCTCAAGATGTGATTTTTGCAAAAATGTTTCAAAAACATCCACTGTTAAACTTGCAGAACGATTATAAACTACTTCCATATTTTCAATGCGTTCTTTTAGTTCAGGAAATTTTTGGGTTAAATCATCTACATTATCTCTCCAATCAGCTCGTGCTTCATCTTGACTTGCATAAACTACCAAAATACTATTGGCATAATAGAGGTCAACTTTATACTCATTATCTACCCGTATAGCTTCATTAGAAATAAGAGAGAGTGTGAATAATGCAATTATAAAAAGATATTTCATAATCCCATCTCCTCTAATGTTTGAATAATCTCCTTACTGCAAGCCTCTCTTTTAATATTAGATAAAGGACCACCATAAACTCCACCTGAAAGTGCTTGATCATACTCAAGGTACTTTTTTATTCTATCGCTTGTGTTAAGTACAAGATTTTTGATATACCTTCTATTTTTTCTCCAGTTTTTACCCCGTAAATTTTGACCATTAACTCTTTTTAAATATATTCGACAATCTATATTTTTTCCAGACTCTTTTTCAATTTCTAAGGCATTAGTTGTTGGTTCAATAAGTGTCCGCTGTAAAAACTTTGCTAAATCCATCCACATAACCGCATGAATTTTCTGCTCAAATTTTTTATAAATAGCCCTCTCTACATCATCACGTACACCGTTACCGTTACTATCAATTCCACCTAAAGTAGCGTTATTGATAGTTGGGTCAGGCTCAGGTGGGAGCAGGTGTCCGTGGATTATCTCTCCTTTTTGAGCAACAAACTGATAGGCAATATTATAACGGCTGTTACCATTAGAGTGTTTCACCACTTTGATAATATAGCTTTGATTGGCT
>Ga0193953_1000184_pt1 | contig 34947 bp, 24 predicted proteins | sample BB_4_MG_FD_140325 | JGI IMG/M metagenome (GOLD analysis project Ga0193953, IMG submission 140325) | Microbial mat bacterial communities from the Broadkill River, Lewes, Delaware, United States - BB_4_MG | ecosystem: Environmental > Aquatic > Freshwater > River > Microbial mats | place: USA...
ATCCCTAGGGGGTCGAAGTCAAAAAATAGTGTTTTTTTGCATTTTGAGTCATTAGATAAAAGCTTAAAATGGCGTAGATGCCCATGAGTACTGGGGTTACGACTCCCTATAAGGGTTTATGAGGCTATTAAGCAAGGATTTAATTAATGTATGCGCCGATGTTACGACTCCCTATAAGGGTTTATGAGTTTTACATCACCCGCAGCAGCCAAGGATTTTGCTAAGTTACGACTCCCTATAAGGGTTTATGAGAAGAAGCCAAACATTTTGTTTTGTATTTACATCCCAGTTACGACTCCCTATAAGGGTTTATGAGGCCTGATAAAAATAATGTTTCAAGTATTGCTAAAGTGTTACGACTCCCTATAAGGGTTTATGAGATCGCATTTCTATATATAAGCTCTTTCCTTTGTTTGGTTACGACTCCCTATAAGGGTTTATGAGCCTGTATACATTATTTATTCCCTTCTTTTTCAGAGTGTTACGACTCCCTATAAGGGTTTATGAGTTTGAATTCTGCTGCTAATTCAGACTTTAATGTAAATGTGTTACGACTCCCTATAAGGGTTTATGAGACAAGTTCTTGTGCGAGCTACAGTAGCTTAATAGGGTTACGACTCCCTATAAGGGTTTATGAGTATAGTATGGGAGGGTGAAAAGTCTATTGAAAACCCAGTTACGACTCCCTATAAGGGTTTATGAGAGCGGCTCCCCCTATTGATGTTGAGGCAGTGCGAAGCCAGTTACGACTCCCTATAAGGGTTTATGAGGCTATAAAAGCCCTTTTACTGGAAAATTCGCGGGATGTTACGACTCCCTATAAGGGTTTATGAGAGGACGCGCTTGTCAATTTAGGCTTAAAAATTGGTGGTTACGACTCCCTATAAGGGTTTATGAGACTAGATGCTGAATATAAAGCCCCTTCTGCCTCGTTGTTACGACTCCCTATAAGGGTTTATGAGTTGGCGATGTAAGTGCATATATCCGCTTGAGTTGCAAGCGTCGTTACGACTCCCTATAAGGGTTTATGAGTCTTTTTATATTGTTCATTCTTGTAATATTTACACCGGTTACGACTCCCTATAAGGGTTTATGAGTCTTTAAAATCGCCCTCGCATCCACCGACCTCACTCAGTTACGACTCCCTATAAGGGTTTATGAGACGCTTGTAATAGTTTCTATGATGGCGAACTTCTTTGTTACGACTCCCTATAAGGGTTTATGAGCTTTATTTTCCAGCATTTAAGTTAGTTTAATTTACCCGTTACGACTCCCTATAAGGGTTTATGAGTCAAAGCATTCAAGATGCGGCAAAAGAATTGTATTTACAAAGCCGCAAGTTACGACTCCCTATAAGGGTTTATGAGCTTTTTCAACAAGCCCCACGGACGCGGAAAAGCTAATGTTACGACTCCCTATAAGGGTTTATGAGAACTCCTAGCCCTAGCTTGCTTTTGTTTCTTTCTTGTTACGACTCCCTATAAGGGTTTATGAGGTCACTATAAGCGAATTCTTTTGTAAAGTAATCAAACGTTACGACTCCCTATAAGGGTTTATGAGATTATAAAGAAAAGAGCCACGAATTAGTTTGATAAAAGTTACGACTCCCTATAAGGGTTTATGAGGTCATGCATTATCCCGTTCTATTTATTAGAGGGAGATGTTACGACTCCCTATAAGGGTTTATGAGTCAGCATCATACTCTTTGCGGATATTTTTATATTCCGTTACGACTCCCTATAAGGGTTTATGAGTTTTATTTCAACACTGGACACGCCAACTCGTTTAGAGGTTACGACTCCCTATAAGGGTTTATGAGTATTGACCTAACGCCGCCCGACAATAGTCAGCTTTCGTTACGACTCCCTATAAGGGTTTATGAGAGCGGCTTGTCGCGTGGTGCGAATAGTCATTGGTAGTTACGACTCCCTATAAGGGTTTATGAGAACGACAAAGAAAATATAGGGCATTCTTTCTGCTGAGTTACGACTCCCTATAAGGGTTTATGAGATTGCTTGGACTCATATTCCCACTTATGATGTACAGAGCGTTACGACTCCCTATAAGGGTTTATGAGTCTTGTTTCTCCCTGTTTTATATACAGTTATATACCCCTCTTGTTACGACTCCCTATAAGGGTTTATGAGAAATAATCTAAAATGTTTAAAATAAATTGTTAAAAAGTTACGACTCCCTATAAGGGTTTATGAGCCGCGCTTTTTAGCTGATTCAATAGCTTGTTCAAAGTTACGACTCCCTATAAGGGTTTATGAGTCCTTACCCCTTTAGTCTTAGCTTTCCAAGAAAGCAGGTTACGACTCCCTATAAGGGTTTATGAGACTTTTTTGGTAATACTCAACGCAATGTATACAAGTAGTTACGACTCCCTATAAGGGTTTATGAGTGCTTTGTTTTTATTGTCGGTTGCGACGTATACGGGGTTACGACTCCCTATAAGGGTTTATGAGCTGCCTTTTTTTGTCTTTCTGGTGAGTAATTAGGTCGTTACGACTCCCTATAAGGGTTTATGAGTAGCTATCACCATAACAACACAATCACCAGTAACAATTGTTACGACTCCCTATAAGGGTTTATGAGTAAATAAAGAGTTAAATTAATGCAAAAAGAACAATTGTTACGACTCCCTATAAGGGTTTATGAGACGTCGAATACAGACGTAAAAAGCAGCATAAATAAGGTTACGACTCCCTATAAGGGTTTATGAGTTATTGTTCTTTGTGATGAAATTGGTACAGAGAGGTTACGACTCCCTATAAGGGTTTATGAGTATGCTGATAAGATAGAGGACTTAACTCCAGCACAAGTTACGACTCCCTATAAGGGTTTATGAGTTGCTGACTTTGCCGAAATATACCTAAAAGGTTATATGTTACGACTCCCTATAAGGGTTTATGAGTACTTTTAGTGCATTTGGTTTTACTTCAGCAAGCATGTTACGACTCCCTATAAGGGTTTATGAGCTCTGTATATATACAGATTTATAACTAACTAAATACAAGTTACGACTCCCTATAAGGGTTTATGAGTCCTTTATCGAAGGGTGGATTCATAAAGATTAAATCGTTACGACTCCCTATAAGGGTTTATGAGCAACTTTCAACAACAGAAGCATCTACAGCATTAAAAGTTACGACTCCCTATAAGGGTTTATGAGGTAGTATTTAGCTGCAATTAATATACACCTATAAACGTTACGACTCCCTATAAGGGTTTATGAGTTCTTGGAGAAGACTTGCATGTAAGGATAGCTAACTTGTTACGACTCCCTATAAGGGTTTATGAGACTGTATTACGCATAAAGCCCAACACAGAGCATAAAGTTACGACTCCCTATAAGGGTTTATGAGAGTGCTATTTATTAACTCATTAACCCCTTCGCGAATGTTACGACTCCCTATAAGGGTTTATGAGTAGGCATTCTCTTGAAATTTCATTTTCCCTACTTGCAGTTACGACTCCCTATAAGGGTTTATGAGTACGACTCTACCTCTTTCTGAAGCATTCCATACCAGGTTACGACTCCCTATAAGGGTTTATGAGACGGGAGATGTTACTGGCGAATTGGAAGGTATTCTGAAGTTACGACTCCCTATAAGGGTTTATGAGATTTGTGATGATAAAAAAGCCGTAAGATAAAGCTAGAGTTACGACTCCCTATAAGGGTTTATGAGTTTCTTCTTTGTTGGTAGTATTTCTGGTGGGGCTGGTTACGACTCCCTATAAGGGTTTATGAGTATTTATACAAAAGAAATAGAAAATATTTTCGTGCTTGTTACGACTCCCTATAAGGGTTTATGAGACTATCTTAAAGGAAACATTAACACAGGGGAACACGTTACGACTCCCTATAAGGGTTTATGAGATAAAAGAACACGTGAAAAAAAGAAAGTTACTCACCCGTTACGACTCCCTATAAGGGTTTATGAGAGAATTAATTACTGGTAATAGAGAAATAATCAATATGTTACGACTCCCTATAAGGGTTTATGAGGTTATAGTTCTACACATGAAGTGATAAGGAGGTAAGTTACGACTCCCTATAAGGGTTTATGAGTATGAGCATGTAGCGTTCCGATCTGTCTAGCCACTCGTTACGACTCCCTATAAGGGCTATACAAAATAAAAAAGCCGCTTAATCAGCGGCTTTTTTATATCTCTTCTTTTATTTTTATCTACGTAACTACAACCAATTACCAATCAACAATAAAGCCGACCAATAAGCAGGATGACGAAAATAATGCTTTTTCAACACCTGAATTTGTGCTTGTTGCAATGCTTGCGCTTTAGAATGTGACTGACTCAACGCCTGATAAAACAAGGTCACTAATAATGCAGTCGCCTCATCATCAATAAACCATAAAGAAGCTAAAGCACTACGCGCCCCCGCTTTCACTGCCACACCTGCCAAGCCTAATGCTGCCCGCTCATCCCCAACAGCAGTTTGACAAGCACTCAAGGTCAACAACTCCACCGCCTCTTTTCTAAACTGACTCAAGCTCAACATACTCTCTAAACGATTCATGGTCAGCTTGCCATCATAAGTTAATAAAAAGGTCTTCTTAGGATCCCGATCAAACTGTCCATGTGAAGCAATATGTACAATAGAATATGGCGTACTCTGTAATGCCCCTTCAATATTTTTAATCGAAAACTCTTTATTAACTAAAGTTTTAGAATTATATAAAGGACTGATATTTTTAAGCTCTTCTTTTACATTCGGTAAAGCTGAAAACCCTTGTACACTCTCAGACAAACCATTAAGTAAAATATTCACTTTATTACTATCCTTACCAATTCTTTGTGGATTGGTTAAGGTTAACCCCGGCGTCACCGCCAACGCGTAATTCTCAACTAGAAAACGCTTCCCATCATATAAAGGAGCTAATGGAATAGTACGCAATGCCCCATCAGGTACCACCACTAAAGTATGAATATTTTCGCGTACTAATCTATTACGTAACGGATGAATCAACCAACGATATAATTGTTTAGCTTGACGTAAAAAACGGAAATTAGTACGAATCGTTAAATGATGACGAAATAAGCGAATCGTTTCACGATACTGCTCACTGTCCACATCCACAACAAACTGCTGCATACCTGTTGGAAAACTCGCCAATAATACAAGCCGCTTCGGTAATGAAATCGGGTATAACACCATAGTATGTGAATCTAAGGCATCCAACCCTTTAGACTTAGCCCGTACTGCTGTCACACAATCATCTTGGAAATAATCCTCTAACTCTGCCGCTTTTAACAACTCCATCGTATCACGCGCTTGTTTTAATAACTGCTCACGTTTCTCCGCATCAGTTTCTACTTCCGCTTGTTTTAATAACAAATCGGTTAACTCAAAATATACGGGTTCAACAGAATCATGAAAACTTTGTGAGCTGTAACGATAAGCAATCGCTAATTGATCGCGTAAAGGTTGAATCACATCAATTGTATTTTGATAAGCTTCCAGTGCCTCAACAATTTTATTTTGACGGCTAAAAATACGCCCTAATTGCCAATACCAACGGTGCAAACTGGCTTTAGAACTTTCTTGTTGGGCAAAGAAAATGGCTTGTCGAGTGAGTTGGGTGGCTGTCTCTAAACTGCCTTCACCTTCATATAACTCCCCTAAATGCCCATAACTTAAAGAAAGAATATGGGGTTCATTATTACCTTTGGCTATTTCTCGTGCTTGTTTAAAAGCTGTATAAGCAAGATGTATTAATTCATTTTTATACGCTGCATCTTGATGCATTAACCGCTGTGCAACACGTCCAATACTTAATAAACTAAAGGCTTTATGATGCCCTGTTTTAAACTGTTTAATATCGTTGAAAATAGCAGGTATTTTTTTAGCTAAAAGTGGGTAACGTTTTGCTAATAAAAGTGTTTGTAAATAATTAATCTGTAACTTAACTTTAAACTCTGATGCCTTATCAGCATAAGGAAGTGCTTGCTGGTATAAGCTTTCTGCTTGCTGATACTCTTTATTTAAAGCAGCTAAATTGGCTTGGTTATTTAAAAGATGTGCATAAGCACTAGGAAACTTTTCAGCAGTGATAATATGCTGTGCTTTTTGTAAATATTGTTCTGCTAAATCAGTTTGTTGTGTTAAGTAAGCTAATTCACTAAGTTGGTTAAGAATTAACCCACGTTGTTCGATAGAATGATCAGGGGCTAAGCTTTTTAATAACTGCTGAAGTAAATGAAAACTACTGTCATAATCACCAATGGCTTGATACGCCGTAGCGAGTTTTAAGGCAATGGTGATCTGTTGCGCAGCAGGTAAATGAGGGTACTCGGCTGTCCATGTTTGAATGGCATGTTGAAAGTGCCCTTGTTGAAATGCTTTTTCTGCACTGTTTTGTTCTGCGGCATACACAGTCAAACAGCTACTGAAAATAAGAAAGAAAGAGAGAGTAAAACGAAGTAAGTGGCTCATAGCTGTATATTTAACGCAAAGTGAATGCCATCATCTTGTAAATCTTTATCCGCTGGCTCAGGAAGCGTACGCAAAGCTTTACCCCAATAAAGTGATAGGTGAGTTCGTTTATTGGCTTGCCAACGTAAACCCAACCCAATACTACTTAGTTCTTTTATATCATTATTGCCTATATCATTATGTGCCCATACACGCCCATAATCAATAAAAGGAGCAATGATAAGTGTACCTGCTTGTCGATCACCAATTTCTGCAAATAAAGGCAGTTTGTAAGGTAAAGGAATACGCCATTCTAGCGAGGCGGTCACGCCTTTATCTTGGGTTAATTGGTTCTCACGATATCCTCGTACTGTAGACGCGCCACCAATAGAGAAACGCTCTAAGGATAAAAGAGATTGATTTGCCCACTGAATATCCGTGCGAAATAGCAATTGACTATCCCATGTTTGCAAACGGCGTACCCATTGAAATTGTCCTAACCAACTAAAAAATCGACTATCCGGTAAATCATCTTCTGCAATAGTCGAGCCGAGTGCATCTAATCCCACATTAAAACTAGAACGGGCGGCAATCACTTGTGTGCGACTGCGATCTAGCCAGTCTTGACTGAAACGTAAAACGGTTAAACGACTGATGCCATCTAGTGATCCTGAAAAAGGATAAGGGCGACCTCGTAGGGTGGTCTCACTGCGCCGTTTTTCTAGTTTTAAGCCAAAAGTAAGGGCTTGATTTGGGGTTTTATAAACAGGGTGTGTTAAAGAAATGGCATAGGTATCGGTAATACTGGCAATATCTAGCTGTTTAAAAGGTTCTGCAACAATATCCGAATCACTGCGCTCAATAAAAAAATTTAACTGTGTATCATAACGATTAAGGGGCAGGCGATAGTGGAAGCTGTAATCATTTAAACCTTCTGTAATCCCATAACGGGCATAAATACGATCGCCTCGCCCAAATAAACTATTATGCCAAACAGCTGCCTCAGTACGGTATGAGCCAATACTGGGGGAGCGGTGGTTATTGACCGCGATATCAAAACCATATAATTTTTCTTCTTTAATTTTTACATTGAGAATGCCTTCCCCTAAATTGACCCCTGGGGCGAGCTGCGCATTAATGCGTTTAAAAAGTGGATTTTGATGTAATAATTGCAGTCTTTTTTGTAGTTCAGTAATATTTAATGCTTTATCATCAGGGTATTGTAAACGATTTTGAATATAATCTGTCGCCACTTTTTCATTGTCTGAAATATTAATTTGGCTTAACTGCCCTTCAATAATTTTAATTAATACCGTGCCATCAGCAACAGTTTGATCAGGTAAGATAGCCCCTGAGTTAATATAACCTTGCTTAATATAATAGCGGGTAATCAAATCTTTTGCGGTTTGTAATTGTTCAGCAGAAATGGAACGCCCTGTATAAGCAGCCACCACATCACGTAATGTACTGCTATCAATTTCTTTATTGCCTGTAAATTCAAACTTTTTAATCACAATTTTGGCAACAGTAGAAAGTTGTTGCTGTGCTGTTGGTAAGGGGGGTAATTCAGGTAATGGGGGTAAAATATGTGCTTTTTGTGAAGGTGAAAATTCAGGTAATGCTGGGCGATCTAAAGGACGCTTATCAGCATCAATAGGCGCAGCATAACTCTGCAAGCTTCCCAAGCAACTTAGTAATAATAAGTAGTAATAAATGTGTTGTGCTTTCAAGGTAGCCTCAATAATTATCTGCTAACTAATTGCTAATTAATGATTAAGTATATACGGTTAAAAAGGGGGAAACACGGTCTTATTAATTATTTTTCTGTTAATGCTTCTACACCGTCCCAATTTTGAGGGGTGCCTTCAATTAAATAATGCTGACAACGCTCTAAGTAAAAGGCGGCTGCCCGATCAAGAGGAAGCTGAGCAAGAACTTGTCTAAAACGCTGTTGTGCCCCAATAAAATCTTGTTTGTAATAAGCACTCATGGCAGATGCAAAAGCAGGACGTAATACTATTTTTTGCTGCATGATTTTTTCAGGCTCAGCATCCATGACTTCAAACACTTCTATTGGTGCTTTTTTGCCTTTTACACAGACTTTTCCTAAAAATCGGGTTTCATAATCAGTAGGATTGTCCAATGCAGCTAATAAATCAGCACTAATTAAAATAGAGGTATTATAGAGTTTGGTTAAGCCTTCTAAACGTGAAGCCAGATTGACCGCATCTGAAATCACTGTACCTTCCATGCGTTTTTCTTCACCAATGGTACCCAGCATTAATGTACCAATATGCACCCCAATACCTACTTTAATCGCTTGGCGATTTTTTGCGGTACGCTCTGTATTGAGTTTATCTAATTGTTGATGAATTTCAATAGCTGCGTTTAAGGCATCATTCGCATTGGTGGCAAACAGTGCCATGATGGCATCACCGATATATTTATCAATAAAGCCATTATATTGGCGAATAACAGGGCTGACACGCCCTAAATATTGATTAATAAAATCAAAATTTTCTTTGGGGGTCATACTCTCTGATAAGCTGGTAAAAGAGCGGATATCAACAAATAATACCGCCATTTTCTTTTGCACATGATCCCCCAAGTGCACATCAATAATACTTTTCTTTTCTAGTAGCTCTAAAAACTCTAAGGGGACAAAGTTACTATAAGCAATATTGACTCTTGCGAGTTCAACATGGGTTTTAATGCGTGTAATCAGTTCCCCTTTAGAAAAAGGTTTGGTTAAGTAATCATTCGCCCCTGAATGTAAACCTTCCACTAAATCAGAAACCTGATTTTTTGCTGTTAACATGATAACAGGCAGTTGGGCAGCGGGATAGGTTTCACGAATAATACGACACACTTCAAAGCCTGACATTTTGGGCATCATAATATCAAGCAATACAATCACAAATTCTTTGCCACTGTAATGAATGATATCTAAGGCATCACGCCCATTTTGAGCGCGGGTGATGGTGTAATTTTCAAGTTTTAGCTGATTTTCTAAAACCTGCAAGTTAATAATATCATCATCAACAATTAAAACATTTAATGCCTCAGTATTGTCTGCTTCTTCAGCTAATGCTTGCTCATAAATAATAGGCGTATCATCTTCTAATAATAAAGTGTCATGATGGAGCTGTGGTATTGCATCAGTATTGCTTTCTAAACGTTGCAGCATATCTTGTACATCATGTGCCAGCTCTCCCACTGTTTTACTGGCACGAGGTAAGGTAAATTCTACTTCTGTTCCCACCCCCACACGTGAACGAATGGAAATTTCACCCCCATGTAGTTCAACCAGTTGTTTTGTAATCGATAAACCTAAACCAGTGCCCCCATATTCACGTTCAACAGACCCATCAACTTGTTCAAAAGGAATAAAGACATTTTTAAGTTTTTCTTCTTCAATCCCTAAGCCTGTATCACTGATATAAATTTTAATATGGTCGCCTTGCTCCTCTGCATGGATTTTAATGTGTCCTTGCTCTGTAAATTTCACCGCATTACCAATAATATTATGCAAAATTTGCTGAATACGGTTTTCATCAGTATAAACGGTTAAGTTTTCAGGGATATGATTATGAATGGTGACATTTTTTTGTCCCAATAAAGGCATAGACAAGGTGACTACCACATCCGTGACGACACGCGCCTCAACAGGCTGTAACTGTAAGGCTATATTTTTATGTTTTAATTTAGAAAAATCTAAAATATCATTGACCAAGTTTGATAAACGCTTGCCACTAAAGATAATCATGGTCAGATTTTTTACTGCATCAGCAGATAAACGTCCTGTTGCTCCATCTACCATTGATTCTGCAATCCCAATAATCCCATTCATCGGTGTACGCAATTCATGAGAAGTATTAGATAAAAAATCATCTTTTAATTTATCAAGCTCTTTCAGCTCAACATTCTGCTGGCGGATTTTATTAATATAATCCAGCATACTATCCACCATAATAGTGATGCTTTGTTTCAGTAGTTTTAATTCGTTATTAGCTTGTACTTCAATAGGATACTCTAAATTCCCTTGTGCAATAATATTAACACTTTTGACTAAGCGATTAATTGGACGGGTGAGCCATGCTGAAATAAAGAAGGTCACAATCACGCTTAAGATAATTGCAATAATACTTAAAATAAAATGAAAGGTTGCCGAGCGTTGCAAGCTTTCATCAATAATTTTTGTATTATAAGTCAGTTCAATCACTTTACTGGGATCAGCACTGATAGGCATACTTTCATCTTTTAGATTAATAAAAATATAATGGGCAAATTGTTGACGTTCTGTTTTAGGTGTAGTGTAAGAGCGTTTTCCTGTATAAACACTGGTAATAATATCGGCTGTTTTTTTATCTACTTTATAATCAGGATCGCCTAATAAATGTCCATGACGACTAAAAATTCGTACATCACTTAATGAGGGGTTTAATTTCTTTAAGCGATCCGTAATTTTAATTAAATCCAATTCGCCCATTAAACCTGCAAATTCATCAGAGACTAAACCGAGTTCTAATAAATACTTATTATCAGGGGTGGGCATGTAGGCAAATTTACGTAATAAACCTGTACGCGCTTCAGTAGCAAGTTGTCCATCAACAAAATTATTTTTTTGTCGAATAGTGGTAAAAAAAGCGTATACATCTTCCCATTGCTTAAAATCTAAGCCTAAATCTTTGGTATAGGTGGTATATTCGACAATCCCGTCTGCATTAATTAAATACAGATCCATTTTGCCTCCTAAACGCCGCTTTAATTCTACTAAATCCATTTTAGAGGCATCACGCCCTGATGCTTCATAGGCTGAAATAAATTGGGTGAAGCTTTTTTTCATCTGCTCTCCCAATAGCTTTGCCAAGACTCTATGCCCTGCATCAACCAATCTAATCGCATTTAAAATATTATTTTCAGTTTGTTTTTGTAAATGGCTATAAGCATGTTCTAAATCATTTTTAGCATTTAAATAATCAGAAATAGAGATGGCAATTAAAATAGGAATAATAAGTAATAGGAAAGAACCCATTAAGGTATATTTTAATGGGACATAACTCGATTTTTTGGGGGAGGCTTGCTCAGTGTCAGGGGAAGTATTAGCCATGGTCATAATGCTTAATGTGTAACATGCTACACAATGGTTAACCTATATTATTACTAAAATAATAGGAGTTCCGTATGTTAAGCCAATTCCTCAATCACGTCATAACAACAGATAAATAAGTACAGTATGATGCACTCTCATCATAATAGGTGCATCATAGTCAATAATCGTTATAAACGATTTATTGGTAACGTTTTGCTAATTCAACACGTTTTTCATAGGCTTCACGCGCAATACGTACATCTTCTAAGAACCATGGTAATTCTTTTAATAATAAAGCTTGTGGCCCATCAACCAAGGCTTTTTCAGGCACTGGGTGGAAATCAACCAGAATCATATTTGCCCCTGCAATCACGCCTTGTACAACAGCGTGTTGTACATCTAAAATACCTTCAGGGGAGGCTGCACGTGTGCCGACAGAGTGAGAAGGATCAACACATACAGGCATACGCGTTAAACGTTTTACCACAGGTACGTGGGCAAAATCCACCATGTTACGGTGTGGATCGCCAAAGTTTCCTTTCATACCCCGTAAACCAAAGACCACTTTACGGTTTCCTTCACTAGCAAGGTATTCAGCCGCATTCAGTGATTCTTCTAAAGTAATACCAAAACCACGTTTTAGTAAGACAGGAAATTCTTGTTGTTTTCCTGCACTTTTGAGTAATTCAAAGTTTTGTGTGTTACGGGTTCCAATTTGGAGCATCACCCCTGTTGGGTTACCTGTTTCATCAAGGGCTTTTTTGATTTCATCAATATGCTCTTCATGTGTGACTTCCATAGCAATGACTTTAATGCCATATTTTCCAGCTAACTCGAACACATAAGGAAGGCAATCTTGACCATGACCTTGGAATGAATAGGGGTTGGTGCGAGGCTTATAAGCGCCCATACGTGCACATTGTTGCCCATTTTCATGTAATGCCTTCATCATGATTTCAACATGCTTAGGATTATCAACAGCGCATAAACCAGCAAAGATATTTAAATTATCTTGCCCAAAACGAATCCCTTTGTAATCAAAATGGGAAACACGTTCGCTGTCTGCATGACGACCTAATACGCGATAATCTTGGGAAATACGAACAACACGTTCTACATTAGGTAAGGTTTCGATCTCTTCTTTATTGAGGATCTTTGTATCCCCAAGTAAATAGATTTCAGTTAATAATTGTTGTTCACCTTGTTCTTCATGCACATTAAGATGAATATTAGGTAAGTTAGTTAAGTGATTCATTACCGCACGGTAAGCATCACTGTCTTTCTTAGTGTTGGGCTTTAATATGACTATCATCGCTTATCCGACCTATAAATAAAGAGAAAAGCAGTAAAAAAGCAGATTATCACACAATTACTGAGAGTTCGCACGATGAAGGGCACAAATAATTAAAAATCATCGTCTTTAAAAAGTACGTACCTTACATTTACCTTTATTTTATTCTCAGCACAAAATAAAGAATATTTTTAAAAAATACAGCATAGCATTATCTAATCATAGTACTTATATGCTTATGTTAAATTTCACTAAAAATACTAATTAATAAGTATTACCCATCACTCTATTTTTGCATTTTATAGTGTATAAATAGCTCTTTTTATAAAAAACACTGTAATTAATATAATTTACATACTTATTGGTATTTAGTATTATATTATTTTATAAATTACAGAAAGTCACATATATTTATGTTAAAAAATAAATCATTGTTAATATGGGGAGTTAGTCTTCTTTTTTCCCATATCGCATGGGCAGAAAATTGCCCAACTGAAGAATCCACAGTTTTTATTACTGAGCAAATGGATAAAGCTCATTATATTTTTGAGGGAGAAATTCAGGAAAAAAACCAAAATACCCTAACTGTACAACTACATCAATCTTCTTTAAAAGGGAATATTGAAAATACTGTTGAATTACAGCTAGATAGCGTGTGCTCGTCACAGTATAAAAAAGGGGATTCTGCATTATTTTTTATTCACCAAGCTGAAGGAAAACAGGGGATTTATGCAGTTAATACAATATTAGCCGCAACAGCTGAGAATCGTCAAAAAATTCAATTAAACAAGCTACATAATAGCCGTTTAAAAGATCAAAATTGTATTCCTAGCTATAATGGAAAAGAACTTTATTTACCTTGTGTTAAAGTAGAAAACCTAGATGAAATCTACAATGTAAAATTAGCTGCCAATTTTCAAAAGCAACAGCTAAATTTTAATGTTGATACGATTCAACCATTTCAAGCACAAGCTACTGAGCCTGTTACCCCCACACCTACACAACCTTCCACACCAGAACCTAGTACTCCCCCTTCAGATCAGGTTGTTACTGTGGAGAATATTGAGGTGAAACAGGGTATTAATTATGATAGTGAATATATTGAGTTATTCATATCAGGTTCTTTACCTAATTATTGCTATCGTATTGATCACGATGATGTTTATAGAAAGCCACTTAAGGCTGATCAAACAGGACATTTTGCAATTACATTAGCTGTTGAAAAACAAGAACAATGTCATATGGTTACAGATAGTCACTACACACCTGAAAAAGCCTCATTTCAAGTGAATATTCCATTAGGCGTTAACGAATTAGAAAGAGAGCGTTATACCATTACAATAAATGGGCAACATACAGCTTCTTTTAGCCCTACTATTAAAGAAGGACAACCACCAGCTATTCAAAAAACAGAACTTGTATTATCAATCAATGATAATAAAGATCATGCTTATGTAAGGGTTAGAGGAGAATTAGAGGACAGTAGTTGCCACTTTATTGCGCGTACATCTGAGTTTGTCGATGCAGTGGAAAATGGCATTACTGCCAATGCAGAGCGGAATTTTATTCTTCCATTACGTACTAAAGTAATGCCTACAGAAACAAAAAATAAATGTGATATCGCGACACATAATACAAATTTTGGTGAATCCTTTTCTTTAAATATGGCTAATTTAACAGAAGGCGAATATAACATTGTATTGAATAACCAAGTTATCAAAACATTTTTTATTCGTCCTCTTTTTAACCAAGGGCTTACACCACTTAATGTCATCGACGAACGTTTAATTTTTGCAAGAGGGGTTGAAGTTATTCAACCTGATCAAAATTCACCAGCAAAACAACTAAAAATTGATGGAAATTTGAGAAATACTTGCCAAGAGTTGGATACCACTGCTTACTCAACAAGCCCAAATGCAGCAGGTGATTTTATTATTAATTTACAATCTTTACCTTTAGATACCAATAAATTATGTAAATATGATCATAATAGTTCTATCTTTGAGCTTTATATCCCATTAGAAACAGAAAACTTAACCCCCGGTTATCATAAAGTGGTTATTAATAATCATAATGTGATTTTCTTTAGTACCCCTTAATTATTTTCAATATACGGCTATTGTTTAAAATAGCCGTATTCAATTGTTATTCAACCGTTACGGATTTAGCTAAATTACGCGGTTGATCCACATCAGTTCCTTTTATAATGGCGACATAATAAGCAAGTAGCTGTAAAGGGATTGTATAAGCAATAGGGGAAATAATGTCATTAATTTCACCTAGTTCCAACACTTCTACAGATTCTAAATCTTCTGCAATGCCTCGGTGATTAGCAAAAATAAAGAGCTGCCCACCGCGTGCTTGCACTTCCTGTAAATTAGATTTAATTTTCTCTTGCAAGGCATCATTAGGCGCGACTGCAATCACAGGCATATCATTATCAACCAGTGCTAAAGGACCGTGTTTTAATTCCCCTGCTGGGTAGGCTTCAGCATGAATATAAGAAATTTCCTTTAGTTTTAACGCCCCTTCTTTTGCAATGGGATAATGCACCCCACGTCCTAAAAATAAGGCATGGTGTTTATCTGCAAACTGCTGTGCCATGGTTTCAATTTGTGGCGCGAGTTTCAGAATTTTTTCAATCGTATCAGGTAAGCTATAAATAGCTGTGACAATGCGTGCCTCTTCACATTTATCAATCCCATGTTTACGCCCCAATACAATGGTTAATAAGAGCAAAGCAAGGAGTTGTGTGGTAAAGGCTTTAGTAGAAGCCACGCCAATTTCAGGGCCTGCACGGGTCATCAAGGCAATATCAGAATGGCGAATTAATGAGGTTTCGGGGACATTGCAAATACTTAAACTGGCTGCAAAACCTAGGCGTTTGGCTTCTTGTAATGCTGCCAAAGTATCTGCTGTTTCTCCAGATTGTGAAATGGTGACCACTAAAGTATCATCTTGTACTAATGGCTGGCGGTAACGAAATTCACTGGCAATTTCAACCTGACAAGGGATTTTAGCCAAAGATTCTAACCAATAACGCGCCACCATGCCTGCATGATAACTGGTACCACAAGCTAAAATTTGTACAGAGGTGACTTTGTTTAATAGCTCTGTATTTACCCCAAAAGCAGCTTCTAATACATGCTCTGCATTTAAACGTCCTTCAAAAGTATGACGTAAGGCTTCAGGCTGCTCAAAAATTTCTTTTAACATATAGTGGCGATAATGCCCACGTTCTGCGGCATCCGCCTTTAACTGGCTGATATGGATATCACGGGTGACTTTATTTTTTGAAAAATCGGTGATCTGTAAACTATCTCGCTGAATATCAACAATATCCCCATCTTCTAAAAAAATAAATTTCTGTGTCACAGGTAACAATGCTGCTGCATCAGAGGCAACAAAATGTTCACCAATCCCTAAACCCACTACTAAAGGTGAGCCTTTACGGGCTGCAATTAATCGTCCTGTTTCCACCAAACTAATCACTGCAATGGCATACGCCCCTGTTAGTAATTGTAAGGTTTTAAAAACAGCAGTATATAAGTCATTGCTTTGCTTTAAAAAATGGTGAATTTGATGGGCAATCACTTCTGTATCAGTATCGGAATAAAAAGTATAACCTCGTTGTTCTAAGGAGGCTTTTAATTCTTGATAGTTTTCAATAATTCCATTATGAACAATAGCAATATTTTCATGTGAGAAGTGGGGGTGGGCATTTTCTTGTGTTGGTTTACCATGTGTTGCCCAACGTGTATGTGCAATACCTGTAGGAGAACACAAGGAACGATCTTTTAATATTTTTTCTAAACCGCGTACTTTTCCTTTAACTCGTTGACGTTCTAAGCTATGTGCCTGATAGTCAATAACCGCTAAACCTGCCGAATCATAACCACGATATTCTAAATGCTTTAAGCCCTCGATAAGAATAGGCACCACATCACGTTCTGCCACTGCACCAATAATGCCACACATATAAAAACACCCTTAAATATTGTCTATTTTTTTTATGAGAGGGCAGTACATACTGTCATGCTTTGTACTGCCATAACTATGATGCTAAAAATTAACAACGCCTTAGTTTATGCACCCATTGCTGCACGTAAACGTTGCTGTGCTTTTTCAATACCCATAAGTGGCAATAAATTATTCATTTCAGGACCATGTGTTTGCCCTGTTAAGGCTGCACGTAAAGGCATAAATAAGCCTTTGCCTTTCTTGCCTGAGCGTTTTTTTAAACTACTTACTAAGGCTTTATACACGCCTTCACTTTCTGCTAAAGCATCACAGGCATGTTGAAAAAATTCTGCCCCTGCTTCAGTAATAGCGGCTTGTGCTGAGTCTGTAATGGTTAATTTAGGCGCGTATAACATATCTGCCCATAAACATGCATCATTTGGAAATAATACATTGGCGCGTACTGCCTGTACAAAGTCAGGGTAAGCATCAGTAGGGACAATATCTTTTACGGTATCATGCAACCAATCACTGATTTGCTCATCAGAAGTTTGCCCTACTACCACTTGTTGCCAATGTTTTAGTTGTTGTTCATCAAAGCGAGAGGCAGATTTACTAATACGGCTAATATCAAAATGGTGAGCAAGCTGTGTATCTTCTAAATAATCAGTACTGGTATATTGGTGTCCTAAGCGTGCTAAATAATTATTGACCGCATCGGCTAACCAGCCTGCTTCACGTAAATCATGAATACTTTGACTACCATTCCGTTTAGATAGTGGAGAACCGTCTCCGCCTAAAATAATAGAGAAATGCCCATATTGTGGTATAGGCAAGCCTAAAGCTTCTAAAATCAATTGTTGACGTGGGGTGTTGGTTAAATGATCTTCACCTCGGAATGCGTGAGTTACGCCCATTAATGAATCATCTACCGCATTACAGAAGAAAAAGGCAGGGGTTCCGTCAGCACGACGAATAATAAAATCCCCAATATCATTACTAAGGAACTGCTGTGCGCCTTTAACCACATCCACAAATTCAATTTTACGATCACGCGGCATTCGAAAACGTAAGGTGGGTTTTAAACCTTGTGCACACTTTGCTTCTACTTCTGCTTGGCTTAAATGGGCACAGGTGCCAGAATAACGGGGAGCTTGTCCTGATGCGCGCTGTAATTTACGGGATAAATCCAGCTCTTCAGGACTACAAAAACAAGGATATGCCTGTTCTTTTTCAATTAATTGGTCATAATACTGGGCATACACATCACTACGTTGTGATTGGTAATAAGTCTCTCCAGCATTCTCTTCTTCAGGGCCTTCCTGCCAGACTAAGCCTAACCAGCATAAATCATGCATCAACTGTTGTGTATAAGCGTCGGTACTACGCTCTTGATCAGTATCTTCAATACGCAGTAAAAAAACACCTTGATGATGATAAGCAAATAAGGCATTAAACAAAGCAGTACGAGCATTTCCTAAATGCATAAGACCTGTTGGGCTGGGCGCGAAACGTGTTTTAATCACTGCAGTACTCATAGATGTGTGAAGTAACAAATGGAAAAAATCGAGATAATCGCTAAGTTTAACAACTTAATATCGGTTTAGCATAGTGTTCTGTGCACTGATATGATATATAAAAGCGTAAATCTCAACAGTGGTTGTAAAAAGATGAAAAAAGTTACCTTTCTGTTCATTAGCATATTTTTTTACTTACTCGGACATAGTACAATAAGTCGCGCTTCTTTCTTGTTTTATTTAGAAGAAGGTGCGCAACTCAATCCCAATGCACCCAGTGAATATCATATACAAGGACATGAACGCTTGCATGATATCATACAACTGTTTGTGCTTAACCCAACAGATGTGCATTTAAGCTGGGACGAGGGTGCCCCAAAACTAAAAAAAGGCGATATCATGAGCTTAATTACACAAAGTGATAAGCTTGCCTTACAGGTTAAACGAGGGCGTACAGTTAAGCTTTCTCCTCAAGTACGTATTACTAAGCATATTACAGAACCTGATATGATCCCTTTGGAGCATGTACAGCAATTTTTAACACGCCCTAAAATACTCACTGATGAAGAAATGGAAACATCAGGAGAAGTACTGGATAATGCTTCAGGGAAATTATTAAGTTATGTTGGTGATCGTATTTACGTCACAGGGTTGCTTGATGTGGGGACAGAAGAGGATGATTATTTTATCTTTCGACTTGGACAAGCCTATAAAAACGAAGAAAGTGACGATGTGATTGCCTATGAAGCCGTTCATTTAGGGGATGCAAAGCTTATTAAATTAGATGAAATCTCTACCTTAGAGATTGTATCTGTACGGCGTGAAATTTTAAAAAATGATCGCGTGTTAGCGGTTGAAAAACGTGATTTTGGTAAAAACTTTTACCCACGTGTTCCAAATATCGATACACTGGAAGATGCACGCATTATTGCTGTAGTGGATGGGGTATCACAAATTGGGCAATACCAAGTTGTGGTGGTCAATATTGGGCTGAATGATGGGATTGAACGCGGGCATTTATTGCAAGTCAATAAAGGTGGGCGGTTAATTCCTGATCCAAAAGACAGCAAAAATATCCTTAAACTACCCAGTGAAAAATCAGGATCATTAATGGTATTTAAATCGTTTGATGACATTAGTTATGCATTAGTCATGAAAGCACTGTCTCCACTGCATATTTTTGATGAAGTGACTATTCCTTGAATCACTCGTTAAATGACAATGAACTTGCCTATTGGCTTGCCTTATTACATGCACCAACAGTGGGTTCAATAACTTTTAAAAAGCTATTAAAGAAATTTGGTAGTGCGCGCCAGCTGTTTGAATTAGGGGAAATGGCATGGCGTGATTTTGGGGCAAAAAAAGCCTTAATTGAATATTTACATGCCCCTGATTGGGCACAAGTTGAAAAAGACTTGGCATGGCAAGCCAAAGAAAAAAACTGTATTTTAACCCTAAATGATGCACACTACCCAAGCTTATTGGCAGAAATCCATGATTCTCCCCCTATTTTATTTGTACATGGTAATGCTGCAATTTTAAATACAGGACAAATTGCAATGGTAGGCACACGTAACCCCAGTGTACATGGGCAACGTGATGCCACGGAATTTGCGCAGTATTTAGCAGAAGCAGGGTTTACGATTACCAGTGGATTAGCCTTAGGGGTAGATACTGCTGCACATGAAGGTGCTTTACGTGCCGCTGGTACAACAATTGCGGTGGCGGGAACAGGTTTAGATCGGGTATATCCTGCTAGAAATAGAGATTTAGCCCATCAAATTGCAGAAAAAGGGGCATTAATCTCTGAGTTTTCAATTGGTACTGAGGCGCAGGCAAAAAACTTTCCTCGCCGTAATCGAATTATTAGTGGTATCAGTACAGGTACCTTGGTGGTTGAGGCAGCATTAAAAAGTGGTTCACTGATTACTGCACGCCAAGCAGCCGAACAAGGGCGAGAAGTGTTTGCTATCCCCGGATCTATTCACAACCCCCTTGCAAGGGGCTGTCATGCATTAATTAGGGAAGGGGCAAAGCTGGTTGAAACAGCAAATGATGTTGTGGAAGAACTGCTTATTCATTTACCAAGCTTACACAATACAGCAATAAAACCATTAAAATCATCACAACAACACAATACAGCTACTGAAAAAAGCACTCAAAAAGTGACAGATTCCTTAGCAGATTTAGACCCTGACTATCAAAATTTAGTACAAATAATGGGGGCAACCCCCCTATCAATTGATGAGTTAGTTGAAAAAAGTGGATTGACAGCAGGTGTAATCTCTTCCATGCTGTTAATATTAGAATTGCGTGGACTTATCGCATCACAACCAGGCGGCTTATACTTACGCGTGGGCTGAGGGAAATAATTTAGATGAAAGAAACCGTTTTAGACGTATTAATGTACTTGTACACACATTGCAAAGAAGAAAAACAAGTACTATTAAATAACCATAAATTGTTAAAAACGGAGCTATTCAACGCAGGGTTTTCAGGGTATGAAATTAATCATACCTTCTTACAATTAGAGCATATTTTACCCTCAGCCGAAACGAATGAAATGACATTGTGTACATTGGACACCATGCGTATTTATTTACCAGAAGAGTGTGAAAAACTTGACATTGAATGCCAAGGTTTCTTATTGTTTTTAGAGCAAATGAGTATATTAGACTACGAACAGCGTGAACTTATCGTTGAACGAGCCTTAATACTTGATGGCGAAGATTTTAGCTTAGAACAGCTTAAATGGGTGATCTTAACAGTGTTATTTAACCAACCTGATCAAGATGAATTCTTGACATGGGGGGATGATGTAATGTTCCAAGATATTACGGGTTACTTACATTAAGATGCATAACATCTTGTTAGATTTAAAGAATTAGTTAAGTGGTTAAAGAAGCGAGTCACTGTGGGTAAACATCTAGTTGTTGTTGAATCTCCAGCTAAGGCAAAGACGATCAAAAAATATTTAGGCAAAGACTTTGAAGTTTTAGCCTCATATGGTCATGTGCGTGATTTACTACCAAAAGAAGGGGCGGTTGACCCTGAAAATGATTTTGCCATGCATTATCGATTGGTAGAGAAAAATACAAAACATGTCGATAGTATTAGTCACGCCATGCAAAAAGCCGATGCCTTATATTTGGCAACTGACCCTGATCGCGAAGGTGAAGCGATTTCATGGCATTTACAAGAGATTTTGCACGAAAAAAAATTGCTGGAAAATAAACCAGTACACCGTGTTGTGTTCCATGAAATCACCAAAAATGCCGTACAAGATGCGGTGAATAATCCACGTAAATTGGCAATGGATTTAGTCGATGCGCAGCAAACGCGCCGTGCCTTGGATTATCTGGTTGGTTTTAATTTATCACCTTTATTATGGAAAAAAATCCGTTACGGTCTTTCCGCAGGACGGGTACAAAGTCCTGCTTTACGTTTAATTGTTGAACGTGAAATTGAGATCGAAGCCTTTAAGCCAAAAGAATATTGGTCAATCATTGCCGAGTTACAAAAAGGGCAACGTAAATTTAAAGGTAAATTAACCGTTCTTGATGGCACTAAATTAAAACAATTTAGCATCAATAATGAGAAAGATGCCAGTGCGGCTAAAACAAACTTATTGGCAGCTGCCAACGGTGAATTAATTGTTGAGAAAGTGGTTAAGCGTCAGCGTAAACAGCAGCCTTCTGCCCCGTTTACCACCTCGACATTGCAACAAGAGGCAGCTTTAAAACTGTCATTTGGTGCCAAGAAAACCATGCAAGTGGCACAAAAGCTTTACGAGGGGATTGATACAGGAAATGGCGCAGAAGGTTTAATTACCTATATGCGTACTGACTCGGTCAATCTCGCCACGGAAGCGGTTGATGAAATACGTCATGTGATTGATCAGCGTTATGGTAAAGAGTTTTTACCTAAACAGCCGCGTGTGTATAAATCGAAAGCTAAAAACGCACAGGAAGCCCATGAGGCAATCCGCCCGACTGTCGCCGCACACCATCCTGATAATATTAAAGATAAGCTGACTAAAGATCAGTTCCGTTTATATTCTTTAATTTGGAAACGTACTGTCGCCTGTCAAATGATTCACGCTACTTTAAATACGGTTGCCGTAGATTTAAGTTGTGGTGAAGGCAATACTTTCCGTGCAAACGGTTCTGTATTAGTCGACCCCGGGTTTAAAGCGGTTTATCAAGAAAGTGAAAGTGATAAACAGGAAGATGTTGATCATCTTGATGATGAAAAAATGTTGCCTGCGATGGAAGAAGGCGAAAAAGTTAAGTTAAAAGATATTTTAACTAACCAGCATTTTACTGAACCACCCCCGCGTTTTTCTGAAGCCAGCTTAGTGAAAAGCTTGGAAGAATTTGGGATCGGTCGTCCGTCTACTTACGCCAGTATTATCTCTACTTTATTACAACGTGATTACGTTAAATTAGAGAAAAAACGCTTCACGCCAACGGATGTAGGGCGCGTCGTTAATAAATTCTTAACTGAGCATTTTTCTCGTTATGTAGATTATGATTTTACTGCACGTTTAGAAGACTCATTAGATGAAATTTCCCGTGGTGAAAACCCGTGGAAACCGTTATTAAATCGCTTCTGGGGGACATTTAAAGATCTCGTTGACGAGAAGATGAAAACGGTTAAACGTGAAGATGTCACCCATGAGCCTTTAGATGAAAACTGCCCTAAATGTGAAAAACAGTTATTTATTCGTTTAGGAAAACGCGGGCGTTTTATTGGCTGTTCTGGGTATCCTGAATGTGATTACACCCGTAATTTAGAAGGCAGTGAAGAATCTGAAGAAGAGAAAGCACCGCCTGAAATTTTAGATGATCGCGAGTGTCCTAAGTGTGATGCACCGTTACAAATTCGCCAAGGGCGTTATGGTAAGTTTATCGGCTGTAGTACTTATCCGAAATGTAAGCATATTGAACCATTAGAAAAGCCAGAAGATACAGGAGTGACCTGCCCAACATGTCAGAAAGGCACAATGGTTAAAAAGCGTTCACGTTTTGGTACTTTTTTCTATGCTTGTTCTGCTTATCCTGAATGTCGTTATGCGATTTCACATGAACCGATTAATGAGCCATGTCCTACCTGTAATTGGCCAATCGTAATGTTGAAGCATACAAAACGCCGTGGTTTAGAGAAAGTGTGTACACAGAAGAAAATCTGTGATTATGCTGAGCTTATTCCTTTAAATGAGAGTGAGGATAATACGCCTCCAGAACAAGCCAAAACAGCAGAAAAAGCCACACCAGAAGGTGGTGCTGATACTGAGACTAAGACTAAGTAATTCAGTTAATTATTTTGATGGCAACTGGGTAGGCAATCTACCCAGTTGTGTTATTTTTGTTTAAATCCACACGTCATTTTCAGCCTTTCTATCTGTTTCCGCATCACCTGTATTGACCACTCCTTTTGGCTCAACTAGCATCACTTGGCATTCTTCTTCTGCCACAGGTTTGTGCTCTACGCCTTTCGGTACAACGAACATTTCACCTGATTGCAATGTGATCTTACCGTCTCTGAATTCAATATCTAATACGCCTTCAATAACAATAAAAACCTCATCTGTATCGGCATGTTGATGCCAAACAAACTCGCCTTTAAGTTTTGCTAATTTAAACTGGTAGTCATTCATTTCTGCAATGACTTTGGGTGACCAGTGCTCAGTAAATTTAGTCAGTTTTTCTTTAAAGTTAATAGATGAGTAGTGCATTTTTTATTTGTCCTTGATGAAAATATAATTAGTCCTTTAAGAAAAGTGCTTTCATAAAGGATAGCTGATTACATATTATCAATAGAATTTTTAGTCATTTTGTGGATAAAATATTTTATGTATATACTAGTATAATTTAGGGGATACAAAATGGGTGTTTCAGCCAGTATTGATTTTTATTTTGAGCATAAAATCTCCCCACTTGTATTTTTTGAAACCTTAATTAACGCGGGTTGGTCTATTAATGATGGGGGGTATATCTCTTATTTACCTATTGGAGATGATGATAATTTTGATTGGACAAGGTGTGATCTATCTAAGTGGGATGATATTAAAGCTATCATTAAGCAGAAGACTGTCAATAAAGAAATTATAGGCTTAGTGCTAACTTGGAAAGAGTCTAATATTGGTGGGGAAGTTTTAATTTGGGAAGATGCAATGGGGGCAGCTTTTTGTTTAACTGTAAACCGTCAACAACAATCTGATAACCCAAGAAAAACTAATTTTTCTTGGTATTTGGATCGGATCAGTACGGCTTTAGCTTCTGCTGGTATGCAGCCAATAAAGATAACTTGTGAGCAAAGTTTTTAGTTTAAGCTTTTTATTAATTAATGTTCGATTTTAGGAAAGCTATTTACTGCTTATTGCTGACTATTACGGGTATTAATCACTAATCTCTTTCTTTTTAATATTTTCTAAATACTCAACAAGTTCATGCATTTCTGTAGAGGGATTTCTATCTACACTTACATGTTGTTGCCAAATACTTTTAGCACGTTTTTTTGCACCTGCTCTACATGGTTCAAAAATTTTATCAAAAATGTAATCATAACAATTTTGTTCTTTTTTTGGATTAGTACAACGTGAATTTATATGCTCAAGTTCAGGAAATTCATTTACTGCTTGTTGCTGATTATTACGGATATTAGTTGCTAAATCTCTTCCTTTACCATAAAAACTCATGTGTTCTTTTAATTCTTCACCAACTTGGTCACAAATACTTTTATTTTCAGAGGAATGAAATGGTTTATCTGTATATTTAAAATGTAAAAGTATCCAATACTCAAAACAAGGGATAGAGGTAATAACTTTTAGTCCAGGTATTTTTTTTTCATTATTTCTTTTAAGTTTAGCCTGTCTAGCATCATTAATAGCTCTATCATAATCAGAGTGTGTATCCTTATCAATAACACAGAAAATCTTCTCAAAAGATGGATCTTTACGATAATACTCAATTGCATAATTAATAACACTAGTAGGACTAGAGCCACATTCATCGCCTTTTACTTCGACTCTTGTACTACTTAATTTTAAATTTCTACACAGTGCTCTAATATAAAAAGGCTCTGTTTTTTCGCCTTCACAAACAATTAAAACTCGATCATATGCTTCTTTTTTAGGAGGGTTTCGTTGATGACGAGTTTTCTTTCTAGCTCGCTTTAGTTGCTTTTTACTATTGTTTTGTTTGTGTAAATCATCACTACCCATACTTAATTTATCCCTCTAATTAAACTAGCTATTAATATAAGGTAATGCACCATAACGACCTTGTAAATAGTTTTTCTGTAATGCTTCATTATCTCTAGGTTTAAAGTCAGATAAAGGACACAAGCTAGATGCTTGGTTACGATCTTTTTCAATAAGCCAATATTGGTCACGTCGTAAAAATTTGTCTAAAATACTTGAATCATGTGTTGTGACAATCAATTGAGCATTATTTTTATTTACCTCTGGATCATGAAATAAGCTAATTAAATAACGCACCAATAAAGGGTGTAAACTACGCTCCAACTCATCAAGGCGTAAAACATAACCATGTTTAAGTACATGTAACCAGATACCAGCTAACTCAAACATTCGGTGTGTACCATCAGATTCTCTAGAATATTCAAGTGAAAAATTTTCTCCTTGCTCTGTCGAATGAGAAAAAGAAACTTCTATTTTTTGAACTTTATTTTCTGAACTACTATTTATTTCAGTAATTTTTTGTAACAGCGATTTTTTTAACTCTGCTGGTAAGGCATCACTCAAATTACTAATATTTAAATCTTCACGAGTAATATTAATATCTGCAATACTAAGATCAGCCTCATTTAAAAAATCTAAAATTTGTTGGCGTTTACTCTCATCTTCACATGTTTTTAAAGTAATGGATTCGCTTACACGCTCTGCTTGTCCGCCTTGTAAATTTTGCCTAAACCAGTTGATAAGAGGTTTAAACTGTTCACTATTTAGCTGTGTTGCAGTTGATAAAAAGAGGGCATTATCACGTGTTGAATCTTTCCATAACTCACGTGCACCTTTAACTTTATCCGCGTTGATATACCAGTCAAAAGAATTTAATTCTTCATCAAATTCTCTCTCTAACCAACGTTGAGCACGTGAATGAGGGTAAGCATATAACCATTCTTCTACAATACGCTCTTTGGTTGCTGCAAAACCATATTGATAACGAACATTCTCAAGAATAAAAAAAATTTCAAATTCAGTAGGGCTATTTTTAGCAAGTGCATGAGGCTCAATACCTGCTATTGCTTGACCTTCTTGACCTTTATCAGCGGAATCTAAAATAATTTGTCTCATTACCCCCATTGAATCAATAAGGTTACTTTTTCCTGATGCATTTGCCCCATATACAACGGCACAAGGTAAGAGGCGAGTTAAATTCTTTATTTCAGTATTTAAAATATGTGTAGAGGATAATTCATCACTATTATTTGCTACCATACTAATAGTTTGCTTCTCTAAAATAGAGCAAAAATTAGTCACACTGAATTCGATTAACATTATTGAAACCCTTTATGCAATCCAATTTAACGCTAATTTATACATAAAAAGCGAAAATATTACCATTTATATCTATCTATTATCTATGTTTATAAAAAAAATTCAACCTTATTAATATTATAAACAAAGTAAAAAAGGTGACATAACCCTTTCCCCTACCCCATATAAATCCCCACTTCTGCACCGATTACCTTCTCTATTTTATCCTGATTATTGCTGATAAACGTGTGTGCATACACATTAGGGCAGCGTAGGAAAACCATCTTATCACTGGCATAAGCACGGACGGGCAGCACGAAACTACTGTAATCAGCGCGTTTTACTAATTTAAAAAGCTGGGCTTGTTTTTGCTTCCATTCTGTATAAACGGGAAAAATTTCATGCGGTTGTTGAGCTTTAGGCGGTACGGCGGAGATACGGATCACCTCTGTAACCTGTTGCGTTTTTTCAGCTTCTGAGGACTCTCTGGGGTGGAATTTTCCTTGATTGGATCGGTTTACTAATCCCGCTAAATAAGAAAATTTATTTTTTACATTCCGTTGCTTTAGCGCGTGTTGCCATTCATTGATAATCGCCTGTTGCTGGCTGTTATCTTGTAAATTTAATAGAATATTCTTTGCTTTTTCTTGTTCAGCTTTTTGTAAAAAATGCAGCAATACAGATAAATCTAATTTTTTACGCTCTTTATTGATTTTATTGGCTTCTTCCTGCTGCGCTTCTTTATCTACCAACTGTACAGAGTCTTGTTTCTCTTCTTCATTTTCGATAAAACCACCGTATTCGTTTTCTAACCATGTATTGATGACATCAGGGTGAAATAAAAAATGACGGGTACGGTCAAATGAATAACGTTTATTTGGGTTTTTGTGTAGGCTGATTACCTTTTTTTCAACAAGAAATTGTATAGAACGGCGTAGTGTGGCGGGGGTTTTGGTGACCGTCATCAATTTTTCAATTAATTGCTTTTCAGTATGAAACTGGATTAAATCATTGATATGTCGTTTTTTTAGTGGTTTTTCGCTTTGTTTGTTGTATTTAACATTATGCCAATACTCAAGGATGGAGAGCAGCCCAGCAGCGACACGATCGCCTTGGCAGTAGTCAATTTGCCATTGTCGCAAAATTAACAATTGTTCTTTTTGGGGATGATTGATACAAGAAGCTGTGAGCATAGTTTTATCTCACCTGTCCTGTACATTTTGTATTAAATATATTCGTTTTCATGCGTTTAATCTTATTTTATAAGTTTAAACACACTGTATTGACGGTTTTGTGGCGTGATGTTGTACCCATGCGCCGTCCTGCCTGAGTGGGCGGGCGGATTTATGGTACAATTATGTCACGTTACATACTGCGTAATCAGTGTGTAACCAGTGCAGACCTGAGAAATCTGCGCGGGGGTGGTGGATTGAGAAGTCCATCACCGTCCTTCTATCATTATCTAAATTTTCAGATTTATCAAGTTTTTTTATTTTCCCCTCGTTACAACGCTCTGCGTTGTAATGCAGTCATGGACGCTCCGCGTCCTCCCTTTTAAGCTGACACCTTGGTAACTTTAAGCAAGATGACGCAGAGCGTCAGGGACTGGATTCCAACACGGGAGCGTGTGGAACCAGATAAGCCCAACAAAAAAACCACCGTGCCTTAACTTATTGTTTTTAATTCATTAGCATTATTATGCTCTTCAATAAATACTATTGTCTGCTTGGGTGAGGTTTATCATGCTTTTCATTTGGTAGGATTCTGCGCGGCAATACCTAAGACTACTTCTTTAGATTTCTTATTAGATTACAACCACTACGTATTTTGTTTTAAAAGGGGTATGTTTTCTCTTTTTATTTAAGAAATTAATAAGGTATTTTTAAACTTTTCATCTTATCGTATAAACGCGCCCGTGAGATTTTCAGCAATTTAGCTGCGGGGGCTTTTTTTCCCCCTGTCTCTCTCAAGGCAGCTTCAATTGCCTGTCGTTCAGTTTCAGCCACCACTTCATCTAAAGGACGAATCATTACCTCTTCATAACTTTGTACATCCCCAATAGATGCGACGACGTTATTTTTTAAAGGTAAAATATTACGAAAATCATTCGCAGTTAATACCACTTTATCAGTGATGGCATACATCTGTTCTAATACATTACGAAATTCCCGCACATTCCCCGGCCAAGTATAACGTGCCAAAATATCCGCCGCTTCAGGTGAAATTTCTTTTACAGGTAAACCATTACGTAACGCAATATCTTCAATAATAAAATCACATAAAACACGAATATCTTGTAAACGCTCTCGTAAAGGCGGCAAAGTAATCGGTAAGACATTTAAACGGAAATATAAATCTGATCGAAACTCCCCCTCTTCCACCATTTGCTGTAAATTACGACTGGTGGCAGCAATCACACGTACATTTACCTTAATGACTTTATTTGATCCTAAAGGTTCAATCTCTTGCTCTTGTAACGCACGTAATAATTTAGGTTGTAAGTGCAGCGGCATATCGCCTACTTCATCTAAAAATAGGGTGCCCCCATCCGCTAATTCAAACTTACCTTTACGCCCTTTACGCTCCGCGCCTGTATATGCGCCGGGGGCAACCCCAAAAAATTCAGCTTCTAATAAAGTTTCAGGTATTGCTGCCACATTTAAATTCACCATAGGCTTATCACTACGAGTAGAACTGGCATGAATCGCATGGGCTAATAATTCCTTTCCTGTCCCTGTTTCGCCTAATAATAAAACGGTGGTATCAAGCTGAGAAGCACGACGTGCAAGACGTTTTACTTCTAAGCAAGAAGGGCTGCTGCCGATAAATTGGGTAAATGTATATTTTGCTGCACGATGCTGTGCCAAGGCTTGGCGGGCTTCTTTTAATTCCGTTTGCATCCGCTCAAATTTAGATACTAAAGGGCGTAAATACTGCACACTATCATAGAAAACAAAGGCAAATGCACCAATTAATCTATTTTCTTTATCTAATAAAGGGATTCGTGTGACCACAAAATATTGATCATGAAACGGCATGATATCTAATAAAGTCGGCTTACCCGTTTCTAATACTTTATACATTAAACTATTGGGAATAATATCACTGACGACTTCCCCTTCAATATGCTTATCTTTATCAATATGAAGTAAATTACGATACTTATCATCCATCCAGACAATACGCGCGTACTTATCAACAATCAGTGCGCCTTCACATAAGCTTTCAAACATACTAAACATTGAACGTACAGCTTGTTGACGAATATCACTGGCATTTAAATCATCAAAACTATCTGTTGAATCCTTTGCTGTTGACATTCCATCCTCCTATTTTTATAACTATGTTATTCTATATTATGCTCATAGTTTAGCTACATACTGTATAAATAGCACCGACCTCAATCCTCAAAAGTAGAATAATTCCATTTTTTATGAATAGTAAAGCCCTTTATTTGCGTCTACTGCGCTATATTTTTCCTTATTGGCGTAAGTTTGCCCTCGCTATTTTTGCCATGGTGGTACTTGCCATCACAGAGCCTGCTCTGCCTGCTTTACTTAAGCCATTATTAGATGATGGCTTTGTTAATAAAGATCCGTGGATTATTCAATGGATGCCTATTATTTTAATGGGTATTGCACTGACGAAAGGGATAGCGATGTTTGTCAGCTCAGTGAGTATGACATGGATTGCGAGCCGTTTAGTGATGGATTTACGCCAAGAAATGTTTGCTAAATTAGTCAGCTTGCCCACCACACGTTTTGATAATTTATCCTCTGGAGTTTTACTATCTAAGGTCACTTATGATGTGAATCGGGTGATGTCAGCAGCAACAGATACTTTAGTGATTTTAGTGCGAGATAGCTTAACCGTATTGGGCTTATTGGCATGGATGTTTTATTTAAACTGGAAACTTTCGCTGATCGTATTCACCATCATGCCCATTATTATGATCACCGTGCGTGTTGTGAGTAAACGATTACGTAAAATTAATACCTCTATCCAAGATTCAATGGGCGATATGACGCGTATTTTAGAAGAGACGATTAGTGGACATAAATTAATTAAGGTATTTGGTGGGCAAAATTATGAAAATCAGCGGTTTGCAGGAGCAAGTAATCATGTACGCCAATTAGAAGTTAAAACCCAAGTCACATCAGGTATCAGTGTTTTTATCGTGCAGTTTCTCACAGCCGCCGCTTTAGCAGTGATTATTTATATTGCTTCCCTACTGTCTGCATCAAATGATATTACCGTTGGGGGCTTTGTGTCTTTATTTACTGCAATGGGGATGTTATTTGCCCCTGTTAAACGCTTAACTAAAATTAATGATCAGTTACAGCAAGGACTGGCAGCAGCACAGAGTATTTTTACCCTAATTGATGAAAAATCTGAAACTGATACAGGACAACAAGCCACAACACGCCTACAGGGACAGATTGATTTTAACCAGTTAAATTTTACTTATATGGGAAAAGACGATCCTGCACTCAGTGCGATTGACTTACACATTCAAGCAGGGGAAACGGTGGCATTTGTCGGCGCGTCAGGTAGTGGTAAAACTAGCTTGGTTAATCTTATCCCCCGCTTTTATAATGTTGAAGCCGAACAATTACAGCTAGATAAAATTAATGTTAATGATCTACCCTTAACCACTTTACGCGATAATATTGCCTTGGTTTCTCAAGAGGTGGTGTTATTTAATGATAGCATTGCTGCCAATATTGCCTACGGCTGTATGCAAGAGGCAACGGAAGCAGAGATTATTGCTGCTGCAAAAGCGGCGTATGCTTATGAATTTATCCAGCAACTCCCAGAAGGTTTACAAACCACTGTGGGAGAGCGTGGGGTGAAACTGTCAGGTGGACAACGCCAACGTTTAGCCATTGCGCGGGCTTTATTAAAAGATGCGCCAATTTTAATTTTTGATGAAGCCACCTCTGCACTGGATACGGAATCTGAATTACAAGTTCAGCAAGCCTTAGAAAGCTTAAAACAAGGACGTACCACCTTAATTATTGCCCATCGTTTATCAACGATTGCTCAAGCGGATCGTATTATTGTGATGGAAAAAGGGCAGATTGTGGAAATAGGGACACATCAAGATTTACTTGCAGCACAAGGGACGTATGCCAAGCTGTACCGCATTCAAGCAGCACAACAATAAGGGATAAGTTTAATTAATAGAGAGAAAATACAGTATATTTTCTCTCATCCTTAAAAACTAAAAGCATATGATATTGTGCAAGATCGCAGAAAAAGCTATTATTTTAATTTACTGATTAGAATCAAATGCACACGACCTTCGACCCTATCCAAATCATTCTTCCTAATAGCTTTGAGCCTAGCCAACATTGGTATCCTAAAGCACTGAATGCCACAATTCATCCGATGGTTGATTTTTTTCTCAACCTCAGTAAAGAGCGTATTGCACAACGTTATTGTTATTTAAATCCTAGTGTGCAAGTCGATGATTTATTAAATTTACTCGCTTACCAGCCTAAGCATTTTTTTTGGGCTGGGACTGATTTAATTCATGTTGCAACAGAGCATGGCAAGCGGGAAATGGTGGTAATTGAAACCAACTCTTGTCCTTCAGGGCAAAAATCCATGCCTCTCTCTAATGATAATGATGAAATGGGGAGTTATCGGGGATTAATTGAAAATACATTTAAACCTGCATTAAAAAGTAAGCGGCTACCACAAGGGAAGTTAGCCGTTATTTATGATAAAAATGATATGGAATCATCAGGCTATGCCTGTGCAATAGCTGATATTTTCCATGAAGAAGTGTATTTAATTGCTTGCTATGATGAGCAAGATAATAGCCATTTACGTATTAATACTGATACAGATATTCTTGAATTCCAAAATGAAAAAAAGCAATGGGTTCCCCTTCGTGCTGTATTTCGTTACCTCACCCAAAAACCGTGGAGTCGTCTCCCCACTAAATCAAAAACGTTTATTTTTAACCCTATTACTGCCTGTTTGGCGGGAGGGCGAAATAAAATGGTTGCCTCTAAAGCCTATGAACAATTAAACAATGAGCTGCGGAATAAAAATTTAAAAATCCATACACCTGCAACGGTTTGGGATGTCAAAAAACAAGATATTCCTTATTGGATGGAAAAAATGGGTGGGCAACTTGTGATAAAAGTCCCTTATAGTAATGCAGGTCAAGGGGTATTTACGATTATTAATCAGTATGAACTGAATGCATTTATGCAACAAGAATTTCACTATGAACAGTTTATCGTTCAGAGTTTAATTGGGCATTATAATTGGAGTTCTACTACAGAAAATGGCAAGTTATATCATATTGGTACGATGCCTGATAAACAGGGAAAAAGTTACGCTGTTGATGTACGTATGATGATCAATGCCACAGAATCAGGTTTTCGCCCTTTAGCGATTTATTCACGTAAAGCTGCTTTACCTCTTGCTGATAATTTAGAGTCAGGCACCTCTTCATGGGATATTTTAGGCACTAATTTATCAACAAAATTGGGTAAAAATGTATGGGGTTCTGATACTAATCGATTATTATTAATGGATCGGCGTGATTTTAATAAACTCGGTATAGGTTTAGATGATTTGATCCAAGGCTATATTCAATCTGTTTTAGCAACCATTGCTATTGATAAAATGGCATGTAGCTTAACGGATAAAAAAGGTAAATTTAAATTAAAACAGTTTAAACTACTCAACCAAGATCCTAAGCTATTGGAAGAGATTTTTTAAATGTTAATTATCTATTGCTGCTGCTGCAATAAAACAATCAATCAAAGCGCGAATATGTGGCGCAATATAACGATTAGGTGGGAAAACAACATATAAAGGAATATCTATATTCTCACAATCTTCTAAATGTATATAATTTAAAGCCCCTTTTTTAATATGGTGTGCTACAAATAATTCAGGAATTAATGTAATCCCCCATCCTTCGATTAAAGCGCGGCGTAGTGTTTGATTATCATTAAATACATGCTTTCCTTCTACAGCTATTTTTATCTGCTTATTTTGTTGTTTAAAAAATAAATATGCGGCAAAACTATTATTTCCCCCCATTAATATATCATGCTGTTTTAAATCAGTGAGCACCTTTGGTACACCATGTGTGGCTAAATAAGCAGGGGAAGCAACTAATACTAATGGGATATTTAATAATCGTCTGGCTATCAAGCTGGAGTCGGCTAAATGTGATAAACGTAATGCCATATCATACCCTTCAGCAATCAAATCAACTTTACGATTAGTCATCTGCATAGAGATTTGTACATCAGGATGGGTATCAATAAAGGTTTTAAGGTATGTCCAAAAGCAAGTTTCATCCAAACCATTAGGAATACTGATTTTTATCCGCCCTGTTAAATGTATTTTTTTCTGTGGTGCAGTGCATTCCAGCATCTTTAATTTTTCAACAATTATTTTACTTTCAGCTAAATAAAAAGCCCCTTCTTCAGTTAAACGTACTTGTCGTGTAGTGCGATAAAATAACTGTGCCCCAAACCATTGCTCTAGCTCATTAATTGCACGAGTGATACTTGCAGGTGAAATCGCTAATTGTCGAGCTGCTTGGCTAAAGCTGCCTTGCTTTTCTACCTCTAAAAAAATATGTAAGGCATGTAAACGATCCATAGTATTGTTTCACTTTCTGCAATAATAAATTTCATTTAATAGGGATTCATTCATAAAATATAATCCTCTATACTGTATTCAATTATTTAAACATTGGGACTTATTTATGCTCAAAAATACCTCCACACAATACGGCATCCTAAGTATTTCATTTCATTGGATTAGTGTATTAATGGTTTTGGGGTTATTTGGGGTTGGTTTGTGGATGGTTGATTTAGGTTTATATGATACATGGTATAAAAAAGCCCCTATGTTACATAAAAGTGTTGGGGTTGTGTTATTTGTTATCACTGTATTACGCTTTATTTGGGTAAAATTAAATCCACAACCTTTACCCCCTGAACATAGCCCAACATGGGAACGTTGGGCAGCACACCTCACACACATTTTATTATATTTTTTATTATTTGCTAGTATGATAAGTGGGTATTTAATTTCAACAGGAGATGGGCGCGGGATTATTATTTTTAATCTACTTGAGCTGCCTGCCTTACCTTGGCAATTTCC
>Ga0193953_1000185_pt1 | contig 34921 bp, 19 predicted proteins | sample BB_4_MG_FD_140325 | JGI IMG/M metagenome (GOLD analysis project Ga0193953, IMG submission 140325) | Microbial mat bacterial communities from the Broadkill River, Lewes, Delaware, United States - BB_4_MG | ecosystem: Environmental > Aquatic > Freshwater > River > Microbial mats | place: USA...
CTTGTCGATGCGAAGGGCGCGGGTCAGGGGGTTTTTGCGGATGGCCTCTATGTGTGTGCGGCTTCCGACGATGATGCCTGACTGGGGACCTCCCAGGAGCTTGTCACCGCTGAAGGTGACGATATCTGCGCCGGCTGCCACGGATTGTTGAACCGTGGGTTCTGCGGGCAGGCCGTAATCGCCGAAATTGATGAAGGTGCCGCTGCCCAGGTCGTCCATAACGGGAATGCCGCGTTCTTTGCCCAACTCGGCGAGTTCTGCGACGGAGACGGCCGAGGTAAAGCCCACGATTTGATAGTTGCTGGTGTGAACTTTGAGGAAGAGACCGGTCTCTTCGGAGATGGCGTTTTCGTAGTCCCTTAAGTGGGTGCGGTTGGTGGTGCCCACCTCTTTTAATATGCCGCCGCTTTTGGTCATGACATCGGGAATGCGAAAGGCTCCCCCGATCTCCACCAGCTCTCCCCGGGAGACGACGGCTTCTTTGCCGCGCACAAGGGTGTCGAGGCACAGGAGGACGGCGCCTGCGTTGTTGTTGACCACCATGGCCGCTTCGGCTCCGGTGATCTCGCAGATGAGCTCTTCCACGGCGGTGTAGCGCAGGCCTCTTTTGCCGGTCTTGAGGTTGAATTCAAGGTTGGAGTAGCGGGTCCCCACGGCGTTGATGCGCTCCAGGGCCTCTTCGGCCATGAGGGATCTGCCGAGGTTGGTGTGAACCACCACGCCGGTGCCGTTGACCACCCGGGTGAGGTTGGGACGCATTTTGGCGTCGATGCGCTCGTGGGCCAGGGTCAGCACCGAGGCGAGATCCACCGTGGGATCTTCCCCGTTGAATATGGCGCGACGCGTTGCTTCCAGGGCTTCACGGGCCGATGCCGTGAGGACGCTTCGAGGAACCTGGCCTGCAGGGATTTCTGCCAAAAGGGCGTCAAGGAGTGTGTCCACACCGGGGAGGGTGCGAAGCAGCTGTTTCTGAGTGTCCCGTAATTCCATTCCGGTACCTTGTGTATGTGAAGGGGGCAGTGTGTTGGGCTGCCGTATCCAAATAATAAAAGGTGGTTCCACCCATGGTGAAACCACCTTCCTTTGTATCTTAAAAGGTCTGCCTCGGCAAATGCTTTTCCCCGGGGCGTAACCCGGCCCAAAACGGATCAGGTTATGGCGAGTTCCGGGCTTCCTGACAGCACCTGGTGGGGAATGGCGTCCACGATGGCGGGAAAGTCGGCAATGGACATCCCCAGGAGCTCCAGTCGTCGTGACAGGGAGTTCATGTCAACCTTATGCAGGCTGGGGCCGGCACTGAACATGTGAAAGAGGGTGTCGGAGACGGAGACGATGGTCACCAGCTCAAGGTGGTCCTCGGCCTCTTCGGGGGTATGGTGATGGCGAATGGTGTTGATGATGGAAGGGGGCAGCTCCCATTTTCTGGCCAGCTTGAACCCTGCCTTGGTGTGGTTGGTCTTGAGAAGGCGGTTCTCCGTTTCCACCAGGTCGTTTTCACCCATAATCTCGCGGTAGAAGAAGGGGCGTGCGCCGGAGACGAACTGATCCAGGACCACTTTGCCCAGGTCGTGGGTCAGGCCGGCGGAATAGGCGGCAAAGGGAGACGCCTTGCCGCTGAGGGAGGCGATCTTTTCGGCCACAAGGGCCACACCGATGGCGTGGTGGTAGAGCCCCCCTTTGGTGAGGGAGTAGCCGGTATAGCTGTTGTTGAGCAGCTTTTTCACCGCCATGGCCGTGACAATTTTCGCCAGGGTGGTCTGCCCGATGATGAGCAGAGCATCGTCGATGGAGTCGATGCCGCCTTTGCCGCAAAAGACGGCGGAGTTGCAGTGCTTGAGTACTTGGGCGCTGATCACCTGGTCTTTCCGAACCTCCTGGGAAAGGTACTGGATGCCGTAGTTGTCCTCCCCGATCATTCGAAGAATCTTCAGGGCGACCTGGGGAATGGGCTGGATATCATCCAGGCAGGAGATGCGGCCGTTTGTCTCTTCGTCGGGGGGTGTGTCTTCCGACAGGAGGGCAGGGATTACCTCGTATTCGAAGGTCTCCAGATTAAAGTTGAGGCAGCAGGTAAAAAAACCACCGGTTTCCGACAGGAGCACCTGGATGCCGTGTTTGCCCAGGACCTCCTTGACCACCTCTGCGGTTCGCCCGCCAATGTCGAGGCGAATGTCCTGATTGCTGACTTTTCCGGCGAGGGCTCCACCGGCAATAACAGCCTGAAGCCTTGATATGTCGGCCCCTTCACGGACAAGGTGTCCCAGGAAGAGGGGCAGGCCGGTGGCGGCGTATTTTTCCCGGTTGTATTCGGTTTTTCCGGACACGGGTTCGGGCAGGAGGATATGGTAAAGGCCGGCAACGCCAGCTTCAGGGTCAAAAAGGGCAACACCGACACAGGAGTTGAGGTAAGCCTGAAGGACAAGGGGTTTTCTGGTGTCCACCTGGAATGTCCCTGCCGGGACATGGAACTTCTGGTAGTAGGTCATACGGAGAGGCTCTCTTGCAAGGGGTCGTTCCTATGTTTGTAGAACAGGTGATGTCAGGGGGACTGTCCCTGAAACCCTTGCGGGGCGCCTGTTCAAACAGAATGCGCTCACAAAAACATCGGGTTACAGGGGCATCCATCACATCTTGTAGTGTGAGCGATCAGCTGCTCACGATGTGGTGTGTGGAAGGCCCTGCCCTGATTTTTTTGTGGAGCTGCCAAGTTAAAAAAGGTAGCATTTTGTTTGGTGTATTGCAACATCAAAGGCCCTAAACTAGTTGTTTTTGCATTGTTTTCGTTGAACATGGGGTCGGGACGTAAACAGGGTGTCCGCCAGGGGAACAGCGAGGTGGCGATGCGGAACAATTTTGATGCTTTATCCCTTTGACGAAATGGGGTATACCGCCACTGCACATGCGAATTCGGTTTTGTGGCGGAGGTTGATTTGTTGCTGCCGGGCATGATGCCTTTGAAGAAAACACACCGTCGTAAGCGCCTCGGGCAGCAGCAAGTCCTGATGACTTGCTCAGCACTTTGCGAGGCCATTAAATATCAAGGAAGGAGGTGCCTTTGAGTCCCAAAGATCGTATTATATTTCCTCTGGATCTTCCCACAGAGAAGGAGGCGTTGGAATATGCCACCCTGCTTTGCGGTAAGGTGGGCATGTTTAAAATCGGGTTGGAGCTTTTCCTTGAGTGCGGGCCGTCCATTGTGGAAAAGGTACGCGCAGCTGGTGCCGCTGATATTTTTCTTGATTTGAAACTCCACGACATCCCCGTGACTGTAGAGCGGGCTGTGGCCCGTGTGGCCGATCTTGGCGTGCGCTTTTTGACCGTTCATTGCGGTGAGTCCGAGGCCATGCTCAAGGGAGCCGTGGCCGGAAGTGGTGGAAAAGTGGGTATCCTGGGGGTGACGGTTCTGACCAGTGTCGGGCCGGAAGACATCAGGAAATCCGGCTTTCTTCCCCAGTATGCTGAGGATCTGAAGCAGCTGGTGATCAAGCGTGCAGTAATGGCCAACACGTGTGGCTGTGCCGGAGTTGTATGCTCCGGCCATGAGGCCTCCGTCATCCGTGAAGCGGCTGGAGACGATTTTTTTACGGTGACACCCGGGATTCGTCCCGCCTGGGAAGGGACGGGCAAGGATGACCAGAAGCGAGTGATGACGCCCGCGGAAGCCATTGCCAATGGTTCGGATTACCTGGTTATCGGACGGCCCATCCGCAACGCCAATGACCCGGCTGCCGCTGCAGCGAGGGTGGCCGAAGAGATTCAGGAAGGCCTTCTCGCCAGGGCTTGATAGCGAAGGCTGTTCAGATGCCTCCGACGGGCAGGGGCTGAGCCCGTGACCACCCGTTGAGGTTGCTTAGCCTTTTTCGTGTAGCCCGAAGGGCGCTTCGTGTTCTTGAGCAGGTTTCCCCGGAATAAGGCCGCATCTAAAATTAAAAAGAGCCCGATTCACGTTCGTGAGTCGGGCTCTTTTTTTTGCTGGTCAGGGGTCTTGAATGGCTACCCTTTCACAAAATCCATCTGCTGGTACTTGCTCAGGGTGACGGTCTCACTTTTTGTGAGGCTGCCGTCACCTGCGTAGTAGAAGAGCACTATTTTGCCCAGGTTGTGGCCGGTGAGGTGGTGCTCGATCAGGGTCGGCGTGGCGTTTTTGTTGAAATGGGAGATCGTCTTGTTTCGATCGTTTTTTGCGCTGAACAGGGCGTGGTGGAAGGTGTCGCTTCTCCTGAGGGTTCTGCCCTTGCTGTAGTGGTTCACCTGCTTGTAAATTCCTTCGGGGCCGTCGTAGAGGGGGTCGCCTTTGGAAAAGACCGTTGTGATGGTTTTTCCTCCATAGGCATTCTGGCTCAGGGTGGTGCGGGTGGTGCGTGCGAAGTTTTCGGCCTGGTCATTGGTGATGTTCTGGAGGGTCTTCTCTTTCTTTCCTTTTTCACGGGCCTTTCGCTTGAGCTCCCCGGTCTTCAGGTGCTTTTTTGCGTGCCTGTTTCCCTTGCTGGATGCGATTTGGATGTCGGAAAGGGCTTCGGTGAATTGGCCGGTCGCTTCGTATGCGAGGCCCCGGTAATAGAGAACGTCCGGGTTGTTGGGGCGAAGCTCCAGGGCTCGGTCCAAATCCACAATGGCTTTGTAGAAGAGTCTCATGCTGTGCCAGGTGAGGCCCCGGTTGTAATACGCCTCAAAATAGGCGGGGGCGGTATCTATGGCTCGGGTGTAGCAGCTGACGGCCTCCATGTACCGGCCCGCTTCAAAGTGGCGGTTTCCCAGGTCCTTTTGCACCACAGCCTGTCGGGGCGGCTGGGGCGCAGGTTTATTTTTCGCCCAGGCGGAAGCCGTTGAGAAGAGGAGAGTGACGGTCAGAAGGGTGATCGCAAAATGCTTCATGATAACGTCTCTGGTTGATGACGGCTTTATCTATCCGAAAAGCCCGTGGGTTGTGTATGGTTTCATTTCGCCTAGGCCTGGCGACTATAGCGGCCGGGATGTGCCCCGGGCCTGGAACGACTGTGCCTTCTTTAGGTATCGGTCAGTCGGATCATTTTATGATGGGTATTCTATAAATCGCCGATGCAAATGATGTCAAGGATGTGGCTGACGTTGTGTAACTCTTGTCGCATTATCAATGGGTAAGGGGTCAGGTGTGGGGGAATAATAATGTGTTGCCGGCTGCAGAAAAAAAAGAGGATGGGCATCTTCTCGGAAGGTCCAAACAAAAAAACCCCGAAGGAGAAACCTTCGGGGTTTTAAATTATGTCGTCTGCCGAACAGGCAGTTTCTTTTTGGCTCCCCAGCACGGACTTGAACCGCGGACCCATTGATTAACAGTCAATTGCTCTGCCGACTGAGCTACTGGGGATCAATAAAAAGACTCGGACTATTTAGTGTGATTTGCCGTCCGTGTCAATCAAAAAAATGCAAATTTTTGAGATGCCCTCTTTTTGTGGCGGATTTATGTACTCAGCCCCCTTGATTGTCCAGGACCTCACGGACTTTTCCGGCGAGGGACTCCGAGGTGAAGGGCTTCTGGATAAAGTGGGTGTTCTGGTCAAGGACACCATGGTGGCTGATGGCGTTGTCGGTGTACCCCGAGACATAGAGGACCTTCAGGGACGGTGTTGAGGCCAGCAGTATGTCGGCCACGTCTTTGCCGCTCATGCCGGGCATGATGACATCGGTGACAAGGATGTGGATGGGCCCGTCATGATCATTGTAACACCTGATGGCTTTCTCTCCGTTCTCCGCTTCGATAACGCTGTAGCCCTGTGCTGCAAGGATGCGCTTTGCGGTTTTTCTGACGCTTGCCTCATCCTCCACAAGCAGGATGGTTTCGGTTCCCCGGGTTGTGGTGCCGGGGGCGGGGCTGGCCAGGCCCGGGTCTTTCGAGTCATGGTCGAGGCGGGGCAGGTAGACCTTGAAGGTCGAGCCTTTGCCCGGTTCGCTGTAGACCCAGATGTTGCCATTGCTCTGTTTAATGATGCCGTAGACGGTGGAGAGCCCCAGCCCCGTGCCCTTGCCGTTTTCTTTGGTTGTGAAAAAAGGCTCGAAAATATGGGCCCTGGTCTCTTCGTCCATCCCCTCCCCTGTGTCACTCAATGCGAGCATGACAAGTTCTCCGGACGTTCTGAACGCGTTGCTGGCGGCACACTCGTCGTCTATGGTTACGTTTTGGGTCTCGATGGTCAGTTTTCCGCCGAGGGGCATGGCGTCACGGGCATTGACAGCCAGGTTGGCAATGATCTGCTCAATTTTTCCGACATCGGCTTTGGTATTTCCCAGTTTTGGGTCCAGGAATTTCACCAGCTCAATATCCTCACCGATAATCCGGGACAGCATTTTTTCCATGCTGTTGACAACCGTGTTGAGGTTCAGGCAGGAGAGCTGCATGGGCTGTCTTCGGCTGAAGGCCAGAAGCTGTCGGGTCAGGCGGGCGCACCGATCCCCTGCCTCCTGAATCTCCCGGATGTCTTCGTGCATCGGCTCATGGGGGCTCAGGTCTCCCAACAGCAGCCCGCTCACCGCCAGGATGGGCGTCAGGGCGTTGTTGAAATCATGGGCCACGCCTCCTGCCAGCCGACCGATGGCCTCCATTTTCATGGCTTGGTGGAGCTGTTCTTCAAGCTTCTTGCGTTCGGTAATGTCTTGAAAGGTTCCGGTCAAGGACACCACCGTGTCTTCGGCCATAACGGCACGTCCTGTTACGCGGGTCTGGAGCTGACGGCCCCCTGCGCTGGTAAATTTAAGCTCCAGGTCAAAAGGCTCCTCCTTTTCCATGCAGCATCGCAGTGCCTCCTCCAGGGAGGCACGGCCTGAGGGGTCATAAAAGGCCAGTGCTTCGGGTAAGGTGAGGCTCGAGCCCTGGGGGACTCCGTGAATTCGGTAGGTCTCCCGGGTCCAGCGCATTCTCCTGGTGTTGAGGTCAAGTTCCCAGCCACCGATCTTTGCCATGGAACCCATTTCATTGAGCAGGGTTTCACTGTCCCGCAGAGCCTCTTCCATACGGTTTTTAGCAAGTGCAATGCCGATACTTGTTGCCAGGCCCTCGAAGAAATGAATCATCTCCTGGCTGAAACAATTGGGTCGCGGATCTCCCAGGTGAAGAAGCCCCAGTATTTTTTCATCTGCGGTAAGGGGAATGAGGGCCATGGATCTGATACCTTCGCAATGGCATCGGTTGCGGGAGCATATGGCGGCAGAACCTTTCGGGGTGGTCTGTAAAAGTGTGGCTGTGTTGTTGGTCCAGAAACTTCCTGCCTCCGTATAGAAAGAGCATGTGGGATCGATGCGACGGGAGAGGATTCGGCCACACATACCGTCAAGGATGGGGCCGCCCGTTTCGTTTCGGATCGGGGTGCCTGTGCTGTCCCTTTTGCAAAGGAGGTTTTCATCCTGGAGGTGCTCGTTGGAAAAACCGATTGTTTCATGGAAGGGGTAGTCGTCTTTGTCTCTCAAACGGATGGCCAGGACCCCCAGTTTCGTGCTGTTCTGGATTGTCGCCAGCACATCGCGGATCAGGTCTGAAGAGCGTTCCTTGCGGTTGAGAAGATCCAGGACATCACGGGCAAGCCGGTCCTGGCTGCGAGCCCGCCAGCTTTCCACCATGGCTCCCAGCCTTCGGGCGATATTGTCGAGAAGGTGTCTCTCTTCCAGCAAAAAAGGGCCCTCGTCCTGGGGCAGGTTCTCCTCAAGGAGAAAGACCTCGACCACGCCCAGAGCTTCTCCGGATACATGGATGTCCGCGGACAGTTTCCATGGCGTTTCACGGAAGCCGTTGCTGGTAAATTCCCGCTGGTGGTAGGAGATGCGGGCACAGGTCATCTCCGGGTAGAGCCACCCCGTTGGTACACGTTCCGCCACCTTGTTGAAAATTGTCTCCACAGAGGCTGTGGGGTCTGCGGTGAGCCGGGACACGTCGTAAAGGCAATGAAGTTCCTTTACACGCTCGGTGAGTGCTTTGGTTTTCTGCATCAGTGCCATCTCGGAGCGCTTGAGCTCTCCTATGTCGTGGCTTGATCCCACGATGCCGATGGGGGCGCCCTCTTCTGTCCGGACCACGGCAAAGGAGGCTGAGGCCCACGATGTGGAGCCGTCTTTTCGTGTGAACTCGATCTCCAGGGAGATGGAGATGTCTTTGTCGGGGGCCTCCAGGTTTTCGGGGGTGATTTCGCGCTCGTAGGCTTTCATGACCCGGCGGTATGAGTCCGGAGTCATCTGTTTTGACAGGGGAAGGGCTTTGATCTCCTCCATGGTGTATCCCCGGGGGTGCTCCGTGCTGACCCAGACCGGCATCAGGTTCATGTCCATGAGCCAGATGACATCCCGCATGTTATCCAGGACAATGCGAAGGCGACGCTCCTTTTCGATGGTGTGCAGGGCAAAAGCGATGTCTCCGCTCGCTTCCCGGATAAGGCTCAGTTCTTCTAAGTCGTCGGCAACATAACGCGGCATGGCAAGGGTCATGAGGCCGTAGACCCTTTCTTCATGCTCCAGGCGCATGGTGATGGCGGCCTCATTGCGGTCTTTGTTTGCCAGGGGGCAGCCGGCACAACCGGGGTGGGGGAGCTGCGTGACAATGGGCAATGGCTCCTTGAGGGCTCTTTCGTAGCAGTTTGCCAGCTCCCCCCTCCTGAGTTTTTCCATAAAGATATGAAACTCATCACCCAGTCCAAATTCCGCTGCTGTTTCCATGGATCCCGATGCGTCCAGCAGGGTTATGAACGCGAAATGAAACCCTCGGGTCTGGATAAACTTTTGACAGGCGTCTGCGATGAGTCGGGTTGGTTCTTTTTCCCGGACGATGAGCTGGTTTACATGGCGGATGCCCTGGAGGACAGAGTTCAGGTGCCTGAGTTGGAGGGTGCGTGCTTCCACCATTTGTTCCAGTTGCCTTCGGTGAAGGTCGAGTTCCAGCAGGGTTCGAACTTTTCCGATGAGGATCTCAGGTGCGCAGGGCTTGACGATGTAGTCAATGCAGCCCGCTTCATACCCCTTGAATGCGTGCCTCTCATCGGCATAGGAGGCGGTGTTGAAAATGATGGGCAGCATTTGGGTCCGTTTTTCACCGCGGAGAATTTCAGCGAGCTCGTAGCCGTCCATTCCAGGCATTTTGACGTCGAGGATGGCCAGGGCAAAATCGTCGTCAAGGGTTGCAACGAGAGCCTTGTTGCCGCTGGTGGCCTGGACGATATCCACGTCCAGGCAGGCAAGGGTCTTCTCCAGTGCGAAAAGGTTCTCCGGCCGGTCGTCGACAATGAGAATCTTCTGTTTTTCAGGGGGGGTGCAGGCCTCTGAGTCCGGGGCGAAGGAGCAGCCAGAATGCTTTTGTTTCTCATGCTCGTTCATGCCGGTGTCTCCTTTATTTCGCCTTCATTGTAACCACTCCGTTTGCCTCCGGCGGGTCGTTTTCTGAAACAAGCGCCGTCACCGATGAGAGTGGTGTGTTTGCGGGGAACTGACGGGTCCGGCGCTCGATGGAGGCATGGACACAGGAACGCAAATCATGGCCGTACCGCTGGTAGGTGGCCTCACCTGGGAGATTGATTTCAATGCAGCCTGGTGCCATGGCTTCCTTCCTACCGATAGAGCCACACGCGCATCATGGAGATGAGGCGGTGCGGATCTACCGGTTTGGGCATGTAGTCGCTGGCGCCACAGGCGAGGCATTTCTCCTGGTCTTCTTTCATGGCCTTGGCAGTGAGGGCGATGATGGGCAGTTTCCGGAATCGGTCCTGGGCACGGATTTTCTGAATGGTCTCGAATCCGTCCATGACCGGCATCATGATGTCCATGAGCACGAGGTTTACGTCCGGGGTCTCCTCCAGGGTATGCAGGGCTCTCTCCCCGTTGTCTGCTTTGAGGGTTGTCATCCCGCGCTCGCACAGGAGCTTTGACAGGGCAAAGGTTGTCCGCATGTCATCATCCACGATGAGCACCTTCTTGCCTTTTAAGAGTGCACCTGTGTCATGAAGGTTCGTGATGATCTGCTTCTGTTTTTCGGGCATCTGGTTGACGACCTGGTGTAGGAAGAGGGAGACCTCGTCAAGCAATCGCTCTTGGGAGCGAACGTCCTTTAAGATGATGGACTCTGCGTGCTCCCTGATCCCCACCTCCTGCTCAGTGGTCAGGTCCCGGGCGGTGTAGATGATGACGGGGGAGAGGTCTACCCCATCGTTGTCCAGCGTTCGCAGAAGCTCCAGGCCGTCCATGTCCGGAAGCCCCAGGTCCAGGATGACACAGTCGAAGTGGTTGGATCGAAGGGCCTCCATGGCCTCTGCTGCCGATGCCGATTCCGTGATGTTTACCTCATCGCTGGCGATGAGGTTGACGACTCCCCGCCGGGTCTCCCTGTTGTCATCGACGACCAGGACGTGCTTGACCTTGCCCACCGCGACCTCTTCAAGCTTCATAAAGGCGCCTTCAAGCTTCTCCTGGCTGATGGGTTTGGTGGTGTGGCCAATGGCTCCTCTGCGGAAGGATTCCGTAGAGGCCTCCTCCACAGAGATGATATGCACCGGGATGTGACGGGTGCGGATGTCCTCTTTCAGGGCGGCGAGTACCGCCCACCCGTCCATGCCCGGGAGTTTGAGGTCCAGGAGAACGGCGCTGGGCAGGTGCCTGGTGGTCAGCTCCAGGCCGATTTCCCCGGATGGTGCGGCCAGGCATTTGAAGCCTTTGTTATGGCATTTCTGATAAAGGAGTTTTGAAAAGGTGGGGTCATCTTCGATGACCAGAATCGCCTTGTCGCTCTGTTTCAAATCGTCTCTGTCGTCGGGGATTGACGTTGGTACTGCCTGTGGTGACGAGTCGTGATGCCCTGGCCCTGTGCTGGTATTTCGCTCTTGGGGGCGGCTCGGATTTTTTTGCGTGACAAGGGCAACGGGAATGAAGAGCGTGAAGGTGGAGCCTTTTCCCGTTTCGCTTTCAAGCTGGATCTCACCGCCCAGCAGTTGGGCCAGCTCCCTGGAGATGGAAAGGCCCAGCCCCGTGCCGCCATACCTGCGGGTGGTGGTGCCGTCGGCCTGTTGAAAGGCCTCAAAGACGATGCGTTGCTGGTCCGGGGCAATGCCGATGCCTGTGTCTGAAACGGCCACCGCCAGACTCTTTTCAGGGTGCAGTCCGCTCCGGGAAAGGTCGGTGTCGGCGGGGCAGGGGGAGATGGTGATGGTGACGTTCCCTGTGTCCGTAAACTTAATGGCATTGGAGGCAAGGTTTTTGATGATCTGGTCGAGGCGGTTTCGGTCGGTCATAATATTGGCGGGTATGTCTTCGGAGGCAGAGACGTTGAACGAAATGGCTTTTTCCCTGGCCATGTGTTGAAAACCGGCCCGGAGGCTGGAGACGAGCTCGCCTGTGTTGACGGTGGTGATATTGAGGTCCATGCGCCCTGCCTCAATCTTGGACAGGTCAAGGATCTCATTGATGAGGTTCAGGAGGTCTGTTCCGCTGGCGTGTATCACCTCTGCGGATTCTGACTGGCTGGGGGTGAGGTTTCCCTCCTTGTTTTCGGCAAGGGACTGGGCCAGGAGCAGGAGGCTGTTTAAGGGCGTTCGCAGCTCGTGGGACATGTTGGCCAGGAATTCCGATTTGTATTTGCTGGCTTGTGCAAGCTCTGCTGCCTTGTTCTCGAGCCCTCGTCTGGCGGTCTCCACCTCGTTCTTCTGCCGTTCCAGCAGTTCGTTCTTCTCTTCCAGCTCCTCGTTGACAACCTGCAGCTCTTCCTGTTGGTCCTTGAGCCTCTCTTCGGAGAGCTTCAGAGAGGTCGCCTGCTCCTCAAGTTCTTCGTTGGTGGTTCGCAGTTCCTCCTGCTGGACCTGGAGCTCTTCGGACAGCTTCTGGGACTCCTCAAGGGCGTGCGCCAGTATTGTGCGGCTCTGGGCGCTTTCAATGGCGATGGCGATGCCTTCCGTGACCATGCCCAGAAATTGTGATTGAGGCTCAGAGAAGGTGGTCAGGGTTCCCAGTTCAAGCACCACCTTGACCTTGTCGTTATGAATGATGGGTTTGATGTACAGGGCCTTGGGCACGGTCACCCCGAGGCCGGATTCGATGGTGATGTAGTCCGAAGGGATGTTGGTGAGGATCATCTCTTCTCGTTCGAGGGCAGCCTGGCCGACGAGCCCCTCTCCGGGGCGGTATTCCGTGGCCAGGTGTTTTCGCCTTTTGTGGGCGTAGCTGCCAACGAGTTTCAGCGTGCCTGCTTCGTCAGCCAGATAAATGAGTCCTGTCAGTGCGTTCAGGTATTTGCACAGGAAGGTGATGATGATGCGGCAAAGGGGCTCTGTCTCCAGTTCGCCCCGCATCAGCTCGGAGAGTTGCGCGAGGCCGGATTTGAGTTCGCTTTGCTCTTCGAGGTTTTTTTCAGCTTTTTTTCGGTCAGTGATGTCCCAGAAACTCTCGATGATCCCAGCAAAGGAGCCATCCGGTCCATTCATTCGGATGGCATTGAGGATGTAGAAGGCCTCCGTGCCGTCAGCGCTTTTCTTGGCGACCTCCTTGTGAATGCGGCTGATATTTCCTGTTTTGAGCTGGTTCACCGGGCAGTCGTCCGTGTGGCACAGAGGACCGCCAAAGGATTCATAGCACTTTATCACCCCTGGATCCCTATGGGGGGCTCCAGACAGTGCCATAAGGGTGTCGTTGGCTCGCAGCTGGTTGAAATTGTCGTCCACAAGGCGTTTTCCGTCAACGCCGACGTGGAAGAGTGTGTCGAGCTCGGAGTGGGTTCGCACCATTTCGTTTTCTGCATTTCGGTAGGAGATGAGAGCCAGGGAGAAGGCGATGAGATAACCGGCAAACCGCAGCAGGTGCCAGAACCACCAGCCTGCTTCCCATGCGGCGGACAGGTGGAACAGCACCCCTGAGACCCCGAAGAGAAGGGCGAGGAGGAGAAACAGAAGCTCTTCCTGGCGTTTTTCGCGGGTGTAGTGAATAGCGAAGTTAAGGGCAGCATAAATGGTGAGTCCTCCCCCCAGCAGGTTCATCATGTCGGCAAGGGGGGTGAAGCTGCCGTTTGTGATCATGGCCGGGAGGCTTTCGGGGGATCCCATGGAAAACACGCTGATGAGGATCGTAACAAGGAGTGTGGCTCCGGCGGCAGCCATGGCGGTGCCCCTGCTTATGTCATGCTCGGGAAACCAGACCAGGGAAAAGAAGACTCCCCCTGCCAGAACAGCAAGGCTGTGAAGCCATACGAAGGAGACACCAGCCGGCACACAGCTATGAAAGATATCAAACATGGCCATGGCAATGAGGGCCAGGGATATCCACATCCGACGCGTCGTGGTGGTCCGTTGCTGGGTGAAGAGGATCAGGACGACCAAAACCAGGCCAAGGGCAGCTCCGGCCACCTCGAGGGTGGAGTGCAGTGGCAGGGAAGGGATGCGCCAGTCGGGGAGCCAGGATTCGAGGAAGAGGGTGCCGAAGAGAGGGATTGCCGCACCAAATCCCATGGCAGTTGCCAGTAACCAGCCGGCAGGGTGTCGCTCGGTGATGGTTTCTTCCCTTGCGTGAAAAGCCATGAGAGACCTCCTGGTGGAGAGGGTGAATGCACACATTGGTGGCGGCGTCTGGGAAGGAGGGGCAAGGGGGTTGGGGATGGCTCATGTGGCGGTCAGCGCAGGCCGGGGTGTGCGTTTTTTGACGGTGATGCCGTATGGACGGCTTGGGTCGCCGTGTCATGTCGTTTTGTGGGGGGTGGCCGGGTGAGACTCTGCGGGTGTTGTTTGAGAATAATGGTACTTTATATCATATCAGAGCACACCAAGGAATGGCATTCAGGATATATCCCCTCGTTTTATCGGGGTATTGGCGGCGCGGGTATGGTCGGTTGGTGGGGTGTTGCAAAAAATGAGGGGGGCTGGAAAACAAAAAAACCCTGAAGGCATTGCCTTCAGGGTTTTAAATATGACGTCTGCCAAACAGGCAGTTACTTTTTGGCTCCCCAGCACGGACTTGAACCGCGGACCCATTGATTAACAGTCAATTGCTCTGCCGACTGAGCTACTGGGGATCAGTCACAAGGACTCGGACTATTTAGCCCGATTCGCAGGCGGTGTCAATTAAAAAAAAGGCGACAGGCCTGCTTTTTTTACCGCTGCCACAGCGGGTTTGGCTGCGGCAGCGGGTATCTCTCTTAAATTGCTTTACGATTCAATTTTCTTGATCCGAAGAGCCAACTCGTTCAACTGGGCAGGGCCTGCCTCGGAAGGAGCATCGGTCAGCATGCAGGACGCTTTCTGGGTCTTGGGGAAAGCGATGACGTCCCGGATGGAGGGCATGCCGCACAGGATCATGACCAGGCGGTCGAGGCCAAAGGCGATGCTTTCGTGGGGAGGCGCACCTGACTTCAGGGTGTCAAGGAGGAAATCGAACTTCTCTTCGTACTCTTCTTTGTCCATGCCAAGGGCGGAAAACATGCGCTCCTGAATGGCACGCTCGTGGATACGGATACTGCCACCACCGATCTCGCAGCCGTTCAGCACCAGGTCGTAGGCCCTGGATCGCAGCTTGAGGGGATCGGTCTCGATGTGCTGGTAATCCTCCTCCAGGGGTGCGGTGAAGGGGTGGTGCAGGGACTGGTAGCGCTTGTCCGTCTCATCGTATTCGAAGAGGGGGAAGTGGGTGACCCATGCAAAACGGAATTCATCTTTGTCGATGAGCCCCAGCTTCTCGGCGAGGTGATTACGCAGGTTGCCAAGGGCTTCGTTGACCACTTTGGGCTGGTCGGCCACAAAGAAGATGAGGTCGCCGGGTTCCATGTCAATGCGCTCGGCAAGGGCCTTCTTCTCGTCGTCGGTGAAGAACTTGGCAATGGGGGACTGCCACTCGTCTTCTTTTACCTTGATCCAGGCCAGGCCCTTGGCGCGGTAAATGGAGACGAATTTGGTGAGGTCATCGATCTCTTTTCGTGAGAAGTCGATGCAGCCCTTGGCGTTCATGGCTTTTACCATACCGCCTTTTTTCACGACATCGGCGAACACCTTGAAACCTGAGGTCTCGACAATGGAGGAGACATCCTTAAGCTGCATGTCGAAACGAAGGTCTGGCTTGTCCAGGCCGTAGCGGTCCATGGCGTCTTCGTAGAGAAGGTGCTCAAAGGGGGGCTTGACGTCCACGCCGAGAACCTCTTTGAAGACGTTGGCCACCATGCCTTCGGCGATGCTCATGATCTCTTCTTCACCCACGAAGCTCAGCTCCATATCGATCTGGGTGAATTCAGGCTGACGGTCGGCGCGCAGGTCCTCGTCACGGAAGCATTTGACGATCTGGTAGTAGCGCTCGAATCCGCTCATCATCAGGAGCTGCTTGAAGAGCTGGGGTGACTGGGGCAGGGCGTAGAAGTGCCCCAGGTTTACGCGGCTGGGTACCAGGTAGTCACGGGCTCCCTCAGGGGTGCTTTTGGTGAGGAAGGGGGTCTCGATGTCGAGAAACCCGTTGTCGTTAAGGTAGCTGCGAATGGCCTGGGCTGCCTTGTGACGGTTGATGATGTTTTTCTGGTTCTTGGGGCGCCTCAGGTCGATGTGCCGGTTCTTGAGGCGAATGGTCTCTCCCACTTCAATGTCGTCTTCGACGAGAAAAGGAGGGGTAACGGCACGGTTCAGGATGCGCAGCTCGTCTACGGCCACCTCGATGGCACCGGTCACCATGTTGCTGTTAACCATGTCGTCAGGACGCGCGGAGACCGTGCCCCTGATGCCGAGAACAAATTCGCTTCGGACGGCGTGGGCCTTTTCGTGTACCTCGGTGTTTGCCTCAGGGCTGAAGACCACCTGGGCAATGCCGCTTCGGTCTCTCAAGTCCACGAAAATTACGCCGCCGTGGTCTCTTCGGGTCTGTACCCAACCCATAAGGGTCACTTCCTGTCCCACAAGGGCTGTGCCCAAGTCGCCGCAGTTGTGGGTTCGTCTCATATCACCAAGTAGATCTGTCAATGCCCTGACTCCTTTGCTCTCTGGTTCCTGATCGTATCTTTGACAGCATCGTAAAAAAAATCGACCTCTGGGGGTTGGCGGGCCACATGATGCCAGGTGGCATGTGGGGCCCTGACTTTTTTTACAAACGCTTCATCGTTGATGTCGTTATTTAAATTGCTCGGCCAACGTCTCCACCAGGCCATCAAGGGGAAGGTCCCTTTGATCCCGGGTGGTCATGTTGCGCAGGGTGGCCATGCCCTTTTCCAGTTCGTCGTCACCGACCATGAGGACATGGGCGGCTTTGAGCTTGTCGGCTCGTTTCATGTGGCTTTTGAGGCTGCGTCCGCCGAAATCGGTTTCGCAGGAAATGCCTCTGGCAGCAAGCTGCATGGTCCAGTGTGCAGCGGCTTCTGTGGCCTTTTCACCCAGGGGGGCGATGTAGAGGGTCGGTCCGTTCGCCTCAATGGTCTGCTGCATGGCCACAATCTCGGCCAGGCGGTCAAAACCGATGGCAAACCCGATGGCGGGAACTTCCGGTCCACCCAGGGCCTTGACCAGTCCGTCGTACCGGCCACCGCCGGCCACTGCGTTCTGTGCTCCCAATGAGGTGGTGAGCACCTCAAAGGCAGTGCGGGTGTAGTAGTCGAGACCGCGCACGAGGTTCTTGTTTACTTCATACTCCACGCCGTTTTCAGTGAGCACGCGTTTGACGGTGTCGAAGTGCTCGCTGCAGTCGTCGCAGAGGTGGTCGAGGATGGAGGGTGCTCCAACCACGGCTTCGCGGCATGCGGGGACCTTGCAGTCCAGAACCCGTAAGGGGTTCTTCTCGCTGCGCCTGAGGCAGTTCTCACAGAGGTGCTCTTTTTTGGCGTCGAGAAGCTCTTTCAGGGCTTTCTGGAAGTTCGGGCGGCAGCAGGGACAACCCAGGGAGTTGATGTGGGCTTTTACATCCTTTGCTTTCAGTCTTTCCAGAAGGCTGGCCAGCATGAAGATAAGCTGGGCGTCGAGGTAAGGGGAGTCGATCCCGAAGACCTCGGCGTCGATTTGGTAGAACTGGCGGTAGCGCCCTTTTTGGGGGCGTTCCCTGCGGAACATGGGGCCGATGGTGTAAAATTTCCGGACGGGGTCCTTGGCGTACATCTTATGTTGGATGTAGGAACGGACCACGGAAGCCGTGGCTTCGGGGCGCAGGGTCACATGGCCACGCCTGCCGTCCTCGAAGGTGTACATCTCTTTTTCTACAATATCGGTGGTGTCGCCGATGCTTCGGGAGAAGAGTTCCGATTTTTCCACGATTGGAAGGCGGATCTCCTGAAATCCGAAGTTTTCAAATGTCTCTTTGGCTGCGCGTTCGATGGTCTGCCACACTTCGATTTCTCCGGGCAGAACATCTTTGAATCCTTTGATAAGCTGTATCATTTGCTGTGCTTAAGCCGCCTTGTACCTGCATCTGGGTTCAAAAGAAAAGGCCGAGCCCTCTGTGGATCTCAGGGTGGGGCCGGTGCCCCCTCCGGTGCGTGGGTGCCGGCATTTCCGGATCATGGATATCACGGGGCAAACACGTGGACGCCCTGTGAAAGTCACAGGCCATGGGCGGTGTGTGAGTGATTCGTCATGATTTTCGGATGGTTGCGTGGTCCCGAATGCACGGTAGGGTGCAAATCAACCTCTTCTTGTAGCGCAACAGGCGATTGCTGGTCAATACTTAATGTTTCTCAATAGATGCAGTCATCGGGAAATAAATTGAGTTTTTACTGGAGCTGAAGTATGCATTGAACATGTTGGTTCGGTTGGAAGCCCTGTGGTTGGGCAGGTTTGTCTTCCGTATTTTGTGATGCGGTCATGCAGGCAAGGGGGGAGTATCCCCAGAAACGAAGGAAACTATGAGGGGGCGTTGACGTGAAAGTAAGATGTGCCGTTGTGGGTTGCGGGCGTGTGGGGACCAGCTTGGTTTACCACTTGAATCGAGCAGGATACTCTATCTGTGGGGTGGCAAGCAGGAGTCTCGAATCGGCGGAAAAAGCAGCTGGGATTGTTCCCGGCACCCCTTTTTCAATCAATGCGACCGATGTGACAAGGGAGGCCGATGTGGTGTTTATCACCACGCCGGATGACACCATTGCCGAGGTGGCCGAGGCCATCGCCAAAGAGGGGGGATTCAAGGACGGGGCATCGGTCCTTCACTGCAGTGGTTCTCTGCCGTCCACCATCATGGCCGGGGTGAAAGAGACCGGGGCGCTTATCGGGTCCATGCACCCCTTGCAGAGCTTTGCCGGAGCCGATCTGGAGAGCAACCCCTTTGACGCCATTATCATGTCGGTGGAAGGGGACGAAAAACCCGTTGAAATCGCACTGGGCATGGCGTCAGACTTGGGGGCCAAAGGGCTGACCATCGAAACCCACGCCAAAACCATGTACCACGCCGCTGCCGTGGTGGCCTCCAACTGCTTTGTCACAGTCCAGGACATGGCCTGGAAATTCATCAGTGATGCCGGTGTGTCTGAAAAAGATGCCTGGAGTGTCCTCGGCCCTCTCATCGAAGGGACCCTCGCCAACATTAAAAAGGTTGGTCCCGTGGACGCCCTCACCGGTCCCATCGCACGAGGTGACGTCGCCACCATCGACACGCATCTTAATAAAATTTCCGAAATGCAGCCCGGCCTCGAGTCTCTCTACAAAGCCCTCTGCCTCCACACCGTGGACGTGGCCAAACGCAAAGGCACCCTTAACAAAGATGCTGAGGAGGCTCTGGTTAAACGCTTGACGTGATACCAATGCACGTGGGAAAGCAAAAAAACGTGCCTCCGGCAGCAAGGTGAGCCACCTTGAAAGCGTGTTGCCGCAGTAATTTAACCCTCGTTCCTCGGGTTAAATTACTGCGGTATTTTTATGGGAACTGTGCATTTATTATCTGCATGAGTCCTAAAAAAATGTGGTCAATAAAAACAAACAGCGCCTGATTCTGATGAATCAGGCGCTGTTTGTTTTTATTGCGACGGTCTGCCTTCGGGCGAAGCCCGAGCTGAGGGCGAATGCGTTTTGCCCCGAGGAACGAGGGGTAAAACGCATTCGCAAGCAGCTTTCGAGGTGGCCCACCTCTCCGCCGGAGGCATGGTTCTTATATTTTTTGAACAGTCAGGTCTTTATCCAGGCGTCCTTTAAGCCCACTCAGGCGTTCGGCACCGGAGATGACGGCCACGCTTTTGAGGTGGTCTTGCGGGGGGAAGTAGCGCGCTGCGGCGTTGCGGACTTTTTCCGCGTTAAGGGAGAGGAGGCCCTCTTTGTAGGTGCGCCGTGTGTCGTCCGTGAGCCCCACGAGCTCCCGGAAGAAGCCTTTTCGAGCGGCAGCGGCCGGCGTTTCGGGGCGGTCGATGGTGGAGCACGCCTGAAGGATCGCCTCTTTCACGTCTTCGTCGGTGTAGTCGGTGCCGGTGATGAAGCGGGCGGCATCGTCGTAGGCGGACAGGGTGCGCACGACGTGGGGGTCTCGGTATGAGCCCATGCTGAATGTGCCTTCTTCGGCGCTGTAGGCGGCAAAGGCGCCGTACGCGCCGCCCTTTTCCCGGATTTCACGGTGGAGGTAGAGGGACCTGAGAAGTCGGGCGATGATGGAGAGGGCCGGGGCGTCTTCGTGTCCCATGGAGACCACGGGAAAAGAGGAGGCCACAAAGGAGACAGCGCTGTTGGTGGCCCACCCTTCGTGGACAGGTTGGCAATTGGCCGGCACCGACGCGAAGGTTAATGGTGAGGATCCCTTGGGCAGGGCAAGGGAGAGGGCCTCCTGATCCGATTCGGCAAGAGCCAGGGTGTCGCTGTCGCTGGCCAGGGCGCAGCGCAGGTTTCCGTTGTTGATGAATGCCTGGCCGATGCGTTTCATCTGCTCACCGATCAGTGCCAGGTCTTCGTCCGAGGCTTCGCCGCGTACCAGGGGTTCGGTGATGGACTTTATGTACTGAATCTGGCTGACGCCGCTCCACAGCTCAGAGAGGGCAAGGGAGTCGGTGAAGTTTCGGTTGGCAAGGGAGATGGCCAGGCTGTGGCCGTTTTGCACCACAGAGGACTCCATGGCCGCACGGTACTCCAGGAGAAGGCTCCGCAGTCGCTTCAGATCGGTGAACTTGTACCGGGTCAGGGTTTCGGTGAGGAGGTCGAACATGGCCCCCCGGTTCCTTGAAAGGCACTTGCTGTTGATGGCGATGAGGGGCAGGGCCGAGCGGTTTTCATCGTATCGTCTCCGGGACGCCGGGGAGAGTCCCATGCCACCGGTGTGTGCTGAAATGGCCCGGGTCAGTTCTTCGTAGTTTTTTTCTTCGGTGCCCATTTTCATAAAGGAGGAGCAGAAGAACGGAACGAGGGGGATGAGATCGTTGTCCAGGGCACCTGCCTCTAATACGCCGGTGTAGTAAAGAAGGGAATTGGTTGCACAGGGGTAGTGAAAGAGGCGGCCGCCCCCACGGCTTTCCGGAGCAACCGAATCGATGGTGACGGGGATGTCCTCGAGTTCCAGGGTGGGAAGCGAGGAGATGTCCTCTTCGGACTCCTGGAGGACTTTCAGTTTTTCAGCATCGGTTCGTATTTTGGTTTTTTGATTTTCGGTCAGTGATTGGGCGATGGCATCGAGTTTGTCCTGCTCCTGACGGGCCTGCGTTTCAGCAAGGGTGCTGTCGGGGGCCAGGGTAAACCGGACACGGTGGGGGTTTTCTATGAGTCGCTCGCGAATAAGGCCCTCGAAATACCCCCCCTTTTTGACGCTTTGTTTGATGGCGTCCAGATCTTCGTCAAGGAGAAGGAGCCGCTGCGGCTCCCCGTCGTGGAACCAGCACCCGGAGATGCCCAGGAGGAGCTTGATACCGTAAGGGTATGGCGTGTTGGAGATTTCGCGTCGCCTAATCTCCATCTGATGGATGGCCGAATCAATGAGCTCGGTGTCAATCCCTTCATCGGCGATTCGCCTGAGGGTATCAAAGATGAGGGATTCGATGGCGTCGGCGTTTTCCGGGCGGGTCTCTTTGAGGCCGCATCCAAAAGAGGCATCCCGGGCATCGGAATCAAAGCCCGTGGCGTCGCAGAGGGAGGATCCGAGGTTGGAGTCGATGAGGGCCTTGCGCAAAGGTGCTGCCGCATTGCCGAGAAGAACCTGGGACAGGAGGCTGAATGCGAGGATTTCTTCGGTGTTGCGGATGTCGGTTACCAGCCATGCCAGGCTTACCTGGGAACGGTTGTCGCGTCCCTCCTCTTCGTCTGCGGGGTAGTACTCCACGACCTCCCTGGGGGACTTCCAGCGCGTCTGGGGCTCCACCGTGGTTTTGGGGTCGATTTTTGCAAATTGGGTGAGTACTTTTTCGCTGATGATTTTCAGGTGGTCGGCAAGGGGCATGTCCCCATAGGTGAAAAAGTAGGCATTGCTTGGGTGGTAATGCCTGCCGTGGAAAGCCTTGAGCTCCTCCCAGGTGAGGTCCGGAATGGCATCGGGATCGCCTCCGGAGTTGTTGGCGTAAGTGGTCTCAGGCATGAGGGCTTTGTTGAGTGCTCGCCCCAGGATCTGGTGGGGAGAACTCATGGCTCCTTTCATCTCATTGTAGACCACGCCTTTGAAGGTCAGCTTTTCCTCGGCGCCTTTCTGGGCCGGTTCGAATTCAAGCCTGTGGCCTTCCTGTTTGAAACTCAGCTCATCGATGGATGGAAAGAAGGCGGCATCCAGGTACACATCCATGAGGTTGTAGAAGTCTTTTCGGTTCTGGGTGGCAAAGGGGTACATGGTCCAGTCCGAGGAGGTGAAGGCATTCATGAAGGTGTTGAGGCTTCGTTTGATCATGGAGAAGAAGGGGTCTCGCACAGGGTATTTGGCGGAGCCGCAAAGGGCTGTGTGCTCGAGGATATGGGCCACCCCGGTGGAGTCTTCCGGTACGGTTTTGAAGGCAACGGCAAAGGTGTTTTCACGGTCCTTGGCACTGATGTGAATGTAGGAAGCTCCGCTGGCTTCGTGGGTCAGCTCGTAGTAGAAGGCATTGATGTCCGCAATGGGGAGTGCCTTGACAACCCGAAAGCCATGGAGGGACTGGCCGGGTTGGATGGAGTCGTTGCAGGGGTCGTTGTAAGTCATGGTTTGGTCCATCCCAAAATCGATATTATAAGTTTTTTGTGCATGCCGGATGGTCCGCGAAGGGAGTGCTTAATACCGGTCTGCACTTAAGGGCGCGTTGAAACAATGTGCGGGGCTGCCGTTACGTTGGGGGAGTTGTTTACCCTGTATCAGGCAAGCCGCAATCAGGTTGAATGGTACGAAAAAAAAATGGCGCTGAAGAAGCCATGACATGGCACGGGATCGTGGCAGTGCAGCCCATCACATGGCGTTGTGTGCCGGGAGATGGACGGGGTAATGTGTCGCAGCACCGACAATCAAGCCTGATAAGATAAACTATGTGCATCCCAAGCGCGTTTGTCGAGGGGGATGGCGAAGAGTTTGTTTTTTTATAGTGGGGTGGAAAATGGGGGGAGGGCCAGGGCTGTCCTCCCTGACAGGGTGTGGATGAAAACAGTATGCAGCCAAGAGCACACGGGAAGCATGCCGCTATTTCGCGGTTAGCTACCTCTGTGAGAAGGCATCAGAATCCACAACCTGTTAGGGAGAACTAGCCTGGTTCGGGCAAGAGCAAATGAAATGGTTGAAGCACTTACCGAGCATGACGTGGAAGAGGGACATCAGAGGTTGGGTGCTCGGTAGTAAGCTTCCGGCTCTTTATGCAGCGATATAAACACCGCGGGTCTTACGCTTGATTCGACCGATTTTGTTCAGGCGGAAAATGATGTTGCGAAGCTTTTTGTCTTCAAATCCGGTTTTTGCCTGAATTTTCGCGAAATCTGCGCCATTTCGGGAGTTCTTAATGACTTTCAGCACGGTACCGGATGCAGTCATTTCAGAACGATCTCCCTTTTCTTTGCCGGCACTTGCGACATAACCTCGTCCGGAGGTCTGGCGAATCAGCTTTTCAAGACGGTCGATCTGAGCAGAGAGCTTTTCGATATCCTGTCGTGAGGGAATATCGTAGCTTTTAATGATGGTCTTGAAAAGAGAGTCAATGCTTACCGGCTTGGTGCGTACACGTCGTCGGCTTGATGTGCTTTCTGAAGCGGGTGTTTCCTGAACGGAATTGGGGGTTTCTGTAGACATATGTCCTCCTTGTTCTTTATTGTTTCTTTCATAGTTTATGGTTAACCAGAAGGATATCTACCAATGGCGATCGATAATCACACTCCAGCACGCGTAATTCCCCCCTCGTCAGTACACGCGATCAGGAGTACCATGAAAACATGGCTCATCATGCAAGTCATGTAGTTGCTTATAGGCAATGCAGAAATCGATCAAGAGATATCCTCTAGATAAGGATTACCTGTTAGATAACTTAATTGATTTTGAGAGTCAAGCAATCTTCAAAGGAAAACAACAACATTTTAGTAAAAAGCGTGAAAACGGAGGGGCAGCACTGCTGAAAAAGCACAAATCGTGTTGAAAGGGGAGGTGTTTCATGGTATTTTCAAATCGCCGAAAATAAAATGGATTGACGGGGCTTGTCGCTGAAATTTCGAAAGCGTTTCAGCTCTTTCAGTAACTTGCGGCAGCCACTTCAACCAAAACGGCCATCCTCAAAAAATGTCAGGTCACTGTTGCGGTTTTTTGTTTGTGTAACCCAATTTTCCGAGGCTTTGCTTTTTTAGGGATTTGAGAAGTATGAAACAGACCGAGCAGAAATTCTCGATGTCTAAAGAGAGTATAACATATTGGAACAAGATAAAAAAACACTTTTGTTCTCTTTTAGAAAAAATTAAGAAGTTGCAGGGGAATCCTCATTATATCGCCATGGGGATGGCTATTGGCGTGTTTGTCGGGATGACTCCTACCATTCCTTTTCATACAGCTTTAGCAATCGCCCTTGCTTTTGTCTTTCGTGGCAGCAAGCCGGCGGCAGCAATTGGCGTTTGGATCGCCAACCCTCTGACTATTCCTCTGTTTTATTATGGCAGCTATAAAGTCGGGGTGTTTTTTTTTGGTGGAAACCGGGGCAGCGGTCCCGATATCGATGCCATGATTCTCACGCTGGAAAGCAGTATTCCCCTTTTTGAAAAATTGGAACTGATCAAGGGGTTTCTTTCTCACCACCTTGGGGTGGCTTGTATGATGCTCGCGGGCAGTGTTGTGCTTGGCGTTATTCCTACCATTGCATCGTATTTTATAACACGGAGGGTGGTGGCGGGTACTTGTACAGGTGTAAAAGTGATCAGTAAAGCAAGACACATAAAAAATGATATCAATCGCCGAGCTGGCGAGGAGAGTGATGATGACATCGCCTAGAATTACTCTGGCTGCGTGGAATATGCATGCGAAAAAGAAGTTTGGACAGAATTTTCTTAACGATCCTTCGGTTCCGGAGCTGATAGCCGAACGGGCGAAAATCGAGGAGAGTGACCTGGTGGTAGAGATTGGCCCGGGTCTGGGGGCTCTGACAGTGCCACTCTCAAAAAGAGCCTCACGGGTCTGCGCCATTGAGAAGGACACTCAGATTCTTCCCGTGCTTCGCTCTGAGCTTCTTGCGTCAGGGGCGGACAACGTGGAGATTCTCAATGAGGACATTCTCAACGTCAGTCTGACGGAGATGGCCGAGGCCCATGGGGAGCCCATTATTGTGGTGGGGAACTTGCCCTACAATATTTCGTCTCAGATATTGGTTCAGATGATTCGTGAAAGGCGCTGGGTGAAGAAGGCGCTGTTCATGTTTCAAAAGGAGCTGGCCGAGCGGATTACTGCCCCGGAAGGGACGCGTAATTTCGGGCGTATGGCGGCCATGCTTGGGTATTGTTCGAAGATACGGACTCTGGTGCGGGTGGATTCCTCCAAGTTTTTTCCCCGGCCCAAGGTCGACTCCGAGGTGATCGAGGTGACCTTCCTTACCGATCCTCCCCATGTGGCTGAGGATGAGGACCTGCTTTTTGCCGTGATTAAGGCGGCCTTTGGGAAGCGCCGTAAGAACCTGCGCAACGCGCTTTCCAACAGTGAGCTCCCCTTGTCCCCTGCGGAGGCCGAAGAGGTGCTTACAAGGGCTGGTATTGCCGTGAATCGTCGTGCTGAGTCATTGACCGTAGAGGAGTTTGTCCAGTTGTCCAATGCTCTGGTTGCGTACCTTGTGGAGTCCAGCAACTCCTAAGGGGTGGCTTGTGCCTCCGGCGGCCTGTCGGGGGCAGGTTTTTCAAGCGTTGGGCAAACAGGTTCTGCGCGATTACAATACGGCACAAAAGCCGGGGGCTGGTGTGGTTTGTTCGGGGAGGGAAGGGTGACGTTCATGCGTGACCCCCTTTCAAGGTGGCGGGCCTTGGCGTCGGAGGCTGCGTTTTAGGGATGGAATTTTTGCTTTTTTGCGGTTTAGGCTCCGGGGTATATACTCCGGGGCCTTTTTTCTTTGTGTCTTGCTGGGGCAGAGTATCAGCCATAAAAAAAGGGCACCCTTTTGAAGAAAAGGATACCCTTGTTTATTTTTTTGTGGCGGGAGTGACGAGACTCGAACTCGCGGCCTCCAGCGTGACAGGCTGGCGTTCTAACCAAACTGAACTACACCCCCGCAATGTGGTGGGCGATGCAGGGTTCGAACCTGCGACTTCAACCTTGTAAGGGTTGCACTCTCCCAACTGAGTTAATCGCCCGTTGCCTTGAAGACTTCCGCCCTCAGGAACGAAGCCTTTTTAGCAATAATCATCGGGCTGCGTCAAGGGATTTTATGAGCCCGAAGCACTTTTTTTTTTTAGGCCCCATCAATGGGTCTCAGTTGGCAAATAGACTAGAGCCTTCTGGGATGATAAGGGCCTCTTTTAACACCTCATCCAGATGGTCAGCAGGAACAACCGTCATCTGCTTGAGGATGGAGGGGGGAATCTCCTCCAGGTCCTTTTCATTCTCTTTGGGGATAATGACTTTTTTAAGGCCCCCTCGGTGTGCAGCAAGGATCTTCTCCTTCAAGCCGCCGATGGGCAGGACCCGTCCGCGAAGGGTGATCTCCCCCGTCATGGCCACGTCCTTGTCCACAGGGTGTTTTGTGAAGGCAGAGACAAGGGCCGTGCACATCGTGATGCCGGCCGAGGGGCCATCCTTGGGGATGGCTCCTTCGGGGACGTGGATGTGGATGTCCACCTTGCTGTAGAAGTCATCATCAAGCTTTAAAGCTGCGGATTTGGAGCGTACGTAACTGACAGCGGCACGTGCCGACTCCTTCATTACATCACCGAGCTTGCCCGTGACGGTGAGTTGCCCTTTGCCGGGCATGAGGGCGGTTTCGATGCAGAGAAGTTCGCCTCCCACCTGGGTCCAGGCAAGGCCAGTGACAATGCCGATCTGGTCCTTCTCTTCCACTTGACCGTACCGAAAACGGATGGGGCCGAGAAATTTCTCCACCTTTTTGGGGACGATTTTGACAGGTTTTTTAGCCTTCTTCTTCACGACTTCAAGGGCGCTCTTGCGACAGACCCCTGAAATTTCCCGTTCCAGGTTTCGAACACCTGCCTCGCGGGTGTAGTTGCGAATGATGTCAAAGATGGCCTGCTTGGAAAAATCGATATCCTCAACCTTGAGGCCGTTCATCTTGGCCTGCTTCGGAATAAGGTGTTCCTTGGCGATCATGTGTTTTTCATGCTCAGTGTAACCGGGGATGCGGATCACCTCCATCCTGTCCTGGAGGGGCAGGGGGATATCAGACAGGGTGTTGGCCGTGGTGATAAAGAGGATGTCCGACAGATCGTAATCCACATCGAGAAAATGGTCGTTAAAGGTGTTGTTCTGTTCGGGGTCCAGTACCTCGAGGAGTGCCGAGGATGGATCGCCACGGAAATCGGTGCTCATCTTGTCCACCTCGTCGAGGCAGAAGACAGGGTTGTTGACACCGGCTTTTTTAAGGTTCTGGATGATCTTGCCGGGCATGGCACCCACATAGGTGCGCCTGTGTCCGCGAATCTCCGCTTCATCCCGTACGCCGCCCAGGGAGATGCGGATAAAGCGCCTTCCCGTTGCCCGGGCAACAGAGCGAGCCAGGGAGGTTTTGCCCACCCCGGGAGGGCCCACCAGGCAGAGGATGGGACCTCGTACCTTGTTGACCAGGGATTGCACGGCCAGGTACTCAAGAATGCGCTCTTTGGGCTTTTCCAATCCGAAGTGGTCCTGGTCGAGGATGGCTTCGGCCGCATCGAGGTCGTTTTTGGTCTTGCTGCGATTGTACCAGGGCAGGTCCAGCATCCAGTCGATGTAGTTCCGTACCACGCTCGCTTCGGCGCTCATGGGGGACATAAGCTTCAGCTTCTTGAATTCCTGCTTCATCTTGAAGGCGGCTTCTTTGGAGAGGCGCTTGCCTTTGATGCGCTTTTCAAGTTCCTGGAGTTCATCGTCGGCGCTGTCGTCGGCACCCATCTCCTTCTTGATGGCCCGCATCTGCTCGGTGAGGTAGTAGTTCTTCTGGGTCTGCTCGATCTGGTTTTTTACCCGACCGCGAATTTTCTGACCCATTTCGAAGATCTCGCCTTCCCGCTTGATGAGCCCCAGGAGAATATCCATGCGCTGGCTGATTTCAACGGCTTCCAGCAGGGTCTGCTTGTCGGCGACTTTGAAGGGGAGGTGGGACGCCACGGTGTCGGCAAGTTTGCCGGAATCTTCGATGGTGGCGACCTTGCCGATGAGCTCTTTGGAGATGCTCTTGTTGAGCTTGGTGTACTCTTCAAAGGCCTCGATGATGGCACGTGAGAGGGCCTCGCCTTCGGATTCAGTCACCGGGTTCTCGGGCATCGGCTCCACGTCAACGGAGAGAAACTCCTCGCCGGGAATAAAAGAGGTGATGCGGCCTCGAGCCTTGCCCTCCACCAGGGCCTTGACGGTGCCGTCGGGCAGCTTGAGGAGCTGAAGGATGGTCCCCACGGTGCCGACACTGCTGATGTCCTGCTCTTCGGGGTTGTCCACCCCTGCGATGCGCTGGGTGGCCAGAAAAATGGTTTTGTTCTTGCCCATGGCCTCAGACAGTGCATTGACTGATTTGGTGCGCCCCACAAATAGAGGGACCACCATTCCTGGAAAGACCACGATGTCCCGTAAGGGAAGAATCGGAAGCGTCACACTGCTTGAGCTGGAATCGTCGTTTTTAAATATCTTCGGTATATTGATCATCTGAGCTTCTTCACCATCGTCTGAAAGGGTGTGGGTCGAGGAGGAAGGGCCGGCGGCCTAAAGGGGAACTATGGGCATGGTCCGACAGGACGGGTCGCCGATCAAACCGGAGCCCCCCGCACCTTTCGGTGCAGGGGGCATTCAACCGGACAGCTTTGGGCTAAGCCTGCTGCTGAGGTGTTTCGTAGAGAATGATGGGTTCCTCTTTCTGGAGGATCACATCTTCATTTATCACGCACTCGCTGACGTTTTCCATGGATGGAATCTCGTACATGATATCAAGCATGGCCCGCTCAAGAATGGCACGAAGCCCGCGTGCACCGGATTTGCGCTCCACTGCTTCATGGGCAATGGCTTTGACCGCATCATCGGTGAAACGGAGCTTGACGTCCTCAAACTCGAACAGTTTCTGGAACTGCTTGACCAGTGCGTTTTTGGGCTGAGTCAGGATTTTGATCAGTGACTCTTCACCCAGCTCTTTCAAGGTGGCGATGACAGGAAGGCGTCCCAGGAATTCGGGGATAAGTCCGAACTTGATGAGGTCTTCCGGTCGAACCATCTTCAGGAGCTCACCAAGGCTCTTGTCGTCCCGGCTGGTCACCGTGGCACCGAACCCGAGCGCTTTTTCGCCGGTACGGCTCTTGACGAGTTTCTCCAGCCCGGTGAAGGTGCCCCCGCAGATAAAGAGGATGTTGTTGGTGTTCACCTTTACAAAATCCTGCTGCGGATGCTTTCGTCCCCCCTTGGGCGGAACACTGGCCGTGGTCCCTTCAATGATCTTGAGAAGGGCCTGCTGTACCCCTTCACCGGAGACATCCCGGGTGATGGAGGGGTTGTCGGAACGCTGAGCGATCTTATCGATCTCATCGATGTAGACGATGCCGCGCTCGGCACGCTCCACATCGTAATCGGCGTTCTGGAGCAGGGAGAGGATGATGTTCTCCACGTCTTCGCCCACATACCCTGCCTCGGTGAGGCTGGTGGCATCGGCGATGGTGAAGGGCACATCCAGAAAACGGGCCAGGGTCTGAGCCAGGAGGGTCTTACCCGAACCGGTGGGACCGATAAGAAGGATGTTGCTCTTCTGAAGCTCCACGTCCGTTGTGCTCATGGACGAATCCAGGCGCTTGTAGTGGTTCCGGACGGCAACGGAGAGGACCTTTTTGGCCCGGTCCTGCTCGATGACATACTCATCGAGACGCTCCTTGATCTCCTTGGGGGTCAGAAGTACCTCGGGGCTTTGGGGCTCCTTGATGCCTTCATCCTCAATGATCTCGCTGCAGAGCTGGATGCATTCATCGCAGATATACACTGCGGGACCGGCAATGAGCTTCTTAACTTCCTTCTGGTTTTTACCGCAGAACGAGCAGAAAAGCTTATCATTTCCGTCCGATTGTTTTGTCATGGATTACTCCTCCGATTTTACAAGGTTCGCCAGTTCTTCCCTGTTCTTGACGACATGATCGATGAGGCCGTACTCCTTGGCTTCCAGGCCGGACATGAAGAAATCTCTGTCTGTGTCCAGCTGGACTTTGTCGTAGGGCTGCCCTGTGTGGGTGACCAGGATGTTGTTGAGCTCTTCGCGCATGCGAAGGATCTCACGTGCGTGGATTTCGATATCCGACGCCTGTCCCTGGGCTCCACCCAATGGCTGGTGAATCATGATGCGGGAGTTGGGAAGGCTGTATCGTTTTCCCGCAGCCCCGGCACTGAGGAGCAGGGCTCCCATGCTGGCGGCTTGTCCGATACAGACTGTGGCAATCTCCGGCTTGATGTACTGCATGGTGTCGTAGATGGCCATACCGGCGGTTACAGACCCCCCCGGGGAGTTGATGTACAGGTTGATGTCCTTATCAGGATCTTCCGACTCCAGGAAGAGTAGCTGCGCCACCAGCAGGTTTGCGACTTCGTCGTTTATGGCGGTGCCGAGAATGATGATCCGGTCTTTGAGAAGTCGCGAATAGATGTCGTACGACCGTTCACCTCTGCTTGTCTGCTCAACTACCATGGGGATAAGTGGCACGAGTGTCTCCTCCTTGGTGAAGGCTGCCCTGTGGGCAGCCTCGGGTTTCTGGTTCGGCGTTACGCTTCGTCCGCTTCAGCGGCATCGGCGTTTTCGAGTGTCGGTTCCACTTCGTCAACGTCGCTACCTTCAATAATAAGACGCACTGCCTTTTTTTCAAGCAGGGTAAGCTTCAAAACCTCAATTTTATCGGGATTGGACTGGTAGAAGGCATGAATGGCTTCCACGGGCTGGTTGACCATGGTGGCCATGTCAGCGTAACCGGCTTCCAACTCCTCATCGGAGAGTTCCATGGCTTCCTGCTGAACGATGGTGGCGAGAAGGAGGTGACGACGCACCTGCTTCTCGGCCAGCTCGCGGTACTGATCGCGAAGTTCTTCACGGCTCTTGCCAAGCTGCTCGATGCTCATGCCGTTCATCTGGAAGGCACGCTCTGCCTCGGCGAGGATGGCGTCCAGCTCGTACTCGATCATCACACCGGGAACCTCAAATTCATGGCGTTCGATGAGGGTGGAGAAGACCTGCTCGTTGAGCTCCTGCTCCATGCGCTTTTCGTAGTTCATGGTGAGGTTCTTGACGATCTCGTCTCTCAGGGCGGCGAGGCTGTCGAAGGGGCCCATGGTTTTGGCGAACTCATCGGTGAGCTCAGGGAGGATCTCTTCGAGGACCCCATTGAGCTTCACCTTGAAGGTGATGGTGTTGCCTGCGAGGTTGGAGTTGACGTAGGAGTCGGCGTAAGTGATCTCGAACTCTTTTTCATCCCCGGCGTTCATGCCCACGAGCTGCTCGTCGAACTGATTGCTCATGGCGGCGGCACCGATCTTCATCTGCTGGTTCTCAACGAGGGGGGTGTTCTCAAAGGGCTGGCCCTCTTTGAAACCTTCGTAGGTCAGCACAGCGTAATCACCGTCGGCAAGGGGGCGCGCCTCTTCGATGGGCTCACGCTTGGCACCGTTTTTACGGAGCATCTGGAGCTGGGCGTCGATCTCTTCGTCGGTGGCCTTGTAGAGGGTCTTGGTGATCTTCATCTCTTTGAAGTTGACTTCGCCGATCTCAGGGCGGAGTTCAACGGAAGCCGTGAACTTGAAGGGTGCTGCGGGGTCGAGCTCAGGGGCTTCCACCAGCTCGGGCTGGCCCACGATGTTGAGCTCTTTTTCACGGATTGCTTCCGTAAGGGCGGTCTGAAGCAGCTTGGAAACGACGTCGCCGTTGATGTCCTTTTTATACATGCGCTCCAGGACAGAACGGGGCGCCTTGCCAGGGCGGAAGCCCTTGACCTTGGCGGTCTTTTTCAGCTGGTTGTAAGCTGCATCCAGCTCGCTGACGACGGTTTCATTCGGAATCTCGATATGAAGAGTCTTTTTGACGCTGCTTACGTCTTCTACTGTAATTTGCATTGTGATCCTTTCCACTTCGGCACCCTTTTGGCCTGCCCGGAATAGGGCGGGCGACATGCGCCTTGATTGCTGCTGACGTTACCCCACCCCCTGGTCTGCAAAGGGTGGATACCCGTATGGGCCGCGCTAGGGTGCAGCCCTGTTCAATACCTTTGTCACCCACAGGAATGGACCTGAACCAGACCTTCCTGAAAGGATGTTTTTTCCTGTTCAAATGCCGCGTTATCTTGCTATAGTTTTCGGCAACGTTGAACGCCTGAAGGGGCCTTGGAAGCTCTGCTTTGAGCGGTTCCGGGGGCCCCTGGGTTAAATCTGTGTATTAAAGACAAATTTTTCAGGCAATGTCAAATACTATTGGTGCAGGGTTGGAAGTGGGGGCCCCTTGGGTTTCATTCGCCCCTGCAATGTCATCAAAGGGGTGAAGGAATGCTGAAAAACAGAAGAGGGCGGCGATGCCTGTGTCGGGTTTCCGTCTTTGTTATGGTCCTGCTCTTTGCCTCAACGGGTTATGGAGATGGTCGGTCCGTGGTTGTGCTCGATCCCGGTCACGGGGGAAAGGATGCCGGCGTGACGGGTTCCTATGGGGCCGCTGAAAAGGATGTCTCCCTGGCTCTGGCCCTTGAGGTGAAACGCCAGCTGGGGCGGAAGTATGATATTCGCCTGACGAGGGAATCGGACCGGGGCCTCTCCGTTGTGCGTCGGACTGAGCTGGCCAACAGCTTTCACGGTGATCTCATGATCTCCTTTCATTCCGGTGGGGGGCTCTCACGGGATGCCAACCGCATCGCCCTTTTTGTTCAACGGGAAAAAAAGGAGCGGAGGTTGGCCCCCAAGGGGGAGGACGGCTGGGACGGTGGACATCGGCCCTACATTGCGGAAAGTCAGGCCTTGGCCTCCGTGTTGAAACGATCCCTTTCCATCCTTGACGGTTATGAAGGGGTGGGCTATTCGGGCGTGCCCCTGAAGGTGGCTAAGGGTGCCAGAATGCCGGTGGTCCTTGTGGAGGTGGGAAACCTCACAAACCCCCGGGAGGAAGGGCGCCTTGAAAACCCCGATCATCTCAGGCAGGTCTCAGCGGCTGTGGCCGCCGGAATCGACGCCTTTCTCTTGCGGTAGTGTTGTCATTTTATCCCTTGCGTACACCTGACAACTGTGTTAGCTTCCCATCGATCGTAACGGGGCGTAGCGCAGCCTGGTAGCGCGCCTGCTTTGGGAGCAGGATGTCGCAGGTTCGAATCCTGCCGCCCCGACCAGTTTTTTTGAAACCACCTCCCCAGGGTGGTTTTTTGTTTTTTAAGGGCACGTTGACATGAGCGGCCCTTCTCTTTTCAGGCTCTCAGGTCAGAAATTCATGTGGCGGGTCCTTCGACACCCTTTTCGCCATCACACATATCAGGACGCTTCTCCCGTTTTTTCGATGGTGAAATGTCGGTCAAGGCGCATGGTCGTAAAGAGGCCGTAGATGTCCTCGGCGATGTTGATCACCTTCAGCTTTGCTCCCTGCTGATCCAGGGTGTTGTGGGTGGCGATGATAACGCCGATCCCCACGGAATCCACCATTTCCACATCGCTCAGGTCGATGGTCAGTTCTTCCAGCTCTTCAGCGATTTCTCCATTCAACTCTGATCGAAACTCGCCGGCCATGGAGGCGACAATATCACGTCCAGGGCGAATGGTTACACGACGTTCATCTCGAATAATTTCGCTCATGATCCACCTATTCGACTATTAAATAAGGATGGAGGGTGTGGTGGCGAGGCTTTTTGGGGTTGCTCGGGCGCGGCCTTTGGTTGCCGGTTCCGGACGGTGGTCAGCACGCTGTGACACCCTTTAATCGGATGGCCTCAGAAAATGGGAATGAGCCAGTTGCGGGAATTGGCGGGATCGTGTGTTCCCGGCTTTTTAGGCTTCGGTTCCGGTGAGGCGTTGACGGTTATACGGGCTTTTGGTTTGGGAATTGGGCTGATGCAGGTTCGGTGTGAGATTTTTCCAGGAATAGGCCGCAGCCTCTGCAGTAGAGATCGTATCGTATTGATAATTTTTACCATACCATCAGTGAAATCTCAAATAAAATATAGGCCCAACATCTTGCCCTTATAAGGAATTCACAGGCCGCGGAAGGGGAAAACCCATTGACACGCCATGGGCTCTGGTCAATAGTTGGCACCGGATAAATCTTTTTTCACTATGGAGCGGGCATTCCTTACAAGACGACAGGTGACGGGGGTGCCGGGTTGGAACAGGGGCCTTCGTCTGGGATTGAGGCGAAAGGCCCTTTACGAGGAGGAGAGATGCAGGTGGCAACGGCCAATGAGACAGCAGCGTGGAAAGGGAGTGAAAAACTGAATTTGTGTCTGGATCTTTTCTGGGCCGCAGCCGGTGCTTTTTTGCTGACATTCTCTTTTCCCCGTCCCGACCTGGGCCAGCTGGCATGGGTCGGGCTGGTTCCCTTGATGGTTCTCTCCCTTAAAATGGCTCCGAAGCGGGCGTTTCGTGTGGGGTACCTCACCGGGGTGCTTCACTTCCTCGTTCTGTTGCGATGGGTGGTGAACACGATCCACCAGTACGGCGGTATCCCATGGATCGCAGGTGTTGCCGCCCTTGTGTTGCTTTCCCTTTACCTTGGGTTGTACATGGGCCTTTTTGCCTGGGGACTTGCCCGGTGGCGAAGGGGCGGGCTTTTTGTCCTCTGTTTTGCCCCTCTCTTCTGGGTTGCGCTGGAGTACCTTCGAACCAAGGCCCTGACCGGATTTCCCTGGGGGCTTCTCGGGTACACCCAGCACAAGCACCTTGCCCTGATTCAGCTGGCAGACGTCATGGGGGTTTATGGGATTTCATTTCTCGTGGTCCTTGTAAATACCGCTTTGGCGCTTTTTGTTCGCCGCATCATGGACCGGTCCGAGTGGTCCGGGACGGCAGGGTGGGGGGCTCCGATGGTGGGGCTGAGTGTGGCCGGACTCATGGTTGTCGGGGCCTATACCTATGGTGCCTACCGTATATCGCAGCTGGAGGATGCCCAGAAACAATCGTCCACCCTTTCTGTGGCCGTCATTCAGGGAAACATCGATCAGGGGGTCAAGTGGGACACCGCTTACCAACTCTCTTCCATCGAGATCTACCAGCGGCTTTCGGCAGAGGCACTCTCCAAGAGCCCTGACCTGGTTGTGTGGCCCGAGACAGCGACGCCGTTTTATTACCTGCATCCGGCTGACCGACTCTTGACCCGCATGGTGAACAGGGGGCTGGCAGCAGGCGAGTGCGATTGGATTCTGGGTGCCCCGGCTGCGGAACGCGCCGGAGACGACTGGAACTACTTTAACCGGGCCTATGCCGTGACCTCCAAAGGGGCGGTCATCGGAAGCTACGACAAGGTGCATCTCGTTCCTTTTGGGGAGTATATCCCGTTTCAGAA
>Ga0193953_1000186_pt1 | contig 34735 bp, 33 predicted proteins | sample BB_4_MG_FD_140325 | JGI IMG/M metagenome (GOLD analysis project Ga0193953, IMG submission 140325) | Microbial mat bacterial communities from the Broadkill River, Lewes, Delaware, United States - BB_4_MG | ecosystem: Environmental > Aquatic > Freshwater > River > Microbial mats | place: USA...
ACAAAAAGCAAAAAGCGCGTAAAATATTACAACTACAAGCTGATGCTTTTCATAAAAGTCAACAAAAAATTATTGGTTAGTTAATTAATTTTCTAATGGATAAATAGTCACACTATAGCCTAACCAATTTTGAAGTTTATCATAAATAAGCTGTTTATCTTCCGTTGAAAAGTGCTTTATTCTGGTTGAATGAGAGCCATTTTTTAACACCATTTTTAATGCATTTACATGTGGTTTCGGATTTGGTGCACAAGCACCCCAGGTATCATTTTTACCATAAATATATAAAATCTTATTTCCTCTATTCTCTACATAATCTCTGACCTCCTTTATATAGTTTTCATTAAAAGTTAAATCAACATTTTTCGGAGCAAACCGCATATTTGTTGGTTTTTTAACATACTTCAATAGATCTTCAACTGGAGTGGTATCAAAACCATAATACCCCAATTCTGTCATGTGCTGATAATAAGATGGTAATAAATCATGATAGGTAGTATCATTATAAAAGCTTATTCCAACAACACTGTTTAAAAACTCAAATAAATTCTTTGCTGTAGCATTTTGAACAGGAATAGATTCACAACTAGCTCCCCATTGCCAAAATGAAAACGGAAATTCCAATACGGCATACTCTAAAGCTTCTTCAATAGAAAGCTCAGTATAACTCATATTTTTAGCGTTTACATAATTAGTAATCTCATCCAATACACTATCTCTGTTTTTTAAAACTGCCCTTTGAAAATTCTTAATATTATTTCTACAATCTTCGGTTCCAATTGTATTTATATGTTCCGTTGTTCTATTATCTTCCTGAGAGTTAATTAACGGAGCAACATAAGGTACTGCTACATCAATATCATAGGGATATTTAGACTTATAAATTAAAACTGTTTCACCTCCTTTACTAATTCCAGTTGAAACCCATTTACTAGTATACAATGTTTTTAATTTAGTTACTAATTGATGATAGTCTTCATTAGCTTGATTATTTTTCAAATATTCCCATGGAATAGGATTAGGTCTTGATTTTCCATAAAAACGATATTCAACCTGCACTTGATTTCCCTTTAGAATTTTACTTAGTTCATAGGTTCTTGGATATGCATTATACCCTTCTGTTACCAAAACTGTTGGTTTATTTACTGATGTATGTGATAAATATACATAATGTTTGAAGGTTCCAGCTTCAGGATTATTATGGTCTAAAGGTTGCTCTAAAATTAGCTGAAAAGATTTTTTAAAATGATCATTTACTTCAATTTGAGATATTTCAGCTTCAGGAAAAAGAGCTGAAAGTTTTTGCTCAAAACTTAAAATTTCAACTGGCTCCAAATAAACAGTTCTACAACCTGCAACAGAAAAACTTAGAACAATAAATAAGATTAAAGATTTTAAAAACTTCATAAATACTAATTAAATTATTTCGATTAAATATAGCATTGTAACAAGGCAATTCAATATACTTTATTAGCTTAGTTCTGTGCTATGTTAGCAAAAATAAGTATAAATAAAATTATAAGATTATTAATTATTACATTTAGCAAAAGAAACAATTTTAATGAAAGATATAGCCATTTTAGATGATCAGTTCATTAATGAAAACACTCAATTTAACGAGTTAATTTCAATATTAAATGATTCATTTAAATCTTCAAATGTTGACGTTCCTTTGAGACATCATCACGATTTTAAAAATCCGAAAGAAGATGTAGATTCTACATTGCTTTTAATGCCTGCATGGAATCCAAGTGAAGAAGCTGGCGTTAAAATTGTGACCGTAAGTCCTAATAATGGAAAATATGATTTACCTTCTATACAAGGAACGTATATATATTTAGATGCTCATAAAGGAATGGTAAAAGCTATTTTAGCTGCCAAATCCTTAACTGCGAAACGTACTGCAGCAACCTCTGCTTTAGCTGCTACCTACTTAGCTAAAAAAGATGCTTCATCACTTCTTATGATTGGAACTGGAGCTTTATCAACCAATCTAATATTAGCACACGCAAGTGTTAGACCAATCAAAAAAGTATTTGTTTGGGGAAGATCAATAAACAAGGCCAAAGAAATCTGTAATGAGCTATCAAATGAAAATTTTGAAATAACTGCTGTTGAAACAATTGAAGAAGTGATATCTAAAGTTGATATAATTTCTTGTGCTACTTTATCAAAAACACCACTTGTTTTTGGAAAATATTTAATAGAAGGACAGCATTTAGATTTAGTTGGATCCTATAAAAAAAATATGCGTGAAGCTGATGATAAAGCTGTTGAAAAATCAACTGTATTTATTGATCATTATGAAGGTGGGTTAAAAGAAAGTGGAGATATTGTAATTCCATTACAAAATGGAACTTTAATGGAAAGTGATATTAAAGCTGATTTATTCGAATTGTGCTCAAATAAAAAAACAGGAAGAACATCTAATAAAGAAATTACCTATTTTAAATCTGTTGGTCACGCTTTGGAAGATTTAGCTGCTGCTACCTACTATTATAAAAAATTCAAAAATGAGTAAAACATATCAAAATATTTTAGCCAAAACTGAATTCCATCCACCTAAGGATTGGCTTCAAATAAAAACTATTGATATGCATACTGGAGGTGAACCACTACGTGTAATTATTGATGGATTTCCAAAGTTAAAAGGTAATTCGGTTCTAGACTATAGAAGATATTGTAAAGAAAATTACGACCACTTACGAACTGCCTTAATGTTTGAACCTAGAGGTCATGCAGATATGTATGGTTGTGTATTACTTCCTCCAAATGATGATGAAGGAGATTTTGGTGTCATTTTTTTACATAATGAAGGATATTCTACAATGTGTGGTCATGCCATTATAGCAATATCAACGTTGGCTGTTGAAATGAATTGGATTGATGTTAAGGAAGGTGAAAACACATTAAAAATTGATGCTCCCTGCGGGAGAATAACATCGTTTGCTAATGTCAAAAATGGAAAAGTTACTGATGTCAAATTTCATTGTGTCCCAAGTTTTGTCGTTGGTTTAGATAGAACTGTTGAAGTTGAAGGTATGGGAAAAGTTACATACGACTTAGCTTATGGTGGAGCATTTTATGCTTATGTTGATATGAATAAAAATAATTTCGACTTTGATTTAACACCAAACTCCTATCGTGCATTAATTTCCGCTGGTATGGAAATTAAAAGAGCTGTTATAAAACAAGATGAAGAAATAACACATCCTTTTGAAAAGGATTTAAGCTTTAATTATGGAACCATTTTTATAGGTGACTCATTACACGAAGGAGTTGATAGTAGAAATGTTTGCATTTTTGCTGAAGGAGAGGTAGATCGTAGTCCAACTGGTTCAGGAGTTTCAGGAAGAATGGCTATTCATAAAGTTCGAAAAGAAATTGACTTTGGAGAAAAAATGAGTATCGAAAGTATTACCGACTCAGTTTTTACTAGCTCTGTGATCTCAGAAGTTGATTATGGTCCATTTACAGCTGTTATTCCTCAAGTTGAAGGAACAGCATACATAACAGGAATGCAAACATTTGTAATTGATCCAATTGACCCTATGAAAAACGGATTCATTTTAAGATAAATAAACCACAAATCATTTCAATATAACAATATGAAAAAATACTTTTTAAAAATAAGTTTACTCTTATTAACAGGACTTTTAGTTACTAACTGTGTTTCCCTTAAAGTAACCAAAACTGAAACTAAAACAGAAACCCAAACAGTTCAAACTGAAAAAATATCTGTATTTGCAAAATTGGCCAATATGGATAATGTTATAAAAGTTGAAAAAAAAGATGCGAACAGTCATTTTCAATCTAATTATGAAATTTGGTTTAGTCAACCAATAGATCATAATGATTTAAGTAAAGGAACATTTCCTCAACGTGTATTATTAGGATTTGTGGGAGATTTAAAACCTGTAATTGTAGAATTACAAGGCTATGGAATTTATACTGCAAAAGCAGGTGAATTGGCGAACCATTATAAAGCAAATCAGTTGACAATTGAGCATAGATATTTTAATAATTCTCGTCCGAAAAATATTGATTGGAATACGTTAAAAGTTGAAGCTGCAGCAAAAGATCAGGCCAAAATAATTTCAGAAATAAAAAATGCGCTATATCCTACTGCTAAATTTGTTACTACTGGAATTTCTAAAGGATGCCAAACCACAATGGCACACAGAAGATATTTTCCTGAAAATGTAGATGCTAGTGTTTGCTACGTTGGTCCTTTAAACTACAAAAGAGAGGATCCAAGAGTTTATAGTTTTTTAAAAAACGTTGGAACTGCCGAAGAGAGAGCAAAAATAAAAGCCTTTCAAACATTATGCTTTAAAAATCTGGATAAACTTTTAGAAAAATTGAAAGAAGCTGCCAAAGAAAAAAATATGACTTGGGAATTCGGTGTTGAAAAAGCATTGGTATATACAATTTTAGAGTATCCTTTCGCTTTTTGGCAATGGGGAAGTAATCCAAATTACATTCCTTTAAACGATGTATCTGTAGATACTATGTACAATCATTTAATTCAAATTTCTGGTTATGGATTCTTTGAAGAAAAAGCAGTTGACGATTTACAACCGTATTTTTGGGCTGCTTTAACTGAACAAGGAATTTACGGTTATGAAACTGCTCCTTTTAAAGAATATCTTGGAACAGATGAAGTTTACACTTTTGACTGGGCATTTCCTGAAGGAGTTACAAAAACTTATGATTTAAAACCTATGCAGGAAATTAAATCTTATTTAGACGAAACAGCTGAAAAAATGCTATTTATTTATGGTGAATATGACTCTTGGAGTTCTACTGCCGTAGAATTAAATGGTTCTGCAAAAAGTAGAGAGTTATATAAATTCGTGAAACCGAAAGGAAGTCATACTACTCGAATTAAAAGTTTTAACGAAGAACAACAAAAAACTATTTATAATATTATAGATAGTTGGGTTAAATAACAACAAAAAAGCCGAAGCAATTGCTTCGGCTTTTTCTGTAATTAAATTGATTTACATTTTTCTTTTAACCAATCTTTTTCACTTGGTTTTAATTTTGGAGAAATGATATCGTAAACTTTTTTATGATAATTATTTAGCCAAGTTATTTCGTGTGGCATCAATAAACTTTTATCAATTAATTTGGTTTCAATTGGAAAAACAGTCAACGTATCAAAGCCATAAAACTCTCCAAACTCATTTGTTTCTTTCTCTACTGAAACAACAACATTTTCTATTCTAATTCCAAAAGTATCTTTTTTATAACACCCAGGCTCAATAGTTGTTAATTGATTTAATTCGTGTGCACCTGAACCTCTTGAAGTTGTCATATTAGAAGCAAATCCTTGAGTTGGTTCATGAACCATACCGTAACTTCCTATTCCGTGACCAGTTCCGTGAGGAAAATTCAATCCTTGTTTCCACATATGCATACGTGCAAAAGCATCTAATTGCATACCAACTGTTCCTTTTGGAAATTGCATTTGATCTAACTCAATATTACTTTTTAGAACAGAAGTATAAGCCGTTTTAATTTCTTCACTTGGTTCACCACCTAGCCATACGGTTCTTGTAATATCAGTAGTACCATTTTCATATTGTCCTCCACTGTCAATTAGTAAAACACCTTCTTTTTCAACCATTGCAGATCCTTCTTCTGGAGCAGTGTAATGAATAATTGCACCATTGCCTTTATAACCAACAATTGCGGCAAAAGAATCATCTCTATATAAAGGTTGTTCACTTCTAAATGAAGTTAATTTTTTACCAATTTCAAATTCTGAAATACTTCGATTTTCTAATTCATCATCTAACCATATATATAATTTTGTTAAAGCGATTCCATCCTTCAACATACATTTTTTGGCATTTTCTAATTCAACATCATTTTTAATGGCTTTTAATTTTTGTACCAATGATTGTTGAAATATAATATCGCCTTTTAATCCATCGAAAGAAGCATAATTTAATGATGCTGCATCAGTAATAATTGTTTTTCCTTCACTAATTTTTGGTAACTCTTCAGCTACTAAATGATAATCTAGTATCGTTACATTTAACTTTTCAAAAATTGATTTTGTTGATTCATCAAATCTTACAGTATCACAATACAAATAAGATTGCTCTTTACCTACAAGACCATAAGCCGTAACTAAGGGTGTAAAATCAATATCAGTTGAACGAATATTAAACAACCAGGCTAAATCATCTAAACTTGATAAAAAGTAATAATCTGCTTTTTGATTTTCAATTTCATTTTTAACTTTTTCAAGTTTTGAAGCTGTACTCTCTCCACTAAATTCAATAGAATGAATTTCAATTCTTTCTGAAGGTAATTCAGGTCTGTTTTCCCAAATACTGTCTAATAAATGAGGATAATTCTGGATTTTTATATCTTTTTTAGAAGCATTCTCTTGAATATAATCAAATTGTGATTTTGAAAATTGTCTATAATCAATTCCAATCACGGCGTTTTCACCTAATTCCTTACAAACCCACGGGATGTGTTGTGGTGCGTGTGGAATAGTTTGTTTGAATAACGTAACACAAGAGTCTGCACATTCTTGTTCAACTTGTAAAAAATAACGTGAGTCAGTCCAAAGTGCAGCATCTTTTTGTGTAACAACTAACGTTCCTGCTGAACCTGTAAAACCTGAAAAGTATTCTCTAACTTTCCAATAATCACAAACATATTCACTTTGATGTGGATCTGATGAAGGAATAATAAAAGCATCAATTCCTTTATTTTCCATAACCTCTCTAAGAGATTTTATTATATTATTTATTGTTTGCATAAGCTATATATTTAGGCACATTTTATATTAAATCGTTTATCAAAAATACTCATAAATAATAGCCCAAATACCTAATTTTAGTTAAAAAAATTAAAAAGTTCTGTCTGGATGAAATGGTGTTAAATTTAGGCTTGTTTTTTCCTCTGAAATAATTTCAGACACCAATTTCCCTGTTCCTGTTGCCATTGTCCAACCCATCATTGCATGACCTGTTGCAATAGTCAAATTTTTACATTTTTTAGATTTTCCAATATATGGCAATCCATCAAAAGACAAAGGTCTCAAACCACAAGCTGCATTTTCTTTATCTAATTTTGAAAGTTCAACTTCAGGGTAATAATTTGTAGCAGCTTTTGCTATTGCTTCAACTCTAACTTTGTTAATAGTATGATTAATTTCTGCAATTTCCATAGTTCCTGCAAAACGCGTAAATCCATTCATTGGAGTTACCGCTACCTTGGCTTCAGTCAATATTGATGGAACACTAACATTGGTGCTTTTTCCTGTATTAATACGATACCCTTTTCCCGCTTGCAATAAAATATTCAAACCTAATTTTTGACTTATTAGTGAGCTCCAAGATCCAGCTGCCAATACAAACTCATCAGCATCGATAACTTGCTTATTTGTTTTAATTGAACGTATTTCATCTTTATCTACAATAATATCCAACACTTCTTCATTCTTGTAAATCTTTACTCCTGAAGATTCCAAAAAGGCTTTCATTTCATTCATAAATTCAGAAGGAGTTGAATGTGTATCAGACTTATAATAAGTTGCGCCTTTTACATTGAGTTTAACATTAGGCTCTACTTTTTTAATTCCTTCAACATCTAATTCTGAAACTTCCAAACCATTGTTTTTTGCAATATGAGCAGTTTCAATTTCTTCTTCCAACATTTTATCAGTTTGGCATAACATTAAAAGTCCTTTTTGTTCATAGTGAAATTTGAAACTCTCATTTCTTTTAATATCTGAATATAAATCCTGACTTAACAATGAAATATCTTTAATTACGGGAATTGATTTATTAACATGTTTACTATTGCAAGACTTGTTAAAAGCCCAGGCCCATTTTAAAAAATCAAGATTTAACCTTGGCTTAATATATAATGGACTTGACGGATTGAACATCCATTTTAAACCAGCTTTCATAACTCCAGGGGCAGACAACGGAATAAAATGACTAGGAGATAAAAAGCCTGCATTTACATAAGATGCTCCTGAATCTAAATTAGATTTATCTACAATAACAACGTTGTGACCTTCTTTTTGAAGGTAATATGAAGAACATAATCCAATAATTCCTCCTCCAATAATAACTACTTTTTTACTCATAATTTATAAAACTTGAAATCCGTGTGCATAAGGATCATCTTCATCATCAATAATAATATTGTTATACCCATAAACTTTCGCCCATCCCTGAATACTGGGAATAATTGCTTTTTTTCCATTTAATGTTGCCTCCTCTTCAATACGACCAATAAATTTAGAACCTATATAACTTTCGTGAATATAATCTTCTCCTTGCTTTAATTTTCCTTTTGAAAATAGTTGAGCCATTCTTGCAGAGGTTCCAGTTCCACAAGGAGATCTATCTATTGCTTTATCTCCATAAAAAACAGCATTTCTTCCTGATGAATTCGCATCTAAAGGATTACCTGTCCACAACAAATGACTAACATCTCTAATGGTATCATTCTCTGGATGAATAAATAGATTAGCATATTTCTCATTAATCCTGGCTCTTATAACCTGAGAATATTGCACTAATTTATTTGCTGAAAAATCTTCAATTCCAGAAAAATTATCTTGAGGATCAACAATGGCATAAAAATTTCCACCGTAAGCCACATCAAAATAAATTTCACCTAATTCAGGACAATCAATTGTTAAACCTTCTGCAGCTAAATAAGATTTTACATTGGTTAATTTAACCCATTCTACTTTTTTTCCTGTTTGTTTATAGTCTATATAAACCAATCCTGCAGGAGATTCCATTCTAATTTTTCCAGGTATTTTTGGAGTAACTAAGCCTTCTTCTATTGCTACTGTTATTGTTCCAATTGTTCCGTGCCCACACATAGGTAAGCAACCAGAAGTTTCAATAAATAAAATCCCAAAATCATTTTCTTCATTATGAGGAGGAAATAAAATACTCCCACTCATCATATCGTGTCCTCTCGGTTCAAACATCAACCCTTTTCGAATCCAATCGAATTCTTTTAGAAAATGCTGACGTTTTTCACTCATGTTAGCACCTTTTAAATTAGGACCTCCACCGGTTACAACACGCACTGGATTACCACAAGTATGTGCATCAACGCAAAAAAACGTTTTTCTAGACATCTCAATCTACAATTGCTTTGAAGTAGTTTCACCATTAACAACACGTGATATTCCCAATGGATTTTCGTTTTTTAACTCATATGGCAACAACTCATTCGGCCAACTTTGATAACTAAATGGGCGTACCCATCTTTTTATTGAATTAATACCAACTGCTGTGAATCTACTATCCGTTGAAGCGGGATAAGGACCACCATGTACCATTGAAGGACAAACCTCAACACCTGTAGGAACACCATTAAAAATTATTCTTCCAACTCTATTTTGAAGAGCGCTAACAACAGTATTATATTTTTCCAATTCTGCATTTTCGGCTAAAATAGTTCCTGTAAGCTGACCTTCTATATTTGAAATAATTTCTTGTAATTGCTCTATACTCTCACATTGGACAACCATTGAAAATGGTCCAAACACTTCTTGATGTAATGCTGTATTATTTAAAAAGGTAGTACCTTGAACAGTTGTAATTGTTTGCCTACCATAATTTTCTGCTACATTATTTGAAAAACTTGCTTTTGTTTCTAATCCAGCTTGTTGCTGCATTATTGCTTTATTACTTTCATAAGCTCCAATAATATTTGGGTGTAACATACAAGATGGTTCAATTTTTACAATTTCTTTGGAAAGTACATTTATAAAACTCGTCAACTCATCGCCTTTTACACCTAATATTAAACCCGGATTTGTACAAAACTGACCAGATCCTAAGGTTACAGATCCTGCATAAATTTTTGCCCATTCAGTTCCTTTATTTTTGACTGCTTCTGGTAATAATACCACTGGGTTTATACTTCCCATTTCTGCAAACACAGGAATTGGTTCTGGACGTAGGGCAGCCATGTCATATAATGCTCTTCCTCCACGAATACTACCTGTAAATCCAACTGCTTTAACTTGCGGATTTTTAACCAAAGAAACACCAACTTCAATTCCTTTTGAGTTTAAATTTGAAAAAACACCATTTGGCATTCCAGTTTTTTCAACTGCTTTTATAATTGCTGAAGCAACCAATTCTCCAGTTCCAGCGTGCATTGGATGAGATTTTACAATTACTGGACAACCAGCCGCAAAGGCAGCTGCTGTATCTCCACCTGAAGTAGAATATGCTAATGGGAAATTACTTGCTCCAAATACAACCACTGGTCCTAGAGGAACTAACATTTTACGTATATCAACTTTAGGAATTGGTTGTCGGTTAGGGTCAGCTGTATCAATTGAAGCTTCCACCCATGAACCTTCCTTAACTAAATTGGCAAATGATCTTAATTGAAAAACTGTTCTTCCTCTTTCTCCAATTGCTCTGCCTTCTGGCAATCCTGTTTCAGAGCAATATGTTTTTATTAATTCATCTCCCAGAGCTTCAATTTCATTTGCAATTTCATTTAAAAAAATACTTTTTTTTGTACCTGAAACTGTTTTAAATGTTGAAAACGCATCAGTAGCAAGTTGAACTGCTTGTTTAATTTCTATATCAGATGCTTCTGTATAAACAATTTCATTTTCAACATTTGTTTGTGGATTAAATGTTTTAAAAGTCACTTTTCCCATTGATGACAAAACATTTCCTATGTAGTTTTTTCCAGTAATCATTCGTTGTAATTTGTAGTTAGTTTTAATCTTGCTTTTTATTTTATTCTTTGATATGTGTTAGCGATAGCGGCGATATCCTTTTATTGGAATTTTAGCTTTGCTAAATTTCCAATTAAAAGATTAAGCCAAAAGCTCGACCGCTTGCGGTAACACCCAAATTAACAGTCTATAAATTTTTATAATCTGGTAAAACTGGTCTCGTTTTTAAACCTGCGTTAATAATGGCAAGAACGTGCTCTCTTTCATTACCTATAAGTGGCAAACGAGGTTCGCGTACATGTTCTGTACCAATACCTGTTGCAACTTCTGCTAATTTAATATTTTGCACTAATTTAGTATTAATATCCAACTCTAACAAAGGTAAAAACCAACGATAAATCTCAATAGCCTCTTTTATCTTTCCTGCTTTAGCCAACTTATAAATAGCTACAGTTTCAGCTGGAAAAGCACATACCAACCCTGCAACCCAACCATCGGATCCCATTAGTAAACTTTCCAGGGCCAAGGTATCAACGCCACTTAAAATTTTAAATCGATTTCCAAATCGAGATTTCATTCTTGTTATGTTTGAAATATCACGAGTTGATTCTTTTACCGCTTGAATATTTTTGCATATAGCCAATTCTTCAAACATATTTAAAGTAACTTCAATGCCATAATCAACTGGATTATTGTAAATCATAATTGGTAAATTAGTACTGTTTGCAACCTTTTTAAAGTAAGTAACAGTTTCTCTACCGTCAGCTTTATAACGCATTGGTGGTAAAACCATTAACCCTGAAGCTCCATATGATTCGGCTTTTTTAACAGCTTCAATAGCATTTGAAGTTGATTGTTCGGCAATATTGATAATTACAGGAACTTTACCTTTAACAATCTCAACCGTTTTTTCGATTAATATTTTTTTCTCCTCATTAGTAAGTGTACTTGCTTCACCAAGTGTTCCTCCAAGGATAATTCCATGTACACCAGCTGCTAACTGAGCTTGAATGTTTACTTCAAAACTTACTAAATCTAAAGTGTCATTACTATTAAATTTAGTGGTTACCGCAGGCATAACTCCATTCCAATTTATATTCATGTTTTTGATTTTTGACAAATGTATAATAAGAAGGTCTTCGAGTTTTTATGATTTTTATCAATTTATAGTATTATTCTACCTTATCTACTTTACCAATTAAAAAAAATAGATTAATATTGACTTATATTTTAAAATTATGAAAGTTTTACCGTTTATAATTCCGAAACCTGAAAATGTTACTTTATACATGCAACGCTATAAAGGCGAATCATTTTATGAAAAATTACATCAACATAAAGAAATTCAAATAAGCGTTGTATTAAAAGGTGAAGGAACCTATATTATTGGTGACTGTGTAGGTGATTTTAAACAAAATGATATTTTTGTTTTAGGTGAAAACTTACCACATGTTTTTAAACGAGATGATGCTTTTGAAAAAGACGCTGAAATGGTCTCTCTTTTTTTTACTCAAAACTCTTATGGTGAAGACTTTTTTGATTTACCTGAATTTGAGCATTTCCAAAACTTTTTTAATAATATTGTTTTAGGGTATAAGGTTTTATCCAATAAACCTGAATTATCTTCGCTTTTATCAAATATTCAATCTGAAACAAAATACCAACAGTTTATTTCTTTCATAGAAATTATAAATTTAATTTCAACGGGTAAAAAACGTGAACTTTCATCATTAATTAACTTGAAAAAATATGCTGGAGATGAAGGAAAAAGAATGAGTGATATTTTTCAGTATACCATGAATAACTATCATAAAGAAATTAGCTTAGATCAGGTTTCTGATATTGCAAACATGACTCCTAATGCTTTTTGCAGGTATTTTAAACAACGTACAAACAAAACATTTGTTAATTTTTTAATTGATATTAGAATTGGGAGTGCATGTAAATTACTAACCAAGAATAACGATTTAAATATTACTGAAATTTCTTATAAATCAGGTTTTAATAATTTGGCAAATTTTAATAGAAAATTTAAAGCTATAAAAGGTGTTACACCGTCTGATTATAGAAAGAAACATTAAAGAAACCCTAGTTCCTTTTGAGCCTTTTTTGTCATTCCCTTTACAACTAATTCATACGAATGATCAGTTAATTCTTCAATAAAACTATTGGGTAAATTAGCTTCAATAGAAATCGTATTCCAATGCTTTTTACTCATATGAAACCCTTCAATAATTTCACTATACTGTTCTCTTAGTTCTATTGATCTTTCTGGATTACATTTTAAATTTACAGAAGGAGGACGATGATCCAAACCTGACAATGCAAACATTTTACCTGCAACCTTAAAAACCAAAGTTTTTTCATCAAATGGAAAACTTTCAGTTACATGTTTTTTTGACAAGCAATATGCTCTAAAATCTTCAATGTTCATGGTTAGTTATTTAAAGATTTGGTGGCATTATTATCCAATACTAATTGTGTATAGTTTAACTTCCAACCAGAAGTTTCAATAAGTTTTTCAATCATCATAATTGTGTCCAAAGCTTCTTTTTTGGCAGAATTCATTAATCCGCTTTCGGGTATTTTATCTAAAATAAATGCTTTTGATTCTTTGCCTAATTCAGTTAGGTCTGAAGCTTCAAATTTATTAAACAATCCATCTTTTTTATCATAATATTTCACTTCAGTTTCAACAGTTAATACTGATGGTTCAGGAAAGTGAGTAAGAATTATCTCCTTTGATTTATTTTTAGCCTCCAATTTAATTTTTGACAAATCAAAACCAATATGAGCTTTTGCATTAATTAATAAAATTGCCTTTTTTTTACTTGATATTATATTTAAAAAATGATTTTTAGTATTCTCATAATGATAAATTTCAGCAAAATCTCCTTCAACCGAAATTAACTTGCAAACACTTTTAATTTTTTCAATTAAAATGACAGATTCTTTTTCAGTTTGAATACCTCCCTTTTTTGAATTAAAAAAAGACATTATCCAATAGGTTAAACCAACACCAAGTACAATTCCAGCTATTAAATCCATAGTTTTTTATAATTCATCAAATATACAATTGTTTTATAATTTTAGTTAGAATAGATGTTTTTAGTGTCAAAAACCAACCTAATCATCTAATTAATAGACCTATTAATTAGTTAACCTAAAAATTTATTTATTAACTTTAAAGAATTACTAACTTAAAAATAATAAAAAAATGGGATGTTTTAACTCAATTGTAATTAATGCTCCTTCTCACGAAGTATGGAATGTTTTGAAAAATTTTCACGATTTGTCATGGAGTAAAAATGTAGTAACTGATGTAAAACCGGTTGGAGATAAATCCTCAAATGAAATTGGAGCCAAAAGAATTTTAAATGATTTATTTCACGAAACATTAGTATCTCTTGACAACGCAAAAAACAAATTCACTTATAGCATTGATGATGGTCCTGCGGCGGTCTCAAAAGATAATGTTGAAGGTTATATTGGTGAAGTAACGGTTTATTCTGTAACAGAAAACGATACTTCCTTTGTTCTTTGGACTTCAGAATGGAAAAACACCAAAGAAAATGGAGTTGCAGAGTTTTGCAATCCAATATATCGTGCATTATTACAAGATTTAAAACTTCATTTTTCTTAACGATAAATATTATAAAATGAACAAATCACTTGCAATTCCATCAGCCAAAAACTTTCCTTTTTTGGTTGTAATTAAAGTAATGTCTGAACCTGAAATTTCTTTAAGTTCTAATAATTTATTTTCAATAAAAGGGGTTGCATTTTTTTTAAGAGTTTTCAATATTTCAATTCCAAAGTCTTTTTCAACTTTTTGAAAAGAAATACCCCATATTGTTCGTAAACCTGTCATTATATATTCGTTAAACAGATCTTTTGTAGTTAATATTTCGGTTTCTGAGGCTAATTTATTTTCATCCAATACCTTTAAATATTTTGAATTATTAGAAATATTCCAGGAACGCTCAGAACCATTAAATGAATGTGCTGAAGGCCCAATACCAATATACTTTTCACCTAACCAATATGACATATTATGTTTTGAAAAATAATTAGGTTTTCCAAAGTTTGATATTTCGTATTGAATAAACCCTTGCCTTTCCGTTTCTTCAACCAATATATTAAAATGTTCTAATGCTAAATTTTCATCAACTGGAGGAACTTTTCCTTTTTTTATAAAATTAGCTAATGCTGTTTTTTCTTCAACGGTTAAAGCATAACTTGATATATGAGGTACTCCAAAATCAAAAGCCATTTTTAAATTAGCTAACCATTTCTCATTAGTCATATTTGGAACTCCATATATTAAATCGATTGTAATATTATCGAAATATTTGGTAGCTTCTTTTAAACATTTTTTTGATTCTTCACAAGAATGGGCTCGATTCATAAACTTTAAATCGTCTTCAAAAAAAGATTGTATCCCAATGCTTAATCTATTAATTGGAGATTTAGCCAATTCTTTTATTTTTTCAATAGATAAATCATCTGGATTTGCTTCCAAAGTAATTTCAGCACCTTCAACAACCTCGTAATTTTCATAAACACTATTTATTAGCATTTGAACTTCTTCTACCGATAATATTGACGGTGTTCCTCCTCCAAAATAAATAGTTTTTATGACATCACTACCATCTTTTCTTAACACCAACTCTTTTTTTAATGCATTTAACATTTCACTTTTCCTTTTTAAAGAAGTTGAAAAATGAAAATCGCAATAATAACATGCTTGTTTACAGAATGGTATATGTATATAAATCCCTGCCAATTAAAATATTTTTTGAATTGTTAAATGTACATCAATAAAAAAAAACCACAAAAAGTGATTTATATTACCTTAATAGTGGAAACTGAATTGTAAATTTGATAAAATCGCTTAGTTATGTATACACATATAGTTTCATTTAAAGTAAAAGCAGGAGAAGGAATTACCTTTGTTGAATTACAAAAATTTGAAGAACTAACAGAAGCTAAACCTGCCGGATTAGATCATTTCCACATTTTTAAGGATAGAAATGAAGAAAATAGATTTTTTTTAGTTGAATACTGGCATTCAAAAGATGATAAGGATAAAATGGAAGCATCCAAGGAGCATCAACTTTTTCATGAACATAGAAAGCTTATTATTGAAAAGAAATATGAAACGTATGAATGCGATGTAATTATCTAATTATTTCTTTATACGATCTCCATTCTGCTTTACAAAAGCTTCCCAGCCTGTATAGTTTTTACCTGTTGCTATTTTTCCGCTATTGTAAAAATGACAAACAGCAGCAGCTAATCCATCTGTTGAATCCAAGTTTTTTGGTAGCGTTTTTAATTTCAAAAGACTCTGTAACATCTTTGCTACCTGCTCTTTACTTGCATTACCATTTCCAGTAATTGCCATTTTTATTTTTTTGGGCGAATACTCTGTAATTGGAACTTCTCGGGACAATCCTGCTGCCATTGCAACTCCCTGAGCTCTTCCTAATTTTAACATAGATTGCACATTTTTCCCGAAAAAAGGTGCTTCAATTGCTATTTCATCGGGATGATATGTTTCAATTAAATGAATAGTCCGTTCAAATATAATTTTCAGTTTTACATAATGATCGTCATACTTTTTAAGAGACAATTCATTTAACTGAATTAACTCCATTTTCTTGTTTACAACTTTTATCAATCCAAACCCCATTATGGTTGTTCCAGGATCAATGCCCAATATGATTTTTTCTGAACTCAATTATTTGTTTATTTGTAAAACCAAATGTACAATATCTCATACAAATACAAAGGTCTTCTTTTACTACTATTTAAAATAGTAATAATTGTAGCAGCCTTATATTTTATATATCAGAAGCTTGTTTTCAATGAATCTTTATCTTTTTCTCAATTTCAAAATCAGTTTTCAATTGTATTTACCAAAAACATATGGTTTTTAGTTTTTATCTTATTATTAACTGATGCCAACTGGTTATTAGAAATTTATAAATGGAAAATTTTAGCTTCAGTTGAAAAAAAGATTTCTTTTTTAGACGCTTTTGAACAATGTTTAGCCTCTTTAACGGCCTCAATTATTACTCCAAACAGAATTGGCGAATACGGTGTTAAGGCACTTTATTTTGAAAAAAAAATGAGAAAAAAAATTGTTCTGCTTAATCTCATTGGAAACTTATCTCAATTACTAGCAACTTTAGTTTTTGGAATTCTTGGTTTTGCAATAATTTGGAGTTCTTTTAATTTTGAAATTCCTACCTTAAATATTCAAAATATTTTAATAGGTGTAATTATACTTTTAATTCTATTTGTAATTTGGAAACAGTTAAATCTGAATAAAATAAGAACCTATTTAAAACAAATACCTTCTAAATTATATTTTAAATTAATTGGAATTGCCTTTTTACGCTACCTTATATTTTCACATCAATTTTACTTTTTAACAGTTTTATTTGGGGTTGAAACAGATTATTATTTAGTTATAAGCATCATTTTCTCTATCTATTTGATGGCATCCATTCTACCTACTTTGGCTATTTTTGATTGGGTAATAAAAGGATCAATAGCAATTTTGTTATTTAGTTTTATTGAAATAAATGAAATAGCCGTTTTAACAATTACCACTTTAATGTGGATCCTGAACCATGGAATTCCTTCAATATTAGGAACTATTTTTATCTTAAATTTTAAAATGATTGATAGCGAATGATTTTAATTTTAGCCATAATATCTATTTTATATTTTACAATTATTGTATTTTTTATCATTGGATTTAATAAGGTTGAAATTATTAACAACCATAAATTAAAACCTCAACACACTTTTTCAATTATAATTCCTTTTAGAAACGAAGCAAAAAATTTACCGAATTTATTAAACTCACTTTCCAAAATTAATTATCCGATAAACTTATTTGAAGTTATCCTTGTGAATGACGAATCTGAAGATAATTATCAGCAAATTATTTCAACTTATAAAAATTTAAATTTAAGAGTTATAAATTCTAAAAGACAAACTGGATCTCCCAAAAAAGATGCTATAAACACAGCTATAAAAAGTTCAAAACACAATTGGATTGTTGCTAGTGATGCCGATTGTGAAGTCCCACCAAACTGGTTACAATTATTTAACCGAGTGATTGAAAAAGAAAAGGTTTTATTTATAAGTGCCCCTGTAAAATTCAAAAAACAAAACTCCTTTCTTTTTCACTTTCAAAATTTAAACTTCATTAGTTTAATTGGTAGTTCAATTGGAAGTTTTGGAATACAAAAACCAATTATGTGTAATGGAGCAAATTTATGCTACAACAAGGAATCTTTTTTAAAAATAAATGGATTTCATGGTAACTCAAAAATAGCTAGTGGTGATGATGTTTTTCTCATGGAAAAAATGAACTCATCGTTTCCTAAAAGTACTTATTTCTTAAAATCTAAAGAAGCAATAGTTAAAACAAAGGCTGAAAACAATCTAGTTAACTTTTGCAATCAACAAGTGCGATGGGCAGGAAAATCGACAGCATATAATTCTTTCTTTTCTAAAATAGTCGGTATTTCTGTATTACTCATAAATGTTATTTTAATACTCTTGTTAATTTCAGCTATAACTACTCCTGTTTATTGGAAATATTTAATTATAATTTTTAGCTTAAAATTATTTATTGATTTTATCTTAATAAATAAAACAGCTAAATTCTTAAGCAATACTTTATCTCTAAAATATTATTTAATTACGAGTGTATTCTACCCTTTCTTTATCACAATCACAGGTATCTCTTCTCTATTTATAAGTTACAAATGGAAAGGACGACAGTTTAAAAAGTAATTTTAACCAAATAAACTAGTTATAAATTTTTCTGCATTAAACCATAAATAAATAATAATTAATAAGGCAATAGCTAACATAAACCCACGTCTTTTGTTAGGTTTTCTTTTCTTTCTAAATCGTTGAAATTCCATAATATTTTATAAAAACTATTTTTTAGTTGCTCTTAACATTTCTCTTTTACCAGGAGGGCCTTCTAATCTTTCAACAGTAAATCCAACTGCCTGCATGGCTCTACGTACACTTCCTTTGGCGCTGTAAGTTACTAAAACTCCATTCCTTTTTAAGGAATTATACATTAATTTAAAAATTTCTTCAGTCCATAAATCAGGTTGAACTCTAGAGCCAAACGCATCAAAATAAATCAAATTGAAAGTGTCAATATCTTTAATTTCATTGAAGAATTGCTTTCTTTTTGTCAAAGTAAACTTTGAAGATATTTCATTTTTAACTTCCCAGCCCTCAGAATGCATAGCGTCAAAAACCGAATCGAAATCTTCTGCTTTTAATTCAGAAACATAATTCAATTCCTCAACAACCTCATTTGAAATTGGATATGCTTCAACCCCAACATAATCAACCGAAAGTTTATATTTTTCGGCTTCTAGAAAGGTAATAAAACTATTTAATCCAGTTCCAAATCCCATTTCCAGAATACTCAATTTTTGATTGTTAAAAAGAGATAATCCGTTTTTTATAAAAACGTGTTTTGCCTCTTGAATTGCACCATGTATTGAATGATACTGTTCATCCCATTCTGGAATATGAATTGTGGTTGAACCATCTGACGTTATTATTACTTTTCTATCCAATCCTAATTATATTTTTTTCTAAAAATTTGTAAAGTGCAAATATCCATAATTTATAATCATTAAAAAAATAAACATAATACACTGTTTATCAGCTACTTTCATATTTTTTAGATAGTTCAATTTTTATACTAATTAAAATAAAATAACTTGATAAATGTCAATAATGTAATATTTTTTTATTCAAATTATTCATATGAATATTTTTAAGTAAATATATTATTAATAAATAATTGCTATTGAGCAGATAACAAAATATTTCTTAAAAAAAATGAGTATTTTTGTTAAAATTTAATAAAGATTATCTATGGCCTTACATATTGAAAAAATAGCAAAATCAAAAATATCAGATATTGATTTTAACAACTTAACATTTGGACAAATTTTTACAGATCACATGTATGAATGTGATTTTGAGGATGGTGAATGGAAAAACCCAGTAATTAGGCCTTACCAACCACTACAATTTGACCCTTCTGCAAAGGTATTTCATTACGGACAGGCAGTATTTGAAGGAATGAAAGCTTACAAGGATAATAGTGATGACATTTGGTTATTTAGACCTGATCAAAATCAAGAAAGATTAAATATTTCTGCAGAGCGTTTGGATATGCCTGCTTTCCCTAAAGATTTATTTTTTGAAGGATTAAACACTTTATTAAAAATGGATAGCGAATGGGTAAGAAAAGGGCAAGACAATGCACTTTACATTAGACCTTTTATTATTGCTACAGAAAACTGTGTTTCTGCATCTACTTCAAATAAATTTAAATTTATGATTATATGCTCTCCTGTTCAATCTTATTACAACGGAGAAGTGAGAGTTGTATTTGCTGATAAATTTAGTAGATCTGCTAACGGAGGGGTTGGATATGCTAAAGCTGCAGGAAATTATGCAGGTTCATTTTATCCAACAAAATTAGCCAATAAAGAAGGTTTCCAACAAGTTGTTTGGACAGATTCTAGCACTCATGAGTTTTTAGAAGAAGCTGGAGTTATGAACGTGTTTTTTAGAGTAAATGATACGTTATTGACAGCTCCTACAAGTGAAAGAATTTTAGATGGTGTTACTCGTAAAAGTATCATCCAATACGCAACGGATAAAGGAATAAAAGTTGATGTTAGACCTGTAAGAGTTACTGAAATTGTTGAAGCTGCTCGAAAAGGTGAATTATTAGAAATGTTTGGTGTGGGTACTGCTGCAGTAATTAGTGTAATTAATGGGTTTTCAAACAAGGGAGAAAGTTTTGAATTGCCAGTTATTGAAAATAGCTATGCTTCTATCATCAAAAAAGGAATTACAGATATCCAAAAGAATTTAGCTGAAGATAAATTTGGATGGACTGTTAAGGTTCAATAAATGAAAATAGGTATCGTTTGCCTATACTCATAAGTTTTTATAAATTGCAAATGCTAAAACAATCGGGTATCTATCCGATTGTTTGGCATATTTTTTGGTCTTAATGAAGTAAAAACGAGATACATGACTACACTAGAGAAAGCTAAAAAAAATCTACAAGAAAAAGGGTTTCTAGATATTGAAACTCCAAATGTTGATTATATAGGAGAAATAAATAAATTACGAAAAGAGAAAAATGCAATAATTCTTGCACATTATTATCAGGAAGATGGTATTCAAGACATTGCTGATTTTGTTGGTGATAGTTTGGCATTGGCCCAAAAGGCTGCTGAAACAGATGCAGATATGATTGTATTTGCAGGAGTCCATTTTATGGCCGAAACCGCTAAAATATTAAATCCATCTAAAAAAGTATTATTACCAGATTTAAATGCAGGTTGTTCATTGGCAGATTCTTGTCCGCCAGCTGATTTTGCAGCATTTAAAAAACAACATCCAAATCATTTGGTTGTTTCTTATGTAAATACTTCAGCAGAAATTAAAGCACTTACAGATATTGTTTGTACTTCTTCAAATGCTGAAAAAATTATAAATTCTATTCCTAAGGACCAGCCTATTATTTTTGCTCCAGATAGAAATCTTGGTGCCTGGTTGATTAAAAAAACGGGTAGAGATATGTTACTATGGGATGGTGCATGTATGGTACATGAAGCCTTTTCAATTGATAAAATTCTTAATTTATATGCTGAAAATCCTGATGCAGAAATTATTGCACACCCAGAATCTCAAGCACATTTATTAAAAGTTGCCAAATACGTAGGTTCTACTTCAGGTTTATTAAACTATGTAAAAACCAGTCCTGCTAAAAAATTCATAATTGCTACAGAAGTTGGTATTTTACATAAAATGAGACAGGAATCACCTGATAAAATTTTAATTCCTGCACCTGTTGAAGATGATAATTGTAATTGTAGTGAATGTTTTTATATGAAAATGAATACAATGAAAAAGTTGTATTTATGTTTAAAGCATGAATTACCAGAGGTAGATGTTGAACAAGAATTAAGTAAAAAAGCATTGGTTTCAATTGAAAGAATGTTAGAACTTTCATAAATATAGCAGTCTTTAATGAACGCTGAAAAAAAAATAAATAAAACCGATTTTTTAGTAATTGGTTCAGGAATAGCTGGTTTGTCTTTTGCTTTAAAAACAGCGAATCATTTTAAAGATGCATCAATAACAATAGTTACAAAAAACGAAAAACACGAAAGTAACACTAAATATGCTCAAGGTGGTATTTCTACCGTTTGGAATAAAACAGTTGACACTTTTGAACAACATATTCAAGATACACTTATAGCCGGAGATGGGCTTTGTGATGAAAAGGTTGTGAAAATGGTTGTTGAGGAAGCTCCAGAGCGTCTTCAAGAACTAATTGAATGGGGTGTTCAATTTGATAAAAACAATGAAGGAAAGTATTCCTTAGGTAGAGAAGGTGGACATTCACAAGACCGTATTTTACATCACAAAGATATTACAGGGGCGGAGATTGAACGCGCTCTAATTGAACAGGTTGAAAAAACCAAAAACATTAATTTCTTAACTTATCATTACTCAATTGATTTAATTACCGAGCACCAGGTAAAAAAGAAACAAATTAATCGTCAGGAAAAAATAACCTGCTATGGAGCTTATGTTTTAGATGAAAAAAAGAATTTTGTTAAAACATTTGCTGCCAAGGTTACTATGTTGGCCGCAGGAGGAAACGGTCAAGTTTACAATACTACAACAAACCCTATAGTTGCTACTGGAGATGGAATTGGAATGGCTTACAGAGCCAAAGCAGAAATTTCAGATGTTGAATTTATTCAGTTTCACCCTACTGCATTATACAATCCAGGGGAATACCCTGCATTTTTAATTTCCGAAGCCGTTAGAGGTGAAGGTGCTATTTTAAGAGATTATTATGGCAAACGTTTTATGCAAAAATACGATAAACGAGAAGAATTAGCTTCTCGTGATATTGTTGCTAGAGCAATTGATAATGAGATGAAACAAAGTGGTTATCCTCATGTTTATTTAGATTGTACTCATTTAGATTACGATGCTTTTAAAAAGCACTTTCCAAATATTACTGAAAAATGTTTAACCCTTGGAATTGACATTCGTAAAGATTTTATTCCTGTTTCACCTGCCCAACATTATATTTGTGGAGGAGTTAATGTGAATAAAAAAGCAAAAACATCTATAAAAAATCTATATGCTTGTGGAGAAGTTACAAGGACTGGTTTACATGGTGCAAACAGATTAGCTTCAAATTCTTTATTAGAAGGAATAGTTTATGCCCACAAAGCATTGGAAAACTTATCTAAACGTTTTCACAAAATTTCCTTCCCTGAAAACGTTCCTGTTTGGAATGATAGCGGTGTTGTTAAAAACATGGAAAAAATATTGATTTCCCATGACAGAAATGAAGTAAAAACTATCATGAGCAATTATGTAGGTATTGTTCGATCTAATGAACGATTATTAAGAGCTGAGCGTAAATTAAGTGTTTTATATGAAGACAATAAAAGACTTTATGATCATTCTGAACTTTCTGTAGATTTATGTGAATTAAGAAATTTAATTACTACAGCATATTTAATTACTCAATTTTCTAAAACCAGAAAAGAAAATAAAGGCGGTTTTTATAGCGCCGACTTAATAAAAAAGGAGCTTTAAAAGCTCCTTTTTTATTCCTTATATTTTATTTTTTACTACCAGATTTTCACTCGATCTTCAGCAGTTAAATACATTTTATCTCCTTCTTTAATATCAAACGCTTCATAAAAAGCATCTACATTTTGCAAAGGCATATATGCTCTGTACATTCCTGGAGCATGTGGATCAGTTTTTATTAGGTTACGCATTGCTTCATCTCTCATCTTCGTTCTCCAAATAGTTCCCCAAGACATAAAGAATCTTTGCTCAGCAGTAAACCCATCAATTGGTTCTGGCTTTCCATTTTTTTCATAAAATATTTGTAATCCTTCATAAGCTGAGTTAACACCTCCCAAATCACCAATATTTTCACCCAAAGTAAACTCTCCATTAATATTTAATCCTTCCATAACTTCAACAGCACTATACTGATCCGTTAATTTTTTACCTAACACTCCAAATTTTTCTAAATCTTCTTTTGTCCACCAATCAACTAAATTTCCATCACCGTCAAATCTTGAACCTGAATCATCAAAGCTATGAGAAATTTCATGCCCAATTACTGCTCCAATTCCACCATAATTAACTGCTTCATCAGCTGTGTAATTGTAAAATGGTGGTTGTAAAATAGCTGCTGGAAATACAATCTCATTATTTACAGGATTAAAATATGCATTTACAGTTTGAGGAGCCATTCCCCATTCAGTTCTATCAACTGGTTTACCCAATTTTGCAATATTCTCTTTGAAATTCCATTTTGTAGCGTTCACAGAATTTTGGAAATAAGAACCTCCATCTTTTACCCCTTTAACTTCTAAATCAGAATAATCTTTCCATTTATCTGGATATGCAATTTTAACAGTCATTTTATGTAATTTCTCTAAAGCTTTTTCCTTAGTTTCAGCACTCATCCATTCTAATGAAGCTATTCTTTTTTCAAACCCTAACATTACATTTTTAATCATTTCCTCTGCTTTTGCTTTCGCTTCAGGTGGAAATTTTGCATCTACATATAATTTACCCAGTGCCTCACCAACTACGTTATTAATAGTTCCTAAAGCTCTTTCATCACGTGCTCTTTGTTGTTTTGCACCAGTTAATTCTTTTCCATAGAACTCCCAGTTAGCAACTTCAATATCTCTACTCAACATTCCTGCAGCTCTATCAATAGCGGTCCAACGTAAATACAATTTAATATCCTCTAATGAACTTGAAATTAAAATACTTTCCATGGCCTTCATATATTCTGGCTGCATTACAATAACTCTATCAATATCAGTTACTCCTACCCCATTAAAATATGCTTTCCAATTAATTGAAGGTGCAATTTCTGATAATTCTGCAATACTTTTTGGATTGTATAATTTACGTGTATCTCTAGATTCCTCTTTTGTAAATCTTGGTTCAGCTAAATTATGCTCATAATTAAATATTTTATCTGCGTTTGCAGTTGCTACATCTTTAGAATCTCCAAAGATTTCTAACATTCTCGCAATATGAGCAATATATTTAGTTCTTTTTTCTTTCGTATTTTCATCTTGATCTACATAATAATCACGAGACAATCCCAATCCTGCAGGTGTAACATACCCTGCATTCATTTTACTATCTTTTAGATCATTAAAAACTGCAAAATTAAAAAATCCTGCACCTCCATAAGGAGCCATTTCAATCAACAACTCTTGTAAATCGTCTAAATTTTTAATTGCATCAATCTTTGTTAAAAATGGCTTAACTGGCTCTATACCTTGCTTATCTCTAGCAACAGTATCCATTATAGTTTCATAAAAATTTACAGCCTTCTTTTGATCAGATTCTAACGTTAAATTTCCTTCAGCATCCTTTAATTTTGGGAAATTGTCCTCTGCAATAGCTTCGCTTAGTATAGCTAATACATCTGCATCCGTTCTTTTCCTTAATTCATTAAAACTCCCCCATGATGTTCTATCCGCAGGAATTTCAGTTTTATCCAACCAAGTACCATTTACATATCTAAAAAAATCATCGGTTGGCTGTATGGTGGTATCCATATTTTCTACCACAATTCCAGGTATTTTTTCTACTTCTGGTTGCTTTTCTCCTTTACATGAAACTCCTATCGCAAGAGCAGCTATAGAAGAAAATAATGCAACATTTTTCATTGTAATTTTCATAATTATTCTATTGTAGTTTAGTTTTGTTTTTTGATATTATTCTAATAATTAAAATAACAACATTTTTAAATTTATTAGCCTTAAAATAATGTTAAGATTACTTACTTAATAATATCAGAAATTTGAGGTTTAAAATAGTTTGGTCCTTTCATTACTTTACCATCTTCTCTATAAATTGGTTTTCCATCAGCTCCTAACTTACTCATATTACTTCGTTGTATTTCTTCAAAAACCTCTTCAATTTTATATTGCATACCATGTTCCAAAATGGTTCCACATAAAATATACAACATATCGCCTAAAGCATCTGCTACCTCTATTAAATCGTTTTGTTTTGCTGCAACAAAATACTCTTCATTTTCTTCTGCCATTAAATCAAATCTCAATTTTAATTTATTTTCAGGTAATTTTGCAATAGGTTTATGCTTTACTCCAAGCCCAAATGCTTGATGAAATTCTTCAACAGCCTTTAATTTATTTTTCATTTAATGAATGTTAATTATTATGTATTAATTTCTATGTTGTAAATCGAAGCAATAAATTTGCTGGCGTTATTTTCATCACAAAAGCAACAAAACTCCAACGTTTAGTAATATATGCCTTTCTCTTTTTTCTTTTAATAGCTGAATAAATTTGATTACCAGCTTTGTTTACTGGAGCCATCCAAAAAGTTTTTCCCAATGCCATTGGAGTATCTACAAATCCAGGTTGAATGTCAGTTACATAGATATTTGCTTTACTCCTCTTTCCTTTCATCCAAAGTGATTCTAAATAACTCGCTTGAAATGCTTTTGAAGCAAAATAACCAGGAGCATGTCTATTTCCTCTAATAGAAGCTATTGATGATATTCCAACCAAATGACCATAACCCTGATCTCTAAAAAAATTATATGCTAATCCGTAAATTTTGGTTGCTGCAATTACATTTGTTTCTAAAGTAGGAACTTCTTCTTCCCAATTTAGTTTGTAATTGGCTTTTCCTACACCCGAACTATAGACAATCAAATCTATAGTTTCTAATTCATCTTTTAATTCGCTAAAAAGAGTTTCACAAGATTCAACATTAGTAACATCATGTACTTTAACAATATACTTTTCTGGATTTGTTTCCTTAAGTTGATACAATAAATTTTCTCTTCTTCCGGTTATAACAACTTTATAATTATCAGCCACTAGTAATTTTGATAGTTCTAATCCAATTCCTGAAGTTGCCCCAATAATTAATGCGTTTTTCATAATTTATAAGAATTCACACTCAAATTTGTGTATTTTTGAAGTTAAATATACACATTAAATATGTTTAGCCAAGGACAACTAATTTTTGCCGGTTTATTTATAATTGCTTTTGCAATTTTAATGTTTTGGAGTTATAGGAAAGATTTAAAAATTCATAAAAAACATTATAAAAACACCTTTATTATACTAATTGCTGTGTTTTTAATTATTGCAATTTTTACTTTAATTACGTTTTCAATGCATTAAACGCACTTAAAATAAGCACCAAAAAAAGGGATACAAAAATGCATCCCCTTTATTATTATATTATATTTTATTCTTTATTAATTCATACTTGGCAAAGTAGTATATCTCTTAGCATAATCTAACATTTGCTCAGAGAAACTATTTGGTTGAACTATTTTTACATCAATAATGTTTCCTTCTGCATCTTTTTCAGGAGTTAAAACAGGGTTTACAAAACCACTATATGGAGCTGATTTAAATTTACTGTTTCTTTCTAAAACTTCTTTATGAATTGCTTGATCCACTTTTACTCCATAATTTTCAACTAAAGCCTTCCCTGCTTCAAAATCACCTTCAGATTTAATACGTTGAATTTCACGTAATAATTCTCCAAATAACACTCTTAATTTTGCGTAATCTCTAATTACAAAATAGGTTTTACCTTCTTTTACAACTTTTTCAATTACATTGTCTTTAGCTCCTTTTTCAAATGCCCAAGCCGCAACTAATTGTCTATTTCTCATGTGAGCTTCTTCAACATCATCACCTAAGTTTAAACGAACCAATTGAGTTAATAAACCATTTCTTATATAACCATCAAAAGCAGCTTTTCCAACACCTTCAGCACTTGGAGAAAGTTTCATTTCAACTAATTTTTCACCTGGTAAATAATACAAACCAACTAAATCTGCCCTTGCTTCTTCCAAAGTAGATGCATAATTTTTTAATGTTTGTTTAGGCATTCCTATTCCAGGATTAATTTGTCCACTTGCATGTCCAATAACCTCATGTAAAGATGTATGTAGTTTATCTGCTAATTCACCATATTTAATTTCTGCTTCTACTTCAGCTTCGTCATATGCAAACTCTCTTAATCTATCTGTTCCTCCTGCTTGATTATAAGTATTAATAATGTTTCCTAATGAAACTGATTTTGAACCGTGATGCTGACGAATCCAGTTGTTATTTGGTAAATTAACACCAATAGGAGTTGAAGGAGAAGCATCTCCAGCTTCAGAAGCAACATTCACAGTTTTGTAAGTAACACCTACAACATTTTTCTTTTTATGCTCTGGGAAAAGCGTTGAATTATCTTCAAACCATTGTGCATTTTCAGATAAAACAGACATTTTTTTAGACATGTCAAAATCTTTAATTTGAATTACTGTTTCATAAGAACCTCTATAAGCTTTTGGATCATTATAAACTTCAATAAATCCGTTTATATAATCAATATCACCATCAGTACTTGTAGCCCATGCAATATTGTACTCGTCCCAAGTTTCTAAATCACCTGTTTGGTAAAATTCAATAAGTAATTTTATAGCATTTCCTTGTTTTTCATTTTCAGCAACTTCAACTGCTTTTTCCAACCAAAAAACAATTTTCTCTATAGATTGAGTATACATTCCCCCTACTTTCCAAACTTTTTCTTCTAAAGTTCCATCTTCATTTTTCACAAGTTTAGAATTTAAACCATACTCAATTGGAGTATCATCAGTTTTATCAACTCTTGCTTCGTAAAATTTATCTACATCTTCAGCAGTAACATTTGGTGAATAAAAATTAACGGCAGAACCAAGTAATAATCCTTTATCAGCATCTAAATTTACTTTTTTAGCATCTTTATCATTAAAAATAACCTCATAAGCTTCGCCTTCTAATTTAGTATTTGTTTCTTTTAACAAAGAGTCAAAATATTCTTTAGAAAATTCAGGTTTAAATTTACTATTTGAATAGTGATGGTGAATACCATTTGCAAACCAAACCTTTTTTAAATACAACTCAAATTTAATCCAATCTTCAGAGGTTTTATCTCCCTTATAATTTTGGTAAATGTTTTCTAATGCACGTCTAATTGTTAAATTATAACGGTAGTTTTGATCATATCCTATATCACGGCCAGCCATTCCAGCTTCAGATAAAAAATATACCAATTGTTTTTGTTTTAAAGTAAGCTCATCAAAACCAGGTATTTGATAACGAAGTACTTTTATGTCTGCAAATTGCTCAACAACATATTTAAATTCGGTTGCTGCTCCTTTTTTTGTATCCTCCTTGTTTTCAGTAGAACAAGAAAATAATAACGCCGTTAACACTAGCGTTGGTAAGAAATATTTAATTTTCATTATAATGTTTATTTAATTTTAAACATCAAATTTAATCAATTTGAACCGATTAATTTCTTAAATTAGTAGAAGATAATTCTAAATTTTCAGTTATGAAACTTCTAAAAAATGTTTTTTTATTGCTCCTAATAGTAATTATTAGTTTATCAATTTATGTAGCCACAATTGATGGGAAATATGATATAAATAAGTCTCATACAATTAAAGCTCCCATTGAAATGGTTTTTAATGAAGTAAACGACTTTAAGAATTGGGAAAACTGGGGACCATGGTATGAAATTGATTCAACAATTGTAGCTTCTTTTCCTGAAATTACTTCTGGGATTGATGCTTCTTATACATGGACAGGCAAAGACGGAAGTGGCTCCATGAAAACTATTTCATTAATTCCTAATAAAGAAATAATTCAACAAATTGATTTTGGAACAGGAACAACTCCTGAGGTTTACTGGAAATTTAATAAGATTGAAAATGACACAGAAATTATCTGGGGAATGAAAGGTAAAAGTGGATTTATGGAAAAGCTTTACTGGTTAACTCAAGGTGGAATTGAAAAAAATATGGCTCCAATGTATGCAAGAGGTCTTGAATTATTAGATGCTCATATATTAAAGCAACTTGAAAAGCACAGTATTGAAATTAAAGGAGTTGTTGATCATGGTGGTGGTTTTTATTTATATCAAACAACATCATGTAAAATGGAAGATATTGGTGTTCACTCAGAACGATTGTTTTCTGCAATTATGAAATACATGGCAGATAACAGTATTGAATCATCAGGAAAACCGTTTACTTTAAATCATAAATGGGATGAAAAAAATAATACAACCATGTTTTCAACTTGCATCCCTATAAAAGAAAGAATAATTACAACAGATAATGTTTTAACTGGCTTTTTAAAACCTCAAAAAACTTTTAAAACTGTTTTAACCGGTGATTATAAGTATTCACATACTGCTTGGGAAGAAACTTATAAAAATTTAATGAACCAAGGATTTAAAGCAGTTGAAGGTTCAGAACCCTTTGAAGTATATAATGTAAGTCCACATGATACACCTAACCCATCAAAATGGGTAAGTGAAATTTATGTTCCAATACAGTAACAATTAAAAAAGGAAAGATACTTGGGTATCTTTCCTTTTTTAATCATTCCATTATACTTCGTTATATCTAAAACAATCCTTCACATGATCATTTACCATACCCGTTGCCTGCATATGTGCATAAATAACAGTTGATCCTACAAATTTAAATCCTCTTTTTTTTAAATCCTTAGAAATTGCATCGGAAAGCTCGGTAGTTGCAGGAACACTAGTTAAATCATCCCACTCATTTTTTATTGGTTTTCCATTAGTAAAGCTCCAAATATATTTAGAAAACGAACCAAATTCTTTTTGAATTTCCATAAATGAAACCGCGTTAGAGATTGTAGCTTTAATTTTTAATTTATTCCTAATTATACCTGCATCTTGTATTAATTCATCAAATTTATTTTCTGAATAAGTTGCAATTTTTTTATAGTTGAAATTATCAAAAGCTTTTCTAAAATTTTCTCTTTTACGCAATATCGTAATCCAGCTTAATCCAGCCTGAAAGGTTTCTAGAATTAAAAATTCAAATAATTTACCATCATCATAAACAGGAACTCCCCATTCAGAATCATGATACTCCATATATAAAGGATCGGTGCCACACCAGCTACAACGTGTTTTGTTCATTTTATAAATTTTAACCACAAGTTAAAATAAAAAACCTACAACAAAAAACTGGAATAGTTTTTGTACATTTAAAATACTTAAAAACACCTAATTATGAAAAAAATAATTTATTATTTAGCAATTGGGTTATTTATTGTTGGTTGTGTTTCCACAACAAATACTACTTCAAAAAATAATGCCAACCTTCCAGATGGTGCAGTACGAATTGCCAATGACGATTTGGAATATGAGATTATTATAGTGGATATTGGATTTGAAACCTATTTACATTCCATTGCCAAACCTGCAAATTTTTATTCTCAAAATTATTATGAAAATAAAAATAAATTCTATGTTACAGAATGGAATATTAGAGCTCAAAATCCTTTAAGATACAATAGCAATATATATGAAAACGTTATTGATTACGATTTTAATATAGATTATGGTTTAGATGTCAACTACAAATTATTTAACTATTTTAAATTTGTTGAATATAAGTACAAGGAAAAATTTCTACATTAAGATTTAGTTTTTAAGCTAAATCTTAATATTAGATATCCTAAAATCCCAGCTATTAATGATCCGATAATAATCCCCATTTTTGAAGCCATTATTAAGTTTTGATCTGAAAAAGCTAAATTGGCAATAAATAAAGACATCGTAAATCCTAAACCTCCCAGTAAACTAACACCAAATAAGCTTTTAAAGTTAACTCCTTCAGGTAAGTCTGCCAATTTCAATTTTACTCCAATATAACTCATTAGCATAATTCCAATTGCGTTTCCTAAAACCAATGCTATTGCTATGTTTAAACTAACATGACTTACACCTTCTAAACCAGAAAAACTGATAACTACACCTGCGTTCGCAAGAGCAAATATTGGCATTATTATATACGATACCCAACCATGCAACGTATGTTCTAAATGCTGTAAGGGCGAATGAACGCTATCATTAATACTTTCCAAAGTATCAATTGCTTGCATTTGTTCATGACTCATTAACACCTTAGAATTTGATTTTTTATCCTTAAATACTGCTAATTGTAAATAAACAAGTTTTAAATACTTAGACAAATCAACTTTTCGGTTAATAGGAATTGTAAATGCCATTAAAATCCCTGCAATTGTTGGATGAATTCCAGATTTCAAGAACAATATCCATATAATAAAACCGACCAAAAAATATAAATACATTGAATATATTCTTCGGTAACTTAAAAATGCCAATACTGCATAAATCAACATTGCATAAGAAATTAGATCCCATTGAATATTTGCACTATAAAATACAGCAATTACAAGTACTGCTCCTATATCATCTACAATAGCAAAAGCTGTTAAAAATATTTTTAATCCTAAAGGAACTCGTTTCCCTAAAATTTTTAAAATTCCAAGAGTAAAAGCAATATCGGTGGCCATAGGAATTCCCCATCCATCATTACCAACCTTACCATCATTTAAAAGTAAAAAAAACAGAACAGGAAACAACATTCCACCAATAGCCGCAAAAATAGGAAGAGAAGCTTTTCTAACCGTAGTTAATTCACCCACTAATATTTCACGTTTTACTTCTAAACCAATTACAAAAAAGAATATAGCCATTAAACCATCGTTAATCCATAAAATCAACCGTTTAGACAAATGAAATTCCGTATCGGCAAATCCTATTGTAAATTTATGATTCCATAATTCTTCATATAAGTAACCATAAGATGAATTTGCCCAAATAATTGCAACTATTGAAACTACAAATAAAATAATACTTGAAGATGTTTCTAACTTTATAAAATGTCTCAACGAATTTGTAATAACTTTCATATAAAATATTTAAGTTGCGAAAGATACAATTTTTTAGATATTAGCATAAAAAACCTCCTAATTAGGAGGTTTTAGATTTTGAAATATAAACTTCAATTATAATTTAGGCCCAGCCGCTACAAGAGCTTTACCTTCCTCATTATCTGTATATTTTTCAAAGTTATCGATAAATAATTTAGCTAGTTTAGTTGCTTTTTTATTCCATTTTTCAACATCAGCATATGTTTCTCTAGGATCTAATATATTATCATTAACATTTTCCAGTGAAGTTGGAACTTCTAAATTAAATACTGGAATAATCTTTGTTTCTGATTTTTCAATAGAGCCATCTAATATTCTATCAATTATAGCTCTAGTGTCTTTAATTGAAATTCTTTTACCAGTTCCATTCCATCCTGTATTCACCAAATAAGCTTCGGCACCATGTTCTTCCATCTTTTTTACAAGTTGCTCACCATATTGTGTTGGATGTAATGATAAGAAAGCTTCTCCAAAACATGCTGAAAATGTTGGTGTAGGCTCATCAACACCTTGCTCTGTTCCAGCTAGTTTAGCTGTAAAACCAGATAAGAAATGATATTTTGTTTGCTCAGGTGTTAGTTTAGACACCGGAGGCATAACTCCAAAAGCATCTGCTGTTAAGAATATTACTTTATTGGCATGGCCAGCTTTAGATACTGGTTTCACAATATTATCTATATGGTAAATTGGATAAGATACACGTGTATTTTGGGTTACAGAACCATCAGTAAAATCAATTCTTCCATGTTTATCAACAGTTACGTTTTCTAATAATGCATCTTTTTTAATGGCTCCAAAAATATCTGGTTCAGCCATAGGATCTAAATCGATAGTTTTTGCATAACATCCACCTTCAAAATTGAAAATACCATCATCATCCCAACCATGCTCATCATCTCCAATTAATTTTCTCTTTGGATCTGTAGACAATGTTGTTTTACCTGTACCGGATAATCCAAAAAATACCGCAGAATTACCATCTTCACCAACATTTGCAGAGCAATGCATTGCAGCCATTCCATTTTGTGGTAAATAGTAGTTCATCATTGAGAACATTCCTTTTTTCATTTCTCCTCCATACCATGTCCCTCCAATTATTTGCATTTTTTCTGTTAAATTAAACAATACAAAATTTTCAGAATTCAACCCATGTTCTTTCCAGTTTGGATTCGTAATTTCTGAACCATTTAAAACAACAAAATCAGGTTCTCCAAAGTTATCCAATTCTTCAACTGTTGGCCTAATAAACATATTTGTTACAAAGTGGGCCTGCCAGGCAACTTCCATTATAAAACGTACTTTTAAACGTGTGTTTTTATTTGCTCCACAAAATGCATCAACTACAAATAACTTTTTATTTGATAATTCATTAGCTACTACACCTTTTAAATCATTCCAAACCTCTAATGAAGTAGGTTTGTTATCATTTGGTGCCTTTTCTGATGTCCACCATAAAGTATCTTCAGTAACATCATCTTTAACAATAAACTTATCTTTAGGAGTTCTCCCTGTAAATTTCCCTGTCATCACATTAACAGCTCCAAGCTCTGTTAAATACCCTTTCCTATACCCTGCTAAATTTGAATCTAATTCAGCTTTATATAACTCATCATATGACGGATTATATACTATTTCTTTTACATTTTTAATTCCTAAGTCACTTAATGACATCACTACTGATTTTCTAAGAACTTCCATTAGTTATTAATTTATTATTATTTGTTTTTTAGTATTAAAATCTTAATTTTTTTATTTTGAAGTAGTTTTAGTTGAAATTTATAATTCTGAAAATAATTTAGAATTCAACACAACAACCACAAACACCTTATAATCATATTCTTAACCTAATTATTTAATTCCACCAAGATAACGAAAACGTTTTCGTTTATATATAAAAAAAAACTTTTTTTTCTTTTTTAATTTCACTAAATAATTCGGCGAAGATACTTGTAATTGTTTATCTCGACAAACATTTTTTAATCGTTTTTAAATTTATTATCATATTTATAATTATTCTATTTTAAAATATGAATATGCCATGCTTAGCCAACCGAAA
>Ga0193953_1000188_pt1 | contig 34428 bp, 37 predicted proteins | sample BB_4_MG_FD_140325 | JGI IMG/M metagenome (GOLD analysis project Ga0193953, IMG submission 140325) | Microbial mat bacterial communities from the Broadkill River, Lewes, Delaware, United States - BB_4_MG | ecosystem: Environmental > Aquatic > Freshwater > River > Microbial mats | place: USA...
GAGTGTATTCATACACTTCTTGAAACTGGATAAGAGTTTCATCACTCGCATTTCCAGTGATATCTTTTCTATATCGAGCTATAAAAGCTATCGTACTACCATCTTCTAGTAACTCTATAATATTTTTTATATATTTTACATCTAATTGTATTTTATTTTTTATTATCTCTATTATTTTATCATTCATAAAATGGAGTATATCAAAAATTTCTTTATTTGAATTATAAAAAATAGATATTATTTAATATGAGATTGTTTAATATCTTCTAGCCTTTTTTCAAAAAGTTTATGTCCAGAGTTTTTGATGATATAATTTGCTTTATTGTAGTAGCTTTGAGCATTTTTTTCATCATTAATTGTTTTATAGTAATCATAAAAAGCCATATAGACTTCACACTGAGAACCTTTTAAGTTTATCTCATCTGCAATTTTTTCTGCTTCTTGTAGTTTATTTTTTACTTCATTATATTTTTTTTCTTCTTTTAAAATATTTGCTTCATACATAAGATATTTTGTAATATCATCTTTATCATCTATTTTATTTGGTTTAGTGATAACATATTCAGTATGTTCTTTACCATTAATCATTAAATATTTGTTTATTTCTGAAATATTTGTTTCACACTTACTTTGTAATTTTTCTAATTGTGCACTTTTACTTAATTTCAATGCTTCAGTAAAGTACTGTACTGCTAATTTAAAATTTAATAATTGATTATATACTAAACCAAAGTTTATAAGTGAACTAATAATAATTTCTGTATATGAATTAATTTTTGAAATATTTAATGCTTTATTTAAATATATTAATGATTCATCAAAGTTATATAATTTACATAATATATGCCCAATATTGTTATAATTTATCGCTATTCCTTTAGTTATATTTAATTCTTCTTGAATTTTTAAAGATTTTAAATAATATTCCATTGCTTTCTTATTATCTCCCCCATCATAAATTGCCCCAATGTTTGCATAATTAATAGCTAAACCACTTTTCCTATCTATTTGTGTATTAATTAAGATAGACATATTTAATAAAATTAATGCTTCATCAAAATTTTCACACTCTTTATAAACATTTGCTTTATTACTTAATATTCTAGCGATATCATCTAAACTACTTATTTGTTTTGCAATAGATAATGCTTTATCATAATAAAATAAAGACTTTTCTGGTTTACTATAGCTATATAATTCACCAAAATTACAGAGATAAAGAATTTCAAAATATCGATTATCTAATTTTTTCGATTTTTTTAAAGCAATATTCAAATATTTAATAGCTATATTAGTATTTTTTATTAATACTGCCTCATCAATAATCATGGATAATTTTTCCAATTGAACAATCTTAGGTGCATTTGGTTTTAAATTCTTATATTCTACAATTAAATTATCAAGTTTTTCTCTGTTAACCTTATACTCAAAATCAAACTTGTTATTTTTAAACTGACCATAAAAATTAGTAAAAGTTACAAAATCATAAGCCTTTTCGCTAAACTTATCTAAAGTATCATTTGAAGCTATTATAAATATACGGATATTTTTATCTGGGATAAAGTCACGATTAAACCGAAAGTTTTGTATGATATTTTCTATTTTAAAACTATTTTTTAAATTAAATATATCTATTATTAAAGTTTTTTCTTCATTTGAATCTATTATCTCATCTATTATTTGTTCTGATTTACAGTGAAATATTTTTGTATTTTGAAAAGTTAATAGATAGTTTTTAAAGACATCTAAAAGCTCAGGAGTATCTACACCTACGAGAGATAAGTACGCACCAGTTGGTCGTACTGTTAGTGTAGTTTTAAAAGTATTTAGTTTTTGTTTGTCTTCATATACTAAATACTCCTCTAGACTAGTTTGATTCTGATTGTCCATACACTTCTACAGTTTTTTGAATAATAGGATTTACATCATACCAGTGTGTTCCATTTTTATGTAAAAAGATTAGATTATCTAAAAGTAAACTATCAAAGTCTTCCAAATCTTGAATAGTTGGCTCATCAAATAGCTTATGTTTATTTGCAATTTGACTTAATACTCTTATTTTAGAATCTGCCATTTTAGAAAGTCTATTTGATATTTCACCTACTCCCCAAGCTACGTCATCCACTGTAATAACTTTACCTTCAAAATTACTCACTGTTAGCTGATTTATAGCAGACTGATATATTATCTCTATAAGTTGTCTGATATTTCCACCAGAGTATTTTATAATATCTTCATAAGCTTCTTCTGATATTGTAGATTCATTTTCAAGCCGTGCTTTAATCAAATCTTTTAAAGTTTGAATATTATCAATAACTTCTTTTTCTGCTTTTGAACTATCTGAATTTTTTTCTAATTTATTTGCTTCTATTCTAAAATCAAATTCAATTAAATCATTATTAAACATTGAATGACTTCTAGGTAAAAAGATATGAATAGGGATAATTTTTACACAATTAATCTGATGAAAAACCCAATTGTCCTCTACAAATATTTTATTGATGATTTTTTTGTCAACTATTTTTTCTAAATCATCAATTACAAGTAATAAATCTTTGTCATTATCCATCACATCTGTTTTATAATCTAAAATTATATCATTGATGAACTCAATAAGATTTGCTTTATCTATACTAAATATCTCTCGTATAGATTGTCTTTCTCTTTCATTCATTTTAAGATTTTTAAAGATTTTACCATTAAAATTACTAACTAAAATATCAAACTTTAATCCAATCTCTTTTTTATCTTCTTGATTGTTTTCAAAATCCCAAGTTTGTTCTTTACTTATTTTTAAATTTTGTAAATTTATATCTTTTAACTTATTTAAACCTTCATAATACTTCTCTTCAAGACAAGTATCCTCTATAAGTTCAAAACCTATCATAAGCAAAATATCGATAATATCTATATCATGAATAGCAAAAAGTTCTCGACCTGTGAGATATTTTACTTCAAATTTATTATTTATTTTTTCATCGGGAAGATAATTTAACGCTGTACTTTTCCCCATACCTATTTGTCCACAAATAAAAAAAGTTTTACTTGGGATTTGATTTATTAATAGTTTCATTTTTAAAGGATTTATAGTACTTTGATAAATATCTTGATGTATATCTTTATCTGCTAAAGTTAAAACTTTTTGTGGGTCAAATATTTGAGCTACTTCTGTTAAATCAGACGCTTTATTCATTTAAAAATCCTATATGTATAATTAGTTCTATTTTAGCATAATTTTCATAAAACTGATAAAAATTCAATAAAATGACAATATGCAATATTTTTAAATGAAACCAAATTTATCTGTTAAAATCACACTATAAAATAAATAGGATATTAAAATGGTAGAACTATTAACAATAATTTTTATAGTTTTTTTATGTATGAGTTTTTACGTAAATGAAAATGTGATACATAAAGATAAAATCAAATTCGATTTACTTGAGGACAGAAAATACAAAGAGTAATGAGTTTACTCTTTGTATGAAAATTCTCATTATTTTTTAATGTCAGCTCGTTTTACAAACTCTAAAACTGTAGCATTGATACAAAATCGTCTTCGTCCATCTGCTCTTGGAAAAACGTGACCTAAATGTATACCACTTTTTTTAGCACGTACTTCTATTCTGCTCATTCCGTAGCTATTGTCTTCAAGTTCAATAGTAGAACCATCAACTGCTTTAAAAAAACTCAACCATCCTGTTCGAGAATTAAATCTATCTTGTGTATCAAATAAAACATCACCAGATAACTTATCTATGAAAACACCATCTGGTGTATTTTTAAAGATATCATACTGCTTACAAAATCTATTATCTGTTCCTTGATTAAAAGCTACATTGTAACTTTCTGTATTTTTACCTAGTTTAAAATCTCCAAGCATTTTATAGAAACTTTTTTCATCCATATATCCACGATTTGCTAAAATCTCTTTTCCATCTTCAATAAAAAGAATTGTTGGAGTAGCAAAAAGTTTTGTTTTTATTTCAAATTTTTCCATTTGTGAAGCATACGCTTTTCGAACTTTTAATGTTCCTTGATAGGAATCTAAAACATCTTTTTTAAACTTTTCACAATAGGGGCAATTATCAGACTCAATAACTACTATCTCTTTTCCAGATAGAGGAATTAGTTGATCCTTTTTATCATCTTTTGGAGTATCTGCAAATTTTACACCAGTACTATGATCTGGACAGTATCCATTTGGATTATTTTTCAAATAATCTTGATGATAATTTTCCGCATCATAAAATTTTGTAAGTGGAGCTATTTCTGTTACGATTTTTTTATACCCGTGTTCATTCAAAAGTGTTTGATAGGTACTTTTAGTTTCAAGAATAGCTTTGTATTGTTTATCATTTGTATAATAAACAGCACTTCTGTAGTTATTTCCTACATCATTGCCTTGTCTATTTTTTTGAGTTGGATCGTGTATCTCCCAAAAATTTTTTATTAATTCTTTTGCAGTTACTTTTGTATTATCAAATGTTACATGTACACCTTCAGTATAATTTACAATACCATTTGGTTTCGATTGTCTATATCGTAACACTTTTTTATATGTAGGGTTTTCATAATTACCACCCACATATCCAGATTTAACATCTATAACACCAGGAATTTGCTCAAAATTTTTTTCTACACCCCAAAAACATCCTGCGGCGAATACTATTTCTACAATCATCATTTATCCTTTATTTCAAATAATTATAATGAATTTTTGTGTAAAGTTTGTGTAATGATTTCTATTATAATTATTTTGTCTTACTTACTAGCATATCCAATAAGTTTTGATTTATTTTATATTTTGAAGAAGTTATATACTTTATAGTTTTAAATTTAAAAGAACCATTTTTATACACGATTACAAGTCCATCTTCTAAATCATTTGACAGTTTATCAATAGCATATCTTATAAATTCAGTAGCCATAAGTCTATCATAAACAGAAGGATTACCACCTCTTTGAATATGACCTAATATGGTTGTCCGTGTCCCTATTTTTATCTCATTTTCTAGCCATTTTTGTATGTGAGCAGTTTGATTTGTCCCTTCAGAGACAATACATACTATGTATTGTCTTCCATTTTTAAGTTCTGCTTTAAGTTTTTTCTTTAAAGATTTTAAATCATATTCTAACTCAGGAATAATACAAATTTCAGCCCACAAGTAAGAGCAGAAACCAAAGCTAAATAACCACAATCTCTCCCCATAGTTTCTATGACACAAGCTCGACGAAAAGAAGCGGAGGTGTCTCTTATAGCATCGGTTGCTGTTCGTATTATATTTAACGCAGTATCAACACCTAAGCAATAATCCGTACCAAAAATATCATTATCAATAGTCGCTGGGATTCCTACAAATGGTATTTTAAAATCAGTATAAAATTGATTTAAGGCTTGAAATGAACCATCTCCACCTAAAACTATAAGTTTTTTTATACCTAATTTTTGAAGATTTTTAAAAGCTTTTTTTCTATATTTGTATTTAAAAAATCTTTTTGATCGAGACGATCGAATTTTTGTTCCACCTTCGTGAATGATACCAGCAACATCACTATGAGTTGCAAGTTTAATGGTGTTGTCTATTAACCCCTCTAATCCATCATAAATGAGAAAAGGTTTTATTTTTTTACTATAACAATAATCTACAAATTCTTTGATTGCAGGGTTCATCCCTGCACAATCTCCACCTGAGGTTACTATTGCTATAGACATTTTATTAAAATTTTAAAATTCCAGTTTCATTTAACATGATTATCAGAACTGCTAAAGGAGCTACGTATCTTATAATAAATAACCAAATACTAAAAAACATTTCACCCATATAAGGGATTAAAGCTTCTCTTATTACTTGCTTATCCATAATATATCCAACAAAAATAGCTATAAATATTCCACCTATAGGCATAAGAATAGCTGCTGTTACAAAATCAAACCAATCAAATAAGTTCTTTGATCCAAAAGTTAATGCAGCAGAAAATTCATTTGTATTTGATAATAATGCTGCAGCTCCTAGAAAATAAAAAATGATTGAAATACCATAAGTAGCTTTTGCTCTCGTCATTTTACGTCTTTCCACAAGGTACATTACAGTTGGCTCTAAAATTGAAACTGCCGATGTTATAGAAGCAAAAGCAAGTGCAATAAAAAATGCAATCGCCATGATATTTCCAATACTTCCCATTTGGTAAAAAATTGCTGGCAATGTAATAAATACAAGTCCTGGTCCTTTACTAGGCTCTTGACCAGCTGAATATACAATAGCAAAAATAATAAGTCCTGAAACAATTGCTATTAAAGTATCCAAAGTAACAACCATTATTGAAGCTTTTACTATATTTACCCCTTTTCCTAAAGAAGCAGAGTATGCCATAATTGTAGCCATACCAACAGATAAAGTAAAAAAAGCATGACCAACAGCTATAATAATAGAGCTAGTATGAAATTTTTCAAAATTTGGATAAAACATAAAATCCAATGCTTGTTGAAAACCATCAAGTGTCATACTATAAAAAAACATTATAATGAGAATAATAAGTAAAGCAGGCATAAGTATATTATTTAAACGTTCTATACCTTTTTTCACACCCTTAGAAATTGTATAGGCAATGATTAAAAAAGCAATTGTATAATAGATCAGTTGAGAGGTAATATCCTCTTTAAGTAATCCCAAAAATAACACTTCTGCTTCACTTACATTTGTAGGTAAGGATGTAGCTGCAATAACTATATAGTTTAAAATCCATCCAACAACAATTGCATAAAATGACAATATAAACACCCCAGTTAGAAAAGTAAACCCTGAATATTTCCAGTATTTTTTTCCTTTAGGAGCTAAAGTTTCTAAAGTAGTAACTGAATCTTTATTTACGGTACTTCCCAAAACAACTTCAGCTATAAATATTGACATACCTATAAAAAGTACTGTTAATAGATATACCATTACAAATGCACCACCACCATTTTCACCTGTAATATATGGAAACTTCCATATATTACCTAACCCTACTGCACTTCCTGCCGCTGCAAGGATAAATCCTATTCGAGAGAATCTATTTGTCTTCATCTAATTCCTTATCTTTTTTACTTTTTATATCACGAACACACCGTACTCGACCTTGTTCAAATTCTTTTATCGATTTTTGGTTCATTCCATCTTCAAAATTTTTTACAACTGAATAGTTCCATACTTTAAACTCATCACTAAAAGTAGAGTTTGACCAATAAAATTTGCCACCATGACCATTATAAATCTTATCTTTATTTTCATATAATTCACTCAATTCTTTTATAGTAGGAAGTCTAAAGTCTTTATAGTGTGCAATTTCTAAATTATCGCAATACAATAATGCTTTTGCCCAAGTTATATTTGTATTTGTAGCTTCTACAGTATCTTCCCACATAAGATTATCTATAGAGGTAGTATATAGTCTTACATCTTTTGGGATAGTATTGAGCTTATACTTTATAGTATTTACTGTTTTGGCCTTAATATCTTTTATCAATACTATATCAGAATATCCATTTTTGAGTCGTATTTTTACTTTTTCATCAGCATCAACCCAAACAACACGATTTGTTTCATGAAGTTTTTTAATAAACTTTTCATTGATATACAATTCTGCATCATCCCCTACAAAAAATATTTTAGACTTTGCTTTTTGAAACTTTAAACTAAATGTTGGGATGGTTTTGTTGTTCACTTTAAGTGTAGTTTTGATATCTCTTCTATAATAGTTTTTATCAACAATTGCTTCTAAATATAATGGTTTGTTTGGGATAACTTTATATTGTTTAATAGGTGTTTTTCCTATCTTTTTTCCATCTAAAATAATGGTTGTATTTTGAACATTTGATATAATATTTAAATACGCATCCTTAGTCTCAGCGTGTAAAAATCCACCTATAAATAAGAGTATGATTAGTAGTTTATTCATTTTGTTTCCTTTATATAAACCATAGAAGTAAAATTGTACCAAAAACAATCCTATATATTCCAAAAGATACAAAAGTAAAGTTTTCTAAAAATTTTAAAAAAAGTTTTATCGTGATATATGCTACAATAAAAGCTGTCACAAAACCAACCCCTAAAACTAAAAAGTTTGCATCTGTAAAATCTTTATAGTGTTTTAATAAATCATATCCAGTAGTAGCACACATCACAGGAAAAGCCAATAAAAAACTAAACTCTGCAGCAGCTTTTCTGTTAAGTTTTACAAGCATAGCCCCTATTATAGTACTTCCTGCTCTACTTGTCCCTGGAATGAGTGCAAATATTTGAGCGAGTCCTATATAAAAAGACTGTTTATAGGAAACTTTTTCCACATCATCTATATGCTCTTCTGTTTCTTTATAAAAGTATTCTACAATTAAAAATACAATCCCTCCAATTATAAACATAATAGCGACTATTTTGATATCAAACATCGCTTTTATTTGACTTGAAAAAATAAAACCAACAGTACCAATAGGGATAAAAGCCAATGTTAACTTTTTCCATAATTCTATTTTTTTAAGACTAAATTTGTCGCTATAGTTTAAAACAACAGCTAATATAGCAGCAAATTGTATGATTACTTCGTATGCTTTAGTTACTTTATTTTGATCAATATTTAAAAACTCACTCGCAATGATAAGATGCCCAGTAGAACTAATCGGTAAAAATTCTGTAAAACCTTCTATGATACCTAAAAGTATCGATTCAAATATACCCAAGCTTATATCCCTTTTTCTTTTGTTAGTTTAAAAAACAATTTTAATGATCTTTTTTCTTTATATGAAATTTTATATGAAATTTTTGTGAGATATTCGTTAATCTGATGAGTTGTTAAACCTGAGCGTTCTGTATATTTTTTCAAAATATATTGAGGTATTTTTACTTTTGTTTTTAAAAACTTTTTAGCTATTTTTTCTAAAATTTTTTCATTTTTGTTATAACAAAGTCGCGCAAAAACAAAAGGAAGGTTATATCTTTTTTTCCACTCTTCTGCCAAATCGACAAAGTCCTCGTCATTTTGATGATAATACTGAAGTGCTTTATCTCCAATAATGACTTTACCATCGATATCAAGTACTTTTGCTAATGCGTTTGAGGTATCAGACTGATAGTCTTTTTCATATTTTCCTTTCAATGCAAGAACCGATAAAACCTCATTTTGTGCTACGATACCAACATCTAAAGATTTTGTTTTTTTGGAAGCTATTGAACTTATAAAAGCAGAATCAATTTCTCTTTTTTTAAACTTTTTATTTATCGCTGATGGATATGATTTTTTATAATTTATTATTTGTTTTAATTGAGTAGATTGAATATTCTTTTTTATAAAGACATAAAATGGTAGTAAGTTTATAAAGTCTATTTTTGCAAAAATCATTTTGTCCCTATTATTTTAATATATAACTAAAATTTATTTTACTGAATTTAACTTGTTATTCTGATAAATTAAAATTGCACTATATTAGTAAAAGTAATTTTAAACTTAAGTTAATATTATGTAATTTCAAGATAAAATTATTAAAATTAAAAAGGAATACAATGAAAAAATTAATCTCTACACTCTCTTTAGCATCACTTTTAGTCTTACCAACTCTTATGAATGCACAACAAGCAAAAGGTTTAAATGTTTTAGTAAACTCTGGAAACTCACAAACTCAATCTATGGCTATGGTATTGTCTTTAATGGCAATGAAAAAACATAAAAAAGAAGTAAATATTGTTTTATGTGGAAAAGCTGGTGATTTAGCTGATAAAAATATCAAAGGTGTACCTACTAAAAGACCAAATGGAACACAACCATCTGCAAAAAAACATCTGCAAATACTAATTAAAAAAGGAGCTACAGTAAAAGTATGTCCTTTATACCTACCAAATGCAAATAAAGACAAATCAGTACTTTTAGATGGTATCACTGTTGCAAAGCCACCTGTAGTTGCAGGAAAACTTTTAAATAAAGATTTTCAAAATATAACATTTTAATATCTTCTCTATCATCAAAAATAGATATAAATAAATGTATAATTCTTCTATAAGTAAATTCTTTAGGAGATTATATATGGTAAAAGTTGAATTTTTAGGACCTATAGGAAAAGAACCATTAGAGTTAGATATTACAAATCTTAATGAGTTAAGTACAATACTCAAACAAGATGATTCTCTTTCTATGTGGTTAAAAAATAGTGCTTGTGCTATCAATGATGTTTTAATAGAAAATAAAGATACACCATTAAAAAATGGTGACAAAATCACACTACTTCCTCCAGTTTGTGGAGGTTGAGTTGATGAAAAAAGAAACACTCCTACAGCTCCATGATGGAGAACTACTCGTAGAAAAAATCACTAACCAATGGTATGACAACTTTAGACTATCAAATTATGGTGCTATTATCACTTTTGTAGGAGTGGTAAGAGATGAAAATAATATAGATGGCTTAAGTTTTGATATTTATGAACCTATTTTAAACTCATGGTTTGATGCTTGGCAAGAGAAAGCAAAAAAACAAAATGCTATTGTACTTATGGCACATAGCCGTGGGGATGTTTTAAATCATAAAAGCTCTTATATTGCTGCTGTTTGTTCTCCAAAAAGAAGAGTTGCTTTAGAACTCATTGATGAATTTGTAGAAGATTTTAAAAAAAGTGCTCCTATATGGAAATATGATATTATCAATGGAAAAAGAGAATATGCCATAGAGAGAAGCACAGCAATACAAGGCGCAGGGATACTAAACTAAATGGAAACAAAAAGAGTAGATTTACATAACCATACTACACTGTGCAATCACGCAACAGGAACAACCCAAGAATATATACAAAGAGCAATAGAACTGAAAATCGATGTATTTGGTTTTTCAGAACACGCTCCGATGAATTTTGATGAGCACTATAGGCTAAAACTTCAAGATAAAGATTTCTATGAAAATGATGTCTTACAATTACAAGAGAAATATAAAAAAGATATTGATATTGTTTTAGGATATGAAGTTGATTATTTAAAGGGTGACTATATTTTACCTGAAGTGATAAATTCAAAAGTTGATTATCTTATAGGAAGTATCCATTTTTTAAACCAAAATGGGAATAATTGGGGTTTTGACAATCCAGAATTTATTGGTGAGTATAAAAACAAAAATATTGACAAAATATGGGAAGATTATTTTGAAGCGATTACGAGTATGGCAAAATATGGTAAATTTGATATTGTGGGTCATTTAGATTTAATCAAAGTTTTTAAGTTTTTACCTAAAAAAGATATCAAAATTATTGCAAAAGAAGCATTACTGCAAATCAAAAAGTCAGATATGGTTGTAGAGATAAATGCAGCAGGCTATAGAAAACCTATTAAAGAGCAGTACCCATCAAAAGAGTTACTTGAGTTATGTTATGAACTCAATATACCAATCACATTTTCAAGTGATGCACATAGTATTGATCAGGTTGGTCTAAATTATGATAAAGCAACAAAACTTGCACGTGAAATCGGTTACAACAAATGTACTTATTTTAAAAAGAAAGATAAAATAGAAATTTCATTTTAAACTTATTTTTAACTTAATTTAAACATCTCTTTTATCTCTAAAATCGCTTATCTAAAGCTTTTTGAGATATTTATTCTATTTTTATTTAAGCTTCATTTAACAATAAAAACATTATAATTCCGAACTTAAAATCTAGGAGTAGTATAGTGTTTGATAATTTAACGAGTTCATTTAAAAATGTTATTGGGAAAATAAGACATAAAGATGATACTAAAGCATTAACAAGAGCTATAGGTGAACTTAAAAAATCACTACTTAAATCTGATGTTCACCACAAAACTACAAAAGAACTAGTATCAAAAATAGAGCTAGACACAAAAGCAAATGGTATCGGACAAGATTCATTCTTAAAAGCTTTAAGAACATCACTTACAGATGTTTTAACAACTGCAGGAAATCAAGGCTTTGTTTATAGTAATAAATCAGCATTAACTACAGTTCTTATGACAGGCTTACAAGGAAGTGGTAAAACAACTACTACTGGTAAACTTGCTAACTACTTAAAAACAAGAAACAAAAAAGTTTTAGTTGCAGCTGCCGATTTACAAAGACTAGCAGCTGTTGAACAGCTCAAACAAATTGGTGCACAAATAGAAGTTGATGTGTATTTTGAAGAAAATGAAACAAACCCAGTTACAATAGCACAAAATGCAAAGAAAAAAGCCGAAGAAGGTCTATATGATGTATTATTTATAGATACAGCTGGTCGTCTTGCAATTGATGATGAACTTATGGACGAACTTGAAAAAGTTAAAGATGCAGTAACTCCAGATGAAATTTTTTATGTTGCAGATTCATTAACAGGACATGATGCTACAAAAACTGCAACATCATTTAAAAACAAAATTGGCATAGATGGGGTAATTTTATCTAAATTTGATGGTGATACTAAAGGTGGAGTTGCTATCTCTATTGCACATCAAGTACAAGTACCATTACGATTTATTGGTATTGGTGAAAAGATGCCAGATTTAGAACCTTTTATTCCAGATAGAATTGTATCTAGACTTATGGGTGCAGGAGATATTGAGGGTTTATCTGAAAAAGCTGCGGCTGTTATCGATGAAAAGAAAGCTAAAGAAGTAACTAAAAAAATTAGAAAAGGTGAATTTAACTTTGCTGACTTTTTAGATCAATTAGAGATGATGAAAAAAATGGGTTCTATGAAATCTATACTTGGTATGATTCCAGGTATGGGAAATATGGCAAACCAATTAAAAGATATGGATTTAGAAAACTCTGGAGAAATAGTACGAATTAAAGCATTAATTGGTTCAATGACTCCTAAAGAGAGAGAAACACCTAGTCTTATTAATCTTTCTAGAAAAAGAAGACTTGCCAAAGGTGCTGGAATATCCGAAGTGCAAGTAAATAAAATCCTAAAACAGTTCAAAAATGCTGCAAAAATGGCAAAAAAGATGTCTGGAAAAGGTGGAATGAAAGATATGCAAAAAATGATGTCCCAAATGGGTGGACAAGGTGGAATGCCAAATTTACCTCGATAAGTAAAAGTGCTATGTGTTAAGTGCTAAGTATTTATTTTAAATATTTAGTTCTTAACATTAATAGTTAAACAAATAAACAAACACAAGGAATAAACATGACAGTAATTAGACTAACAAGAATGGGTAGAAACAAAAAACCATTTTACAGAATCGTTGTAACAGATAGTAGAAAAAGAAGAGATTCAGGTTGGATTGAATCAATTGGTTACTACAACCCAGTATCAACTCCAAAAGAGTTCAAAATTGATCAAGAAAGACTTGATTACTGGTTAAGCGTTGGTGCTCAACCTTCTGAAAAAGTAGCTAAACTTACAGCTAAAAAATAATCATTATGGTAACTGACTTCGTTTCTACTTATGCAAAAATGATAGTTAATTATCCAGAAGATATTGAAGTTTCATCAACTAAAGTTGATGATGCTTTTTTTGAAATCACTATAATTGCTAACAATAGTGACATAGGTAAACTCATAGGTAAAAATGGAAATATGATCAATGCAATTAAAACTATATTAAATGGTTGTAAAGCAAAAGATGGTAACTCTTACAAAATTCAAGTAGTAGCAAAATAATGGAAAAAATTTATATTGCAAAACTAGGAAAAACAGTTGGTCTTAAAGGGCAACAAAAACTTATTATTGATACAGATTTTCCAGAACAATTCAAAAAAAATACTAAACTTACAACAGATAAAAATCAAGAGCTTATTATAGAAACATACAATACTACAAGTAATGTAGTAAAGTTTGTAGGTATTAACAGTATTGATGATGCAAAGAAGTTAACAAATAGACAACTTTTTGTTTCAGATATTGATACAAGAGAAAATTGTAAACTCAATGATAAGCAATTTTTTTGGTTTGATATGATGAATTGTACGGTAGAAGAAAATGGTGAAGTTTTAGGGAAAATAGTAGATATTCAAAGAATGCCATTAAGTGACTATCTTGTGATAGAAACTGATTCTAAACTTATAAAAAAAGAGTTTTCAAATTCATTTTTACTACCTTATGTAGATGCTTACATACTAAATGTTGATATTGAAAATAAATTGATCCTTACACAAAATGCAAAAGATCTTTTAGAAGCTAGTTAAATAAAATAACATTTAATTAGTTCTTCTTTGTCCAACCCTTCTCTCTTTTTTCACATCAATATTACGACTACGTCTATCTTCAACTCTTTTTTCAGTTGGTAATTCTATAAAAAACTTCGCACCTTGATGAGTATTTTTAGCGTATAGTTTCCCTTTCATGTGGTTTACAATAATATCATAACTCATATAAAGTCCTATTCCTGTACCAACAGATTTATGTTTTGTAGTAAAATATGGTTCAAAGATATGTGCCATAGTTTCTTCGGATATTCCGCCACCATTATCTTCTATACTGATAATAATTTTTTTCTCATCACCTTGCAAATCAAGCTCAATTATTTTACTTACATTATTCTTTTTAATCAAAATATCAATTGCATTGTTTATTATATTGATGATTACTTGAGAAAGTTCTCCCAAAATAATAATCGCTTTTACGGGAGTAGAATAGTCTATTTTATTAATAAGTGTGATATGTTCATTTTTGATTCTTGTTTCTATAATAGACAAGGCATTATTTATTCTATCTTGAATAACCACCTCTTTTAATTCTACTTTTTCTTTTATAAAATTTCTAAATACATCTATGGTACTTGAAAGGTGTTCAGAATTTAAAACTATTGAATCAAGTAAAGAATAAAGCTCTTCATCACTTATTTTTGCGTATTCTTTTTTCATTTTGATGCCAGATGCAGCTGTTGTAATCACACTTAAAGGTTGTCTCCATTGATGAGCAATATTTCCTATCATTTCACCCATTTGTGCCATTTTTACATTTTGGGACAAGATATGTTCTCTTCTTTTAATATCAGTTAAATCTAATACATTTACAATAGTTGTATCGAGATCTTGCTCTTCAAATTTACTCACCTGTAATAATGCGGGGAAACTTTTACCATCTTTATTTTTTAAGGTTGCTTCATATTTACCTATAAATCGTTTTTTAACATTTGATAAAACTGTTTCGTAATCTTTTTCACAAACAAAACTGTGAAAAGTAAGTCCTATAATATCCTCTTTTTTTTCATATCCTGCAAGTTTCATTGCCGATTCATTAAGGTCTATAATTTTTTGATTTTTGATAAAAATAACTGCTTCTAAAGTTACATCTAACATTTTTTCATGCTTTTTATTTTCAAATGTTAACAGATCATTCTTTTTTTTAAAATTTTTGTATTGAAATAATATTACAATTAACAACATTAAAATAATACAAACTAACACATACATAAACAAAACCTTTTAGAAAATATGTTGTATTATATCTAATTAATATTTAGATATAATAATTAAAATTAACAGACTTGAGGATTTTATATTATGAACAAAATTACACTTACTAGCCCATTTGATATGCACTTACACTTAAGAGATAACGATATGTTATCATTGGTTGCTCCACTTACTTCTAAAACATTTGCAGGTGCTATAATCATGCCAAACCTTGTACCTTGCGTTGATACAAAAGAAGCAGTAATTTCTTATAAAAATAGAATACTTGATGCAGTAGACAATAAACACAATTTTACCCCTTTTATGACTCTATTTTTCAAACCATACACACAAGAATTTTTAGAAGATGTTAAGGATGAAATTTCAGCAATTAAATTATATCCTGCTGGGATTACTACAAATAGTGAAGGTGGTATACAAACAATTGATACTCAAGCACTAGCACCTACACTCAATGCAATGGCTGAGTTAAATATCCCTTTATGTGTGCATGGAGAAACAAATGGTTTTGTTATGGATAGAGAACAAGAATTTATGAGTGTATATGAAGCACTTGCAAGTGCATTCCCTAAACTTACAATTATCATGGAACATATTACAACTAAAGATGCTGTTGATATGCTCGATAAGTATGATAATTTATATGCAACAATTACTCTACACCATTTAATCATCACTCTTGATGATGTTGCAGGTGGAATGCTTCAGCCTCATCTTTTTTGTAAACCGATTGCAAAAAAACCTTCTGATAGAGATGCATTATTAAAAGTAGCGCTAGAAGGACATCCAAAAGTGATGTTTGGAAGTGATAGTGCTCCTCATCCAAAACACGCAAAAGAAGCTTGTGGCTGTGCTGCTGGGGTATTTACATCACCAATTGCCATTCAAGTTTTAGTAGACCTATTTGATAAAAACGATAAAATAGAAAATCTCCAAAAATTCTTAAGTGATAATGCATGTAAAATCTATAATATGAAACCATCAACTAAAACAGTTACTTTAGTAAAAGAAAATTTTAAAGTTCCTGCTTTTTATGAATTTAAAAGAGAAAAAGTTGTTCCAATGTATGCAGAAGAGACACTCTCTTGGAAAGTTTTATGCTGAAAAGTATTTTTAAAAAAGATATAAATAATACTACTTACTTACAAGAACTACTACAAGATACACCAAATGAGGTTTGGTTACAAAAAAATATAAAAAATGAGATGATTGACCTCAACCATCAAGATGAAAATGGAGATACATTTTTAATTAAATGTATCAAAGTTTCAAAAATTCACTCTGCTAAATGGCTTATCCAAAATCTAGTAGACCTTACAATTGAAAATAACAATGGAAAAACAGCACTTCTTTATGCCATAGAAAAAGAAAATCATGATGTAGTCAAACACATTTTAAAACACAATACCCTTGATTTAGACTATAGAGACATTGAAGGTCGTACAATATTACAAGATATTGTAATGCATGGACATAATAAAATGGCTAAAGTTCTTATTAATCATGGTGCAAATATAAATAACGTTGATAATAAACACCGTAATGTACTTTATGATGCCTTATCGTATGGAGATAAAAGTTTTATTCAATACTTACTCAATCTAGAAAAACTAGATCTCAACCTTATTGATGATGATGGAAATAGTATCATGCATCATATAGAGCTCTACAAAGATCAAGAGATAGCACAACAATTATTACTTGCGGGTGGAGATATAAATGCTATAGGGGAAAACAAAGAAAGCCTTTTATTTCGTGCTGTGAGAGAGTTTAATCATGATGCAGTTTTATTTTTACTAGAACATGGTATCAATCCTAATATTATTAATGATGATGGAGATACTGCATTAAATCTTATTATTTACGAAGGGACAAAGGAATTTGATATTATTATATTACTCATTCAATATGGAGCAAACCCAAATATTAGAAATAAAAAAGGGCAAAGTATTTATGAGATTTTAAATATATTTGCTTTACATCTCTTCGGAACAAAATATATTACAGATACTACCATAATAAAAAAACTAAATCCAGATGGTGAATATATCACACTTATAGAAGAATTTTTAAGATATAAAGATGAAGATGAAAGTTTAAACTATTTGGATTCGACAGGAAATCCTTTGTTTTTTGATCCATTACTGTATGGGCATATTAGTTTATTTAACATCTATATAAATTATGGACTCAATATAAAAGAACAAAATAAATTTGGATCTACTATTTTACACAAAGTTATCACTGCAAATAGTAATGAAAAACTTATTAATCTCTTACTTGAAAGAATTAATTCCACTGCTCCAGAGTGTATCAATATAACTGACAATAATCATATTTTACCTATTACCTATGCAGCACTCTTAGGAAATCAAAAAATTGTTACTACTCTTTTAAATTATGATTCTAAAATGGGTGGAAAAAAAGAGTTAGATAAACAAGTTATTAAAAAATTTACCCCTATGCTAAAAAATTTGAAAAACTTAAAAGATGGTATAAAAGAGCCTGATTTAGAGAAAAGGTTTGATACTCTTATTATTCAAATAATAAGAGATTTCAAACTTATATAAACTGATTTAATTAATCTAAATCAGTTTTTAAAATAGCTCCGCTACTTGCATTTGTAACTAGAGCTCTATATTGTTGTAACCATTTAGAAGATAGTTTCTTTTTAATAGGAACAAATTTTTGTTTTCTCTCTGCAATAGTTTCATCACATAAATTTGCTTGTAAAATATACTTATCAACATCAATATGAATCTCATCACCATCTTCAAGTAATCCGATTAAACCACCCTCAGCAGCTTCTGGAGAAACGTGACCAATACTCGCACCTCTTGTAGCCCCAGAGAATCTACCATCAGTAATTAAAGCAACCGAATCACCAAGCCCCATACCCATAATTAGACTTGTAGGTGCAAGCATCTCTTGCATACCTGGACCACCTTTTGGACCTTCATATCTAATAACTACAACGTTACCAGCTTTTACTTTATGAGCTAAAATACCAGCAATTGCATCATCTTGAGAGTCAAAACATACAGCAGTACCTGTAAATACTCGCTCACCTGTGATACCAGCAGTTTTAATAACAGCACCTTGTTGTGCTAAGTTACCATATAAAATCGCCAATCCACCAACTTCACTATATGCATTATCGATTGTGTGGATAATATCAGTATCAGTAATTTCTGCGTCTTTTATTCTTTCTTTGATTGTTTCACCTGTAATCGTAAGGTTATCAAATAAAATCCCACCTCTTTTATCCATCTCATGCATTACAGCATTTACTCCACCAGCTTTATCTATATCTTGCATGTGGATAGTAGTCTTAGATGGAGAGATTTTAGCAATATGAGATACTTTATGAGAAATAGCATTGATGTCTGATAACTCAAAGTTTACATCAGCTTCTCTAGCAATTGCTAACATGTGTAAAACAGTATTTGAAGATCCACCCATAGCCATATCAACTGCAAATGCATTTCTTACAGCATTTTCATTTAAAATATTTTTCATATTGTATGGTTCTTTATCTTCCATACTTAATTTTGCTAATTCACAAGTTCTTCTAGCAGCTGCTCTATATAACTCTTCTCTAGCAGATGTAAGTGCTAAAATAGTACCATTTCCAGGAAGTGCGATACCCATTGCTTCCATAAGTGTATTCATAGAATTTGCTGTAAACATACCAGAACATGAACCACCACTTGGACATGCGTTACATTCGATATCAGTTAATTCTTCTTCAGTGATATCACCATTTTCAAACTTTCCAACTGCTTCAAATGCTGTTGCTAAATCAATAGGTGTACCATCTTGAGCATACCCTTTTGCCATTGGACCACCAGATACAAATACAGTAGGAACATTTACTCTTAATCCACCCATAATCATACCAGGAACAATTTTATCACAGTTTGGAATAGCAATCATTGCATCAAATTTATGTGCATTCATTACTGTTTCTATAGAGTTTGCAATTAACTCTCTTGATGGGAGCGAAAATAACATACCGTCATGTCCCATTGCAATACCATCATCTACACCAATAGTATTAAATTCAAATGGTACACAACCATTTTTTCTAATCTCATCTTTAATAATGTCACTTACTTTATCTAAAAAGAAATGTCCCGGAATAACTTCAATAAAAGAGTTTGCAACACCAATAAATGGTTTGTCAAAATCTTCATCTTTTAATCCAGTAGCTCTAAATAAACTTCTGTGAGGAGCACGTGCATGCCCTTTTTTTACTTCATCACTTCTCATAATATTCCTTAAATCTTAATAGTTTCTATTTTTTGTATTATAGTTTAATTTTGATTAATTTTCTAAATTCTAAACAAATATAGACTATAATGTAGTATCAAAAAAAGGATATAAACCATTTTAAAAAATATATTTACAAACAGTGCAGGTATTTTAGTATCAAGGATTCTTGGATTTTTACGAGATCTTTTAACTGCCTCTATTCTTGGTGCAAATATTTATAGTGATATATTTTTTGTAGCATTTAAATTACCCAATTTATTCAGACGTATTTTCGCCGAAGGTGCTTTTACGCAAGTGTTTATTCCAGCGTATGCTAAACACTCCCATAAAGTTCGTTTTTCTACTATAATATTTTTACAATTTTTCACTTTTATTATACTGCTGAGTATTGTAGTAAGTATCTTTGCATCTTTTTTTACGCAAATGATAGCCATCGGGTTTGATGATTCCACTGTAGCATTAGCAGCACCTTTAGTTGCTATTTGTTTTTACTATCTCCCACTTATCTTTGTCGTTACTTTTTTAGCTGCGTTATTACAATACAAAAATCATTTTACGACAACTGCATTTTCTACAGCACTATTAAATATATCCCTTATTGGTGCATTATTATTATCTAAAAATTTAGAGTCAAAAGATATTGTTTATTATCTAAGTTGGGGTGTGATTATAGGTGGATTTTTGCAAGTATTTGTTCACTTGTATGCGATTAAAAAACTGAAAATAAAGTTTTTTACTACAAATATCAAAAAGAAAAAAAGAGATATAAAACAAAGTAAATTTTACAAACAATTTTATCCTGCAGTTTTTGGAAGTAGTGCTGCTCATGTTGCTGCTTTTTTGGATACTTGGTTAGCTAGTTTCCTTATTACTGGGAGTATTAGTTATTTATATTATGCAAACAGATTATTTCAGTTGCCTTTAGCTTTATTTGCTATTGCTACTTCTGTAGCACTCTTTCCAACTATTGCTAAAGCTATTAAAAACAAAGATGAAGAAAAAGCACTATTGTATTTACGAAAAGCCTTTTTTGTTTTACTTGGATTATTAGGTTTTTCTACGTTTATAGGTGTCATTTTAAATGAGTTTATAGTCGAACTTCTATTTCAAAGAGGTGTATTTTTAGAATCAGATACACAAACTACCGCTGTAGTTTTAACTATGTATTTAATAGGATTAGTACCCTTTGGATTAGCAAAAATATTTTCACTGTGGTTATATGCACATGAAAAACAAGGACTAGCCGCTAAAATAACCATGAAAGCTCTTATAGGAAATATCATATTGTCTTTAGTACTTATCAAACCGTATGGAATATATGGATTGGCATTGGCAAGTAGTTTGAGTGGTTTTATTTTATTTCACTTAACTTTAAAGGAGTTTGGTTATAAAAAGTTTTTGAGTTTGATTAAGATAAAATAGTTGAAAATACTTATCAAAATATAACATACATCACAATCTGTCATACTTTTCATCTATTGATAAATTTAATGCTACTATTTATACACAGGAGTTTATTATGACAAGATTTGACATACAATTTAATATTGTGTATAATTACACAACAAAGAGTTTAATATGCCAACTATATTAAGAATAGATGGTTATAGGTTTTTCTTTTTTAGTGATGAGCATAATCCAAAACATATCCACATAGAAAAAGGTGATGGTTATGCTAGAATTGAATTAGATACTTTAAACGTCACAGATAGCTATAATTTAAATTCAAAAGATATAAAAAAATTAGTCACACTAGTAAGAGAAAACAATGACAAACTACAAGGAGCATGGGATGAATACTTTAAACAATAGATTTCTTATAAAATCAGTCGGATTCGCTGAAGATAAAATGTTTATAGAACTCAATACATCACGAGTTTTAACAGTTCCTTACTCTTATACTCAAAAATTACAAAATGCTACAAATAAAGAACGTAAAAATTATCGTCTTATTGCTGGTGGTATAGGGATACATTTTGAAGATATAGATGAAGATATCTCAGTAGAAGGTATCATCAGAGACTTTGGAAATGAATCAAAACGTATAAACATCTCAGTACAAGCAAACTTTTTAGATATCGCTGATAAATACGCAAAAGAACATAGTCTTAGTCGTTCTGCTCTATTTCAAAAAGCTACATTGGAATATATAGCTTCTTAGATAAATTGATAATACATGCTTTATTTGATATGATTAGCTAAAATACATTTTTAATACACACAAATGAGAATCAAATGACACAAACACAATACAACATACAAGTACAAACTTTAATATCTTGGGCAAAAGCATACTACGTAGATGATAATCCAATAGCAACAGATGAAGAGTACGATGTACTTAATAGAGAAGTTTTAACATACGAACAATCAAACCCAACACATACACACCCAAACACTCCGACACAAAGAGTTGGTGGTGGTATTTTAGATGGATTTGAAAAAGCAAAACATCTTAGCCGTATGTGGTCACAAGAAGATATATTTAATACTGAAGAATTAGAGGACTGGATAAAAAGAGCTTCTAAAGTTGTCGATAAAAAACACTTAACTTTTGTATGTGAGCCAAAGTTTGATGGTGCTAGTTTAAATATCATCTATGAAAATGGCGTTTTAAAACAAGCTATTACAAGGGGTGATGGAAGTATAGGAGAAGATGTAACTCAAAATGTGAAAACTATCCACTCTATCCCTTTATCTATCCCTTACGATGGACTTATTGAGATACGTGGGGAGATAGTTATCAAAAAAGATGACTTTGAAATGATAAACAAACAACGTATCAGAGACAATGAACCTCCATTTGCAAACCCTAGAAATGCAGCAGCAGGAAGTTTACGACAACTAGATAGTAGTATCACAGCAAAAAGAAAACTCTTTTTTAATGTATGGGGTATAGGGGAAAATAGTTTGGAGTTTGAAAAAAGTAGCGAAGCTATCTCATTTATTCACTCTTTTGGTTTTGCAAAACCGCCTATTCAGACTTTATGTTTTTCTGTAGATGATATAGAAAAAGTATATCATGAAATCATCGCTAAACGAGAGAGTATCTCAATGGGACTTGATGGTATGGTTATTAAAATAGATGATCTTCAGTCTCAAAGTGATTTAGGTTATACAGTAAAGTTTCCGAAATGGTCTTGTGCTTATAAGTTTCCAGCAGTTGAAAAAACAACAAAAGTTTTAAGTATCACACTTCAAGTAGGACGAACAGGAACTATTACACCAGTTGCGAATGTAGTACCAACTCTCATCGATGGATCTACTGTAGCAAGGGCAACTTTACATAATTTTGATGAGATAAAAAGACTGGATTTAAAACTCAATGATGAAGTTATCATCATAAAAAGTGGAGATATTATCCCTAAGATAACTAAAGTATTTACGGATAGAAGAGACGGAACACAAATAGACATCCCTACTCCTACTACTTGCCCAGAGTGTGATAGTGAACTCTTAATTGAAGATATCCTTATCAAGTGTCAAAATTTAGATTGCCCTAGTCGTGTTGTAAATAGCATCATCTATTTTGCGAGTAAAAACTGTATGAATATTGATGGTTTAGGTATCAAAATAGTAGAGCTTTTAGTAAACAAAGAAAAGATAAAAGATGTATTAGATTTATATAGATTAAATGCAGTTGACTTAGAAGGCTTAGAGAGTTTCAAAGAGAAAAAGATAAATAACCTTCTAAATGCTATAGCAAATACAAAACATACAGAACTGCATAGAGTTGTAAATGCACTTGGTATTGAGCATATAGGTGAAGTTGCAAGTAAGCAAATATGTTTAGAGTTTGGCTTAGATATCTTAAATGTCACTTTTGAAAAACTTGAAGCACTTGATGGTATAGGGGCACAAATGGCAAATAGTTTACTAGAATTTATCCGAGTAAATAGAGCATTAATGGAAAAACTCTTTGAAATCATTCAACCTACCATTGAAAAAAAAGTAGAAGTGACAGAAAACCCATTTAAAGACAAAACAGTTGTATTAACTGGAACAATGTCGGTAAGCCGTGGAATAGTAAAAAAAGAGCTTGAAGCACTTGGTGCAAAAGTATCTGGCTCAGTTTCAAAAAAAACTAACTATCTAATCTATGGGGAAGATGCTGGAAGTAAATATGATAAAGCAGTGAGTTTAGAAGTAAAAACACTTACAGAAGGTGAGATGAAAAACTTATTACAAAAGTAATCAAATAAGTCAAAATCCTAAAAATAAGTAAAAAATAGCTATAATAAGATTAAAATGTTATAAAATAGGATGAATATGTATGATGTATTAATTATTGGTGGTGGAGCAGCAGGTTATGGATGTGCTTTAACTCTAGCATCAGTAGAAAACACACAAGAGTGGGCTAAAGAAAAAAAATACCTTATGATAGATAACGGTAAAAGTGATGTCTTAAATGCGAGCTTTTTTAACCTTGCTGGGGTACAGTTTGGTATAGGTGGAGATGAGTTGTATGCTAAAATGCAAACACAACTCAAAAATTTCAAATCTTGCGAAACTAAAAAAGACACAGTTACAAAAATAGAAAAAAATGATGATTTATTTACAGTAAGTACTCAAAACGAATCATATACAGCAAAAATAGTTGTAATAGCAACTGGTATGCATAAGTTTGAAATAGATTGTGACCTAACAAATGTTATACCACACAGTGATGTTATGAAATCAGGAAAAATAGCACTTGAAAATAGTAACAATAAAATTTCTGAAAACTTATATGTAGCTGGACTTGCAAGTGGTGCTAAAACTATGTTTGCAATTGCAAATGGTGAGGGTGCGAAAGTAGCTTGTGAGATTTTTAAATCATGGACAGGAAAATCAGCTGTTGCTCATGATAATCTCAAAGATAAAATCGTATGAACCAAAAAAAAATTCTTCTAACGAATGATGATGGTTGGGATGCAAAAGGTTTAGAAAAGCTCATCATTGCACTTCGTCCATTAGCACAAATCATAGTAGTAGCTCCTGCAAATGAAAAATCAGCATCAGCACATAGCATGACACTTACACGACCAATGAGAATGGTGAGTGTTGATGATGATTTTTATAAAATGGATGATGGGACACCAACTGATTGTATTTTTTTAGGTCTTAATAATCTTTTTGATGAAAATAATAAACCAGATCTTGTAATAAGTGGAATCAACATAGGCTCAAACATGGGTGAAGATATCACCTATAGTGGAACTGTTGCAGGAGCTAGTGAAGCAGTACTTCAAGGAGTTCCTGCTATTTCTATTAGTCAAGTTTTTAACGACCTTAACAATGCAAATAAAAATGCTTGGGAATATGAACTAGCAATGAAAACAATTCATGACTTAGCAAAAAAAATATTAGAAGGTGGTTTTCCTTTAGGTGAGCGTAAACTTCTTAATATCAATATACCACCATGTAGCATAAAAGAGTGTAATGGTATAAAAATCACAAAAGCAGGATATAGAGAGTACGGAAATGACTCTAAGAGACATACAAACCCAAGAGGTGAAGAATTTTACTGGATAGGATTGCACCCACTTATTTGGCAAAGCGATGAGAGTAAAAGTTGTGATTTTGAAGCAGTTAAAGACAACTGTGTATCAATCACACCAATACAATTAGATATGACAAGTTACAACGATATAGATAGATTAAAAGGATGGATAACAAATGACTAACTTTACAGAAGCATTAAATAACGATATAAAAAAACTAGTAGGTACTCTAAAAGATGAAGAGCAATTAGCTGAAGTTTTAAAAAGAAAACTTACAAAAAAAGAATTAAAATACTATAAATTAAAAATCGAAAATGCAGATGAAGCAACTATGATGAAAGAACTTCAATGTGATAGTGAGAGATTTGAAGCTATTAAAAAACAAACTATAGTAAAACTTAATCAAGAAAAAATAAAAAAAGAACTTATACTGTAATGACACCTTTTAAAATAATCGCTCTATTTTTTATCTCATTATTACTCTTTACAGGATGTTCTATGAAAATGGAGCAAAAAAAAGATATCTCGCAAGCAAATTTTCAAAAAACAGATATCTCTTCTATTTCTGGATTTCATGATGATAATTTTGATAAAGCAATAAGTGTTTTTATAAAAGATTGCGCTGCTTCAAAAAAAGATTCTCGATTAACCTCAGTTTGTTTAAAAGCAACAAAAAGTATCCAAAACCCTAAGCAATTTTTTACAGAAAATTTCACTACTTACCAACTCATCTCTGATGAAGGTGATAAGGAGGGTTTGATTACTGGATATTATGAGCCATTATTGCAAGGGAGTTTACATAAAACAAACAGATACAAATATCCTGTATATGCTGTGCCAAAAGATTTATTAACTATCTCATTATCGAGTGCATACCCTTCTCTTTCAAACTATAGATTGCGTGGAAAAATTGAAGGAAATAAAGTTGTACCTTATGATACAAGAGAAGAAATAGATACAAAAGATTATAAAAAAAGTAAAACTCTCAAGCCTCTTTGTTTTGTAGATGATAAAATTGATCTGTTTTTTCTCCAAATACAAGGGAGTGGAAAAGTACAACTTCAAAATGGAGAGATTATAAATGTAGGATATGGTGGGCAAAATGGTCATCAATACTATGCAATCGGAAAAAAGCTTTTAGAGATGGGTGTAATAGAGAAGGAAAATATATCGTTACAATCTATTAAAAAATGGTTAGAAATGAACCCTAGTAAAACGGATGAAATATTAAACCTTAATAAAAGTTATGTTTTTTTTAATAAAAGTAATAAAACTGCAACAGGAAGTTTAGGGACAGAACTCACTGCAAATAGAAATCTTGCAGTTGATAGAAAAAATATTCCTCTTGGATTTCCAGTATTTATAAATACGACAAACCCACTTACAAAAAAACCTATAAATCAACTCATGGTTGCAGCCGATACTGGTGGAGCTATAAAAGGAAAAATAAGAGCAGATTTATTTTTTGGAAATGGACAAAAAGCCAGAGAACTTGCAGGAAAAATGAAACAAAAAGGTAAACTATTTATCTTCATACCAAATAATTCAATTAAAGAAAAAGGACTCAATTAAATGCATATTACAAATAAAATATCAAATATATTTCATAAATTTGCAACTAAAGAATTTCCAAAAACTATCCAAAATTTTATTAATAATGGATACGTAAATATTTTAGGATTAGATATGAGTGAGTTTGAAAAAGCTAGTACTTATACAACACTCAACAAATTATTTACAAGAGAATTAAAAGTGCAAAGAGAGATTGATACAGATGAAAAACATTTTATCAGTCCAGCAGATAGTTTTGTAAGTGAATCAGGTGATATAGAAGATGAAACAGCCTGTCAAATAAAAGGGATGAGTTATAGTGTCAAAGAACTTTTAACTCAAGAGATCACTTATGATAACTTTGAAAAGCTAAAAAATGGTACCTTTATGAACTTTTATTTAAGTCCAAAAGATTATCATAGATATCATGCAAGTTTTGATTGTACCGTAACTAAACTTATCCATGTACCGGGTAAACTCTATCCAGTAAACTTCACATATTTAAACAAACAAAAAAGCCTATTCGTTGAAAACGAAAGAGTAATCATGGAGTGTCTTACTTCAAATAATCAACTTTTTTATATGGTTTTTGTAGGGGCTTTAAATGTAGGGAAAATGGTTTTTACTTTTGAACCTAAAGTAAAAACCAATACAGATGCAGTTCATCCTGTAGTTTATGAGTATGAAGATTTAGAGATTAAGAAAGGTGATTGTTTAGGTTACTTTGAGATGGGTTCTACTGTTCTTTTATTTTGGGAAAAAGATATGGTAGAGTTAGATAATATAATCAATACAAAAGTTCGATTTGGTGATGTAATTTCTAGAATAGTTTAATTTGATTAAACTTTAGATATAATGCGAAAAATACATATAACAAAATAGATAAAAAGGGTAATATTTTATGGTTAAAATTGTAAATTTAAAAAAAACTTTTGGTTCAAGAGTTTTATTTCAAGATATCAATCTTTCTTTAGATACAGGAAAAAGATATGGTCTTATTGGAGCAAATGGAGCTGGTAAAACAACTTTTCTTAATATGCTTAGTGGAACAGAAGAGATAACAGATGGTGAAGTGCAAGTACAAAATGGTAAAAAAGTAGGAGTATTGAGTCAAAATCAATTTGCTTATGAAGATTTTACTTTGGCTGATACTGTATTGTATGGGAATAAAAGACTTTACGATGCGATTAAAAAGAAAGAAGCACTTTACTTAGAAGAGTATACTGATGAAATTGGTGAGCAATTAGGTGAACTAGAGATGGTTTGTTGTGAAGAGGATCCAACGTATGAATATGATGTAAAAATCACTAAAATTCTTGAGTCTTTAGGTTTCCCAGCTGAAACTCATGGTGAACTTATGAGCACTATTACTGGTGGTGATAAATTTAAAGTTTTATTAGCACAAGTTCTTTATCCTAAACCAGATGTGTTATTTCTTGATGAGCCTACAAATAACCTTGATATTACAACTATTGCATGGCTAGAAAATCAATTACAACACCATGATGGTACTATGGTAGTTATCTCACATGATAGACACTTTTTAAATGCTGTTTGTACAAATATTTTAGATGTAGATTTCAAAAAAATTAGAGAATTTACTGGAACTTATGATGACTGGTATATCGCTTCAACAGTGTTAGCAAAACAAGCATCGGTTGATAGAGAAAAGAAAATGAAAGAGAAAGAAGAGCTTGAAGCTTTTGTAAGACGATTTTCTGCCAATGCTTCTAAAGCAAAACAAGCTACTTCAAGACAAAAACAACTTGATAAACTTGATATCTCTGCTATTGAGGTATCTTCAAGAAGAGATCCTTCAATCGTATTTAAACAAGAAAAACCAATCTCAAAAGAAGTTTTAGAGTTTAAAAACATCTCTAAATCTTACGATGGTGAAGTTGTACTGAAAGATTGTTCTTTAATGTTAGAAAAAAAAGATAAAATTGCTTTAATTGGGCCAAATGGTGCAGGTAAAACAACTTTATGTGAAATCTTAATGGAAAATATTAAAGCAGACTCAGGTGAAGTAAAATGGGGAGCAACTGCAAATGTAAGTTATTTTCCTCAAAATACAACTGACCTAATCAAAGGTGACATCACTTTATATGATTGGTTAAGAGATTTTGATAGAAATGCAGATATTGCTGAGATCAGAAACTGTTTAGGTAGAATGTTATTTAATGGTGAAGAGCAAGAAAAATCAGTAGTAAAATGTTCTGGTGGAGAAAAGCACAGAATGATGCTTAGTAAAATCATGCTAGAAAAAAGAAACTTCTTAGTTTTAGATGAACCTACAAATCACCTTGACTTAGAAGCTATTATTGCTCTAGGAGAAGGACTGTTAGCGTATGAAGGTACAGTTATCTGTGTATCTCACGATAGAGAGCTTTTAGATGCTTACGCAAATAGAATCATCGAAATACAAGAAGATGGTTCTATTATAGATTTTGACGGTACTTATGAAGAGTTTTTAGAATCTAAAGAGGTTTAAGATGAATGAGTTAATATTTGCTATAAGTTTTATCGTATTAATAATTATTTTTTTAAAAAGACATAAGATTGTAAACTATTTGAACTATAATTTTAGTATTAGAATGGAAAGTGAAACTATAGTTTATATATTAACTTTTTTATTTGTAGTGTTGATAATGGCAGGGATGCTCTTAGATAATACAAAAGAGAAATTTAGTGATATCAGTAAGGATTATGAGAATCTTAATCCAAATAAATCTGATAAAAGACCTCATAGATATTTTGATGTTAATACCTATGATTAATATATAAAGAATAAATTAAGTACGTATTGGATATAATTCCAAAATAATTTTACACTCAAGGAATATAATATGGCAAGAAGATGTATGCTATCTGGAAAAGGCCCAATGTCTGGGAACAATGTAAGTCACGCTAAAAACAGAACAAAAAGAAAGTTTTTACCAAATTTAAGAACAGTTAGAATCAGTTTAGAAGATGGTACTACTAGAAAAATCAAGATTTCTGCTAAAGAACTAAGAACTCTTAAAAAGAATTCATAATTAAATTAAGATGTTTTTATGATTAACATAAGAGACATCAAAAAAGCTCTAGGTTGGGAATATAAAGTTACCAAACCTGAGTTTAGCTTAGACAAAGAGATTTACTCTCAATTTAAACACTTTAGACTTCCCCTTATACTTTTACAACTTATCATGATTATTGGTACTGTTGGTTATATGATAATCGATGACTTTCCAATTTTAGATGCTATTTATCAAACAGGTATTACTTTTACCACAGTTGGATTTGGTGAGATAAATGAGATTTCTCAAGCAGGAAGACTTTTTACTATTACTTTAATTATATTTGGTTTTTTGATATTTACATTATCGATTACAGCCTTAATTCAAGTATTGGTTAAAGGTAAATTTTTAGATTTATACAAGGAACGAGATATGTTATATAAAATAGCAAGATTACGAAATCATTTCGTTATATTTAATCACAATGAATACAGTATTCAATTAGCAAATCAATTTAAACAAAATCATATTCCTTTTGTAATAGTTGACCCAAGAGAAGATATAGAACAAATTGCACAAAAATATAACTATCCTTACTATATAAAAGAAGATACCTATACAGAAAAAGCATTTCTTAAATCTCATCTTTCGAGTGCAAAAGGGGTTATTTCATTATCTAAAAATATTGCAGATAGTATTACTATTATTGCTTCAGTAAGACTCTATGAAAAAGAGTTAGGGAGAGAAAATCCTTACTTGATTATTTGTAATGCAGAGTCTCAAAAAGATATAGAAAGATTAAAAAAACTCGGTGCAAATAAAGTAGTAGCTCCCCCTGAACTAATGGCAAAAAGAGTAAGTGCAATGGCGATTCGACCTGATATGGAGAATGTACTTGAAGAGTTCTTATATAAAAAAGATACTCCTATAGATATGGAAGAGATTTATATCAAAGATGAGAGTTGGTTTATTAATCAAGAGATAAAAGATGCTCATTTAAGAGATAAATTAAAAGTAAGTATAATCGGTATAACTGAAGAAAATGGTAATTTTTTACAGACACCAAAAAGTTCTACAAAAGTAAGAAAAGGTTGTAAACTATTAGTTGTGGGGAATCAAGAGGGTATTGCAAAAGCAAAACAATTAGTAAATGATAGTATTAGACCAGATTATATAGAGATAATGAATAAAAAGGATAAATTTTATGTTTAGTATATTTCCAATAAAAGGAACAATTAGCGATATCGATGGTTTTTATTGTGACGGAGTAAGTGCAGGTTTACGTTCAAATAATGCTTTGGATATGGGTTTTATTTATACAGATACTCTTTGTGATGTTGAAGCAGTTTTTACATTGAATAAATTTCAAGCAGCCCCACTAAAGCATTATCAGATGTATCCAAAAAATTTTCAAACAAACTTTGTATTAATCAATTCAAAAAATGCAAATGCAATGACGGGGCAACAAGGTATAGATAATATCACTACACTTTTTAATTCTCTAAATTATGATGTAACAAACCCTATCATGAGTTCAACAGGTGTTATAGGAAATCAACTACCAATGGAGAAACTAATAGCTGGAGCTAACTCTTTTGATATAACTAATAAAAATGGTGAGAATTTAGCTCAGGCAATTATGACTACAGACTCTTACTCAAAAAAATGTTTTTATGAAGTGAAACTTGAAGATGGAAGTAGTTTTAAAATAGGAGCAGTTGCAAAAGGTGCAGGGATGATAAATCCCAACCTTGCAACAATGTTGTGTTATATCTGTACAGATGCTGCTATTCCAAAAGAAGATATGAATACACTTTTAACAATAAATTCACGTACTACATTTAATGCCATCTCCGTAGATGGAGATACATCAACAAATGATACAGTGATGTTACTAGCAAATAAAAAATCGAATAGTTATGATAAAGAAGCATTTAAAGAGGCTTTACGATTAGTAATGCATGATATGGCTATGTTGATGGTAGCTGATGGAGAAGGTGCTAAAAAAGCTGTTGCATTTGAAGTAATCAATGCAGCTTCTGTTGAAGAAGCAGAGATAGCGTCAAAAGCATTATCAAACTCGCTTTTAGTAAAAACAGCACTTTTTGGAGAGGATCCAAACTTTGGACGGATTGCATCTACAATTGGAGCTAGTCGAGTAACTTGCGATGAAAATACTTTGGTGATAAAATATAATGATATTATTGTTTACAACAAAGGTGAGTTATGCTTTACTCATGAAACTGAAGAGAAAGCTGGAAAAGTTTTAGAAAATGAATCATTTAAAATCGTATGTGACTTAGGTGTAGGTGATGCTTCATTTACAGCTTGGGGTTGTGACTTGGGTTATGAATATGTTAAAATCAATGCCGACTATAGAACTTAAAATCTAGATGATAAAAGAAGTAAATGAAAAAACAATACGCCTTAGGTATATAAGGGTATTAGAAAAATTTGTAACAAAATCTATCTCTTTGTTGAAGTATGATAACTTTGATAAAGAGTTATTTAAAAAAGCTACAATTAAAGCTTTTAATGAACTGCAAAAAACGAAATCTTGTGATCTTTACAGCGAATATCCACTCGCAGTTAAAAATCTTACTTTACATATAATGAACTGTATCGATAATGATACAAATAAAAATGAAGAAAATAATACTCAAGAAAATAACTTTGAAGATGAAAAAGCATCTATACTCAAGCAAGCAAATCTTTTAGCAAAACTCAAAAATAATAATAGATACAAAAAAGATAAACATAAACACAAAAAGTTTAATGATGGATACTAATGAATCTTTTAAACTCTCAGGAACGCTAAAAAAAATACTATTCTACAATGAAGAAAATAAATATTACATCGCAGTATTAGAAAATGACCAAAAAATATGTGGTCAGTATTTTGATACTGATTTAAACAAACTAGTAGGTGAAGAGATACTCATTACAGGGGCTTGGAATAGTCATAAAAAATATGGTGTACAGTTTGTATTTACATCACTAGAACTCAAAGAAGCAGAGATATTTTTCTTTTTAACTAAAATAGTCAAAGGTATCACAAAAAATATTGCCCATGAACTCACTCAAAAGTACACAGAAGATGAGTTATGTGATATTTTAGATAATACCCCTGCAAAACTTTTAGAGTTTAAAGGGATAAAAGAGAAAAAACTGACTCAAATAGTGATGTCGTGGAATAAATTTAAACACCTAAGGGAACTAGGAAGTTTTTTAGCTCAATTTGGAGTTTCTAGTAATTTAATCAATAAAATATATCAAGAGTTTGGGGAAGTTGAAAATTTAATAGAAAAAATAAAAGAAAACCCTTATTTATTGACTTCTATAAAAGGGATAGGATTTAAACGTGCTGATGAGATAGGAATAAAACTAGGTATTGATAAGTTAAGTAACTTTAGAATATCTGCTTGTATGAACTATACTTTAAAAGAGTTTTGTGAATCAAATGGGAATAGTTCAATTTCAAAAATACAACTCTTTTCACTTTTAGATGATGCTTTAAACTTTCAAGAAAAACAAGCGTTATATGAAGAAGCACTTATCGCTCTTTTATCCAAAGATGAAATCCATGAAACCACTACAGAAAAATATGCTCCAAGTATTTACTATAATTGTGAGACAAAAATATTAACTTTTTTCGAAAATAGAAAAGTTCATAATCACAATAAAACAATTATCAATGACTTTAGCACTTATATCAAAAGAAAAGAAGATACTTTAGGTTTTATTTTAAGTTCTGAGCAACAAAAAGCCGTTGAATTAATTAACAACGGTGAAAATACAATTCTTTTGATTGGTTATGCAGGAACTGGTAAATCTACATCAAGTAAAGCTATTTTAAACCTACTAGAAGAGATAGTTCCTTATGATGATATACACTGTATGGCATTAAGCGGAATCGCCTCACAACGTATCTCTGATACAACTGGATATAAAAGTAGCACAATACAATCTTCATTAGTAAAAATAGATAATACAGATAAAGATTATTTTGACTATAAAGTAATTTTAATCGATGAAGCGAGTATGATAAACAGTGTGACTTTTTACAAAGTGCTTTCTAAAATAGATCCAGATACTACACTTATTATTGTAGGTGATGATGGGCAGTTACCTGCTATTGGAGCGGGTGATATTTTACGAGATGCTATTAAATATAATCTAGCACCCATATGTAAACTTACAAAAATCTATCGGCAAAATGAACTGCAAGCAATAGCAACAATAGCAAATGAGATACGAAAAGGAAAAGTTCCTGAATTTAAAGATGACTATGAAGATTTTAAATTTATTGATGCCTCTATTCCAAACTATTATGCACAAAAAGCACTCTTGAGTGACTATGAGATAAATATGCTAAGAAATGATAATAACTATCTAATCTTAAATAATATTTTAAACATAACATCTCAATACATAGAACCTATGTATAAGTTTATAAAAGAGAAAGAGATCTCTTCATTCTTGACACAATTTCAAGTAATCACCCCTATTAAAAATGGAACTTTAGGAGTAGAAAATCTCAACATTAATCTACAAAAACTGATCAATAAAACTAACTCAAAAGGGATACAAAAAAAACTTTATGAGTACAAACTTGCAGATAAAGTTATCCATATCAAAAATGAAAATATGAAAGCTCAAAGCATGAAGTTTTATAAAGCAGGAAACCCAGATTTTGTAGAAAAAAGAGTTTTTAATGGACAGCTTGGAATGGTGATAAAAGTAGATCATGA
>Ga0193953_1000189_pt1 | contig 34296 bp, 29 predicted proteins | sample BB_4_MG_FD_140325 | JGI IMG/M metagenome (GOLD analysis project Ga0193953, IMG submission 140325) | Microbial mat bacterial communities from the Broadkill River, Lewes, Delaware, United States - BB_4_MG | ecosystem: Environmental > Aquatic > Freshwater > River > Microbial mats | place: USA...
AGATTCAGAAATTCAAATTTTTCAAAATGCATTAGAGTTTGACAATTTAAAAGCGAGAGAAATAATGATCCCTCGAACTGAAATTGTTGCTGTTGATATAAATGAAAGTATCGCAAATTTAAAGAAGTTATTTGTAGCAACCGGGTATTCAAAAATCTTAGTTTATCGTGGAGCTTTAGACGATGTTGTTGGTTATGCGCATGCATTTGAACTTTTTAAAAAGCCTAAAACTATTCGATCCATATTAATGCCTGTAGAATTTGTGCCTGAAAGTATGTTAATTAATAATGTGCTAAATGCATTAATTAAAAAGAAGAAAAGTATTTCAGTTGTTTTAGATGAATTTGGGGGGACATCTGGGATTATAACGGTTGAGGATATAGTTGAAGAACTGTTTGGAGAAATAGTTGATGAACATGATACCGTTGATCTACTTGAAAAAAAAATAAATGAAAGTGAATTTGAATTTTCTGCACGTTTGGAAGTTGATTATCTTAATGAAAATTATAATTTAAATATTGTTGAAAATGAAGCTTATGAAACTCTTGGTGGTTATATAGTATATCATAATGAGGATATACCAAAGCAAGGAGAGGTTATTGAGATTTATAATTTACATTTTAAAATGCTTAATGTAGATTCATCAAAAATTAAGGATGTGTACCTAAAAGTTTTTGATAATGATGATTAAAAACATTCGTTACTAAAAATTAATTTATTTTCCTATTAATTGTGGGTATTTCACTTTCATAATTAAATACTAAATTGTATTTTCGCACACTGTAATAAAAGAAAACTATAATGGCAATATTATCAAAAATTAGAGATCGTTCAATGTTTCTTATCCTAATTGTAGGATTAGCACTTTTTGCATTTGTACTTGATCCAAGCTCAATTACTAACTTTTTTAGTTCAACCAAAGTTAATGCTATAGGGCAAATTAACGGGGAAGATGTTGATAGAGAGGAATTTGCAAGACAAGTAGAAGCTTATAGATCACAAAGTGGAGGAAGAGCAACTCAAATGCAAGCAGTGAATGCTGTATGGAATAGCATGCTAAGTGAGAAGGTTTTTCAATCTCAATTAGAAAAAGCTGGTATTGTCGTAGGGGAAAAGGATATATGGGACGCTATGACGGCTTTACCAGAGATTCAAAACTCACCATTATTTAAAAATGAGATAAATCTTTTTGATGAAGAAAAGCTAAAAGAATATATTGCTAATATGAAGGATGAAGCTGAAGCTGGAAATACTCAAGCTTGGTTAAATTGGTTAGCAACAGAAAAGAATATTAAGCATAATTTGGAGCGTAGAGCTTATACCTCTTTGGTTTCTGCAGGTTTAGGAGCTTCATTAGAAGAAGGGGAAAGAGATTATAATTTTTCCAATACAAAAATGGATGCACAATTTGTATTTGTTCCTTATTCAACTATTCCTGATAGTTTAAGTATTATTTCAAAAGATGAGATAAAAAAATACTTAGAAAAGAATTCTAAAAGATTTAAATCAGAAGCATCCCGCTCTTTACAATTTGTGAAATTTGATATTTTACCTTCAGAAGCTGATGATTTAGCTGTAAAAACTGAAGTTGAAAGCTTTATTAATGATAGAGAAGAATACAGTAATGCAGCAAAAAGTAAAGTGCAAATTGCAGGTTTAAAAAATGCAACTGATTACGAAGCGTTTTTAAATGACAATAATTCAGATTTGTCAATTGACAATAATTATAAATTTAAAAGTCAGGTTTCAGCTAACATTGCTGAAGAAGTGTTTGAAGGTTCCGTTGGAGATGTATTTGGTCCTTATAAACAAAATGGATATTATAAAATTTCAAAAATTGTAGAAACTTTAAAATTACCTGATTCTGTAAATTCAAGTCATATTTTAATAAGCTATGCTGGAGCTACAAGATCAACTTCTACAAAAACGAAAGAAGCAGCTAAAAAAACAGCTGATAGTATTTATTCTTTAGTAAAAAGAAGTAAAGATAGGTTTAAAGCTATATCTGATGAATTAAATGATGATACTGTTTCTAAGGGTAAAGATGGTAGTTTAGGATGGATTAGAAAAGATCAGGCATTCTCATCATTTGATAAAGATTTTGCAAATTACATTTTCAAAAATAAAGCTGGAAGTATTGATGTTGTTGAAACAGCATTTGGTTACCATATTATTAGAATTGATGAGCAAACTAAATTAGAGAAAGTGGTTAAATTAGCGACATTCTCACGTTTAATAGAGGCTTCAGAAGAAACGGAAAATTCAATCTTTGAACAAGCTGAGACTTTAGCTGCTAATTTAGCTGTAGGGAAAGATTTAAGTGAATTGGCTAAAGAATCTAATTTCAAAGTTCAGTCTGCTGTAAATCTTAAAGCTCTAGCAGAAAATATTCCAGGATTAGGGACTCAACGTCAAATTGTAACATGGGCATTTAACAAAGACAGAGAATTGAAAGATTCAAAACGTTTCGATGTCGATGTAAATGGTAAAAGAGGTTATGCAGTTGTTGCTCTTAATGGGAAAAATGAAGAAGATGGTCTAGTTGTGAATTCAGATATCTTATTAAGAATTCGCCCAGAATTGGTGAATAAGAAAAAAGCTTCCTTAATTAAGGATAAAATGAATGGTACTACATTAGAAGATATTGCTAAAAACAGTAATGTAACTGTTCGCAATGCATCTGCTGTTACCCTAGCTAGCCCTTTACTATCAGGAGTTGGAAATGAACCTTCTGTTGTTGGAGCTATGTCTACTTTAAAATTGGATGAAATTTCTGATAAAATAGATGGAGAGAAAGGAGTGTTTGTTGTCAAAGTAACAAAACGTGATGCTGCGACAGAATTAGAGAATTACGATACTTTCCGTAAAAAGATGGAAGTTAAATTGAAAGGTAGAAGTTACCAACTTTACAAAGTTTTAGAAGAAGCTGCTGATGTAAAAGATAACAGAAGTAAATTCTTTTAACATTTTAAGATAAAACGGATTATTTGTTAAAGAATAGTTCTTATAAATATAAAAAAACCGGTTCAATTAATTGAACCGGTTTTTTTATGTTTAATTGTATTTTAAGTGAATTTTTGAAAAGTATTCATAAAAAAAGCGAGCTCATTTATAGCTCGCTTTTTATAGTATTTATAAATGATTTTAACCGTTCATAGAGATTAAAAATTCATCATTTGAAGTAGTGAACTGGATTTTTTCTTTGATGAAATCCATGGCTTCTACAGGGTTCATGTCAGCTAGGTACTTTCTTAATACCCACATGCGTTTAACAGTTTTTGGATCTAATAGTAAATCATCTCTACGTGTACTTGATTTAACTAAATCAATTGCAGGATAAATTCTACGGTTAGCAATATTTCTTTCAAGCTGAAGTTCCATATTACCTGTACCTTTAAACTCTTCAAAGATCACTTCATCCATTTTTGATCCAGTCTCTGTTAAAGCAGTTGCAATTATAGAAAGTGAACCTCCATTTTCAATATTACGAGCTGCTCCAAAGAAACGTTTTGGTTTATGCAATGCATTTGCATCAATACCTCCTGATAAAATTTTACCAGAAGCAGGTGCAACTGTATTATACGCTCTTGCCAAACGCGTAATAGAATCTAATAAAATAACTACATCATGTCCACATTCAACTAAACGTTTAGCTTTTTCTAAAACAATATTAGCTACTCTTACATGTTTTTCAGCAGGCTCATCAAAAGTGGAAGCAACAACTTCTCCTTTTACACTACGTTGCATATCAGTTACCTCTTCAGGTCTTTCATCAATTAATAAAATTATTTGATAAACTTCAGGATGATTAGAAGCAATTGAATTTGCAATATCTTTAAGAAGCATTGTTTTACCAGTTTTTGGTTGAGAAACAATCATACCTCTTTGACCTTTTCCTATTGGAGAAAATAAGTCAATAATTCTAGTTGAAAGCGTACTGTTTCTTCCAGCTAAATTAAATTTTTCATCTGGAAATAATGGAGTCAAATGTTCAAAAGAAACTCTATCTCTTACAATGTTCGGACTTAATCCATTAATTTTTGAAACACGAATTAACGGAAAATATTTTTCACCTTCTTTAGGTGGCCTTACCACACCTTTTACTGTATCTCCTGTTTTTAAACCAAATAATTTAACTTGAGATTGAGATAAATAAATATCATCAGGAGATGATAAATAGTTATAATCTGAAGAGCGTAAAAAACCATATCCATCAGGCATCATTTCTAAAACTCCTTCACTTTCTATAATTCCATCAAATTCATAATCAGGATCTCTATAACGGTTGCCATTGTTTGTACGCTGACCTTTGTTATCCCTGTTTTGCAGCTGTCTTTGTTTATTTTGATGTTTTGGATTTTGTTGATTAGGGTTTTTTGGAGGGTTTGGTTGGTTAGCCTGTTGTTTTTGTTGTTTTGGATGTTGAGGTTTATTATGAACTGGCTTTTCTTGTTGTTTTACCTCTCCTTTTTCAATGGATTTCTCAGCTTTTTTTTCAGTAGGATTTGAAGTAACAGCTTTTACAGCTTCTTGTTTAGCAACAGGTTTTTGGTTCTCTGTTTTTTGAACTGGTTTTGCCTCTCTTTTCTTAACTGGCTGAACCGCATCCTTATTTTCTAAAACAATTTCTTTTTTAGGTTCTGCCTTAGGTGTTGGTTTTGAGTCTTTGGCAGGATTAGGTTTTTTGATAATTCTTTTTCGTTTAGGTTTATTTTCACCTGGTGCAGAATCTTTTTTTATAACTTTTGAAGGAGTAGCCGCTTGGATGTCAAGAATTAAATAAACTAGATCTAGTTTTTTTAATTGACTGAATTTTTTAGCTCCAATAGATTTTGCGATTTCTTGTAATTCTACAAGTGTTTTCTCCTTTAATTGGGAAATTTCAAACATTATGTTAATTTGTAAATTATTGTTTATGTATAAAGACTATTCTTTTTATTCTGTAAAGAATGTTAATGTGAATTTAATATGTGGTGATTAGTCGTTTTAGTTGTAGTTTTCTTATACCGTTAAGCATAAGCTTATTGCAAATATATAAAATTATTTTAATAACTAATCTTTTTATTCTTTAAAAAGAAAATGTATTTTTGCTGCAAGTAAGAGGAAAACTATGATTCAAAGAATACAATCTGTTTATTTATTAATTTCTACAATCCTTTCAGGAGGATTAATTTTTGTTTTCAATCTTTGGAAAAATGAAGAAGGAATTGATTTTTTTGTGATGGATTCGTTTAATTCAGAGAATGTCATTTTAAAAATTATGGCGGTGTTATTCTTGCTTTCAGCGGCTTTAACTTTTTTCGCAATTTTTCAATTTAAGAAAAGACAATTGCAATTTGTTATGGGCCGATTATCAATTTTGACCAATTTTATTTTATTAGGTATAGTCGTATATTTTTCGCAAAATTTATCTGGAGAAATTAAAGTTTCTGAGAAAGGTATTGGGTTGCTTATTCCTATTTTGAGTATTTTGTTTGTAGTTATAGCAAATAAAGCAATTAAAAAGGATGAGGAGCTTGTAAAATCTGTTGATAGATTGCGATAACCTATTATCTTAGTATATTTAGTGCATAAAAACCATTTCAATTTACGTTGAAATGGTTTTTTATTTTCGTTGCTCTAATTCAATAATTTCTAAATTTTGAATTTTATCTTTATGAATTTCAAATCTAAGCATAGTTCTTACTTTATGAAAACCATGTTTACCTGAAGCTCCTGGATTCATATGTAATAAGTTTAACTTTTTATCATACATTACCTTTAAAATATGAGAGTGTCCGCTTATAAATAATTGAGGTGGGTTTGTTTTAATTTCATCTCTTATTCTTAAATCGTATTTGTTAGGGTATCCTCCAATATGAGTTATCCATACGCTTACGTTTTCAATTGTAAACCTATTGTTTAGTGGAAATTCAGATCTTACGTCATTACCATCAATATTTCCATAAACAGCTCTTAATGGTTTTATTTTTTTTATTGTATCTACAACTTCTATAGCACCAATATCTCCAGCATGCCAAACCTCATCAGCCTGATTTATATATTTAATAATTTGGTCATCAATATAGCTATGGGTATCAGATAATAGTAGTATTTTTTTCATAAGGTCTTTAAATTCCTAAATCACAAATATGATGTATATTTGTGCTCGCACAAAAATAACATTTCAATTGAGATATTTTATTGAATTATCATATAAAGGAACAAACTATCATGGTTGGCAATTACAACCAGATTCTATAAGTGTTCAAGAACTTATAAATAAAGCTTTTTCTACTGTTTTTAAAAGAAAAATAGATGTTGTTGGAGCTGGTAGAACCGATTCGGGAGTTCATGCAGAGCAACTTTTCGCACATGTAGATTTAAATGAAGAAATCGATACAAAGGAAATCAATTATAAGATTAACTCATTATTACCTAATGATATTGTTATACTAAATATTGAGAAGACAGTTGATGATGCCCATGCAAGATTTCTTGCCACAAGTAGAAGTTATGAGTATCGTATTTTTTTAGGGAGAAATCCATTTTTAATAGATACAACTTGGCAGTTAAACAATAAAAAGTTAAATATTGTTAAAATGAATGAGGCTGCTCAAATTTTGCTAACTTACACCAACTTTAAGTGTTTTTGCAGATCAAATTCAAATGTATATACTTATGAATGTGATGTTAGAAAGGCCGAATGGGTTTTAACAAATAAAATGCTTATTTTTCATATAACAGCTGATCGTTTTTTAAGAAATATGGTAAGAGCTATTGTTGGTACGCTATTAGATGTAGGAACCGGGAAGGTTTCAATTGAAGAATTTAAACAAATACTAGAAAGTAAAGATAGGTGTAAAGCGGGTACTTCAGCACCGGCACAAGGGTTATTTTTAACTCAGGTTACTTATCCAAAAACAATTTTTATACATGAGTAAAAAAGTTTCAGGAAAGGCTTTTGATGCAAAAATATTTAAGCGATTAATGAGTTTTGCATCCAAATATCGCGGACAGTTTTTTGTTGGTACTATGTCGGCAATTTTATTATCCGTTGTTGCCATTGCCAGACCTGTTTTATTAGAAGAAATTGTAAATACTTACTTAGAAAATAAAGACAAAGAAGGCTTGTTATTTTACTCTTTATTAATGGTTGCATTTCTAATGAGTGAAGTTTTAATGCAGTTCATTTTTATTTATAAGGCTAATTGGCTTGGACAACATATTATTAAAGATATTAGAGTGCAATTACAAAAGCATATGTTGCAGTTTAAAATGGCTTATTTTGATAAATCATCAGTAGGAAAATTAGTTACTAGACTGGTTTCTGATACTGAAACGATAGCTCAGTTTTTTGGTCAGGGTTTATTTATGATTATTAGTGATTTACTAAAAATGCTTGTTGTAGCTGTTGCAATGTTATGGATGAATTGGAAATTAGCTTTGATAGCATTTATGATATTACCAGTTTTAATTTACGCAACAAAAGTATTTCAAATAGCAATAAAATCAGCCTTTCAGGAGGTTAGAACTCAAGTAGCAGAACTTAATGGATTTGTTCAGGAAAGAGTTACAGGAATGAATATCGTTCAGCTTTTTAATAGAGAGAAAATAGAATATAAAAATTTTGTAGAAATTAATGAAAAGCATAAAAAAGCACATGTTAAAACTGTTTGGTATTATTCGATATTCTTTCCAATTGCTGAAATTTTGTCATCAATAGCTATTGGTTTAATGGCTTGGTATGGAGGGCTGGATATTGTAAATAATGGAGGATCTAACGCAGGTCAAATAATTGCATTTATTATGATGTCTCAAATGTTATTTAGACCATTACGACAGATAGCAGATAAATTCAATACTCTTCAAATGGGGATGGTTGCGGGAGATAGAGTTTTTGAAGTATTGGATACTGTGAGTCAAATTGATAAATCTGGAAAAGTTGAAGCAACCAGTTTTGAAGGGAATATATCTTTTAAAAATGTTCATTTTAGCTATATTAAAGGAGAGGAAGTTTTAAAAGGAGTATCATTTGAAGTAAAAGCAGGAGAAACAGTTGCAATTGTTGGAGCTACTGGAGCAGGTAAGTCTACAATTATTAATTTGGTAAATAGATTTTACGAAATTAATTCAGGGGAAATATGTATTGATAGTCAAAATATTGAAAAATATAGTTTGTCGTCATTAAGAAAACAAGTTGCCGTAGTATTGCAAGATGTATTTCTATTTTCTGATAGCATATTTAATAATATTGTTTTAAGTAATGAAACCATTTCATTAGAGGAAGTAAAAAAAGCAGCTAAAGAAATTGGTATTCATAAATTTATAATGAGTCTACCAAATAACTACAATTACAATGTAAAAGAAAGAGGTGTAATGCTATCATCTGGACAACGACAATTAATTGCATTTTTAAGAGCCTATGTAAGTAAGCCAAGTGTGTTAATTTTAGATGAAGCTACATCATCAATTGATTCCTATTCTGAAAAATTAATTCAGAAGACTACAGATAAAATAACTCAACATCAAACTTCAATAATTATTGCTCATAGATTGGCTACAGTAAAAAAAGCTGATAGAATTATTGTTATGGATAAAGGTGAAATTGTAGAGCAAGGATCGCATGTTCAATTACTCCGTAAAAATGGTTACTACAAAACTTTATATGATATGCAATTTGCAAATGAAGTAGCTTAATTATTAAATTATATTACTTGCATTAATTTAAATCGTATCGAATGGTTTCTATTAACTCTTGGTTGTTTTTAAATAAAGCAAATTCTCCATCCTTAATATAGGATATTTTACCTGTTTCTTCGGAAACAACTATACACAATGCATCTGTTTTTTCGGTTACACCAATGGCTGCTCTATGCCTTAGGCCAAAACGAGAAGGTAAGGTTTTTGTAGAAAGAGGTAATATTATTCTTGAAGCAATGATAAAATTATCTTTAATTATTATTGCTCCATCATGAAGGGGACTATTTTTGTAAAAAATACTCTTCAAAATAGGAATATTTATTTCAATGTTCATTGGGTCTCCGGTAGACTTTAAAAAATCTAAATTGTGAGTTCGTTCCAAAACAATTAAAGCTCCTGTTTTAGTTATTGCCATTTCTTCACATGCATTTACAATAGATTCAATATCCATTGTAGTGTAAATCTCTGTCTTAAGAAATGTAATTTGTTTCAGGAAGTTACGCTTATTTGTGAAATTGGTAGAACCAAGCATTAATAGAAATTTTCTCACCTCTGGTTGAAATACAATAAGAATAGCAATTGCACCTAAACTAATTAACGTTCCAAGCAAACCACTAAGCATTTCCATTTGTAAGGCCTGAGTAATCTTCCAAATAAATACAACCAAAGCAATTCCAATAAAAATATTGATAGCTACCGTTCCTTTTAATAATTTATATACGTAATAAAGCAAAGTGGCCACTAAAACGATGTCTAAAAGGTCAAGAAAGGTAAAATCTAAAAAATCGAGCATTGGAATTGTTTTTGTAAAAATATGAAAAAGATTGCACACTATTTAGTTAATCACACCCACAATCTGGTACTTTATTAAGGTCAAAAATAAACTCTATTTTATTGGCAATAATATTCTCAGATTCTAATTTCAAAAACATTGTTTTGTAATATAAATACTCCTGATAAGTTAAATTTTGATTGAAGTTTAAATGTAGCATTGTTTGCATTCCTTCTGAAGAAAATTCAATAAATTCTATAAGTGTTTCTTTAAAACTAGAAGGTTCAATTTTGGCATCATTAATCCAGGCGTTTTTTGAATTTATGGTAATATTAATGTTGTTGTACTTTATATAATTAGAGCTATGCTTTTTAATATAATATTTTGATAATATGCTATCTGGTTTATAAATAACATCATCAAATTCTATAAATGATAGTTTTTTAGAGGAAGTATCTGAATAACTAAAATAATTGTGCATACCTTCTTTTGAATGAAAAGAATTGGCATGTTTATATTGTAAATCAATAAGTGAGGGAACTATTGCCTTTAAAGGTAGTTTTTTATCAATATTAAATATCCAGTGGGTTGTGCTAATGGTGTTCTTTCGATTAACTTCAGCTATGGTGTCACTATTTTTCACTTCAAAAAAAAGCCAAACCTGTGAGTGATTCTGAATTTCCTGAATTCCAGATGCAGCTATGGTTGGGATATTAATTTCCTTTTTTGAACAGCCTAGTATAAAAAAAGGAATTATTAGAAGTAGTATGTTTTTCATTAATTATTATTTAGTAATTCAACAATTTTTACAGCCTCTATTGCTTCTTTTACATCATGAACTCGAAGAATGTTGGCTCCGTTAAGAAGTGCAATGGTATTTGCTGTTGTGGTTGCGTTAAGAGCTTCGTTTTGTGTGATTTCTAGAGGTTTAAACAACACTGATTTTCTTGAAAGTCCAACAAGTGTTGGCACATTTAAATTTTTAAATAAACCTAATTGTTTCAATAACTCGTAATTTTGTTCTATAGTTTTTCCAAATCCAAAACCTACATCGGTAATGACATCATTTACGCCTAAGCTTAATAATTCTTTTATTTTATTTGAAAAATAATATAGAATATCAGTAACAACATTGTTATAATTGGGATTCTTTTGCATGTTTTGAGGTGTTCCCTGCATATGCATCATAATATAAGGAACCTTCAATTTTGCAACAATACTAAACATGTTTTTATCCATGCTTCCTGAAGAAATATCATTTATAATACAAGCTCCATTGTGTATGCATTTTTCAGCAATTGAAGATCTAAATGTATCTGCAGATATTAAAATGTTAGGGAACTCTTTAATTAGTAATTTTATAACAGGTAAAATACGATTCAATTCTTCTTCTTCCGAAATATGTTTAGCGCCAGGTCTTGAGGAATAAGCGCCCACATCAATAAAAGTAGCACCATCATTCATCATTTTTTCAACTTGATTTATAATTTCAGACGGATTGTTATATTTTCCACCATCAAAAAAGGAATCGGGAGTAATATTCAAAATACCCATCACTCTTGGAGAAGTAAAATCTACTAATTTCCCGTTACAGTTAATGCTTCTCATTATTTAACAACTTTATTGATTACCGCTGATAATTTTGGAGCTTCGTAGTTAAACATTTGAGCAATTAAATCATCGATAGATTGACTTATAATAAGCATTTCTTTATTGGATTGTTTTAAATAACCTTCAGCCACCATTACATCTAATTGTTTAATTAAATAATCAAAGAAACCATTTGTGTTTAATATTCCAACTGGTTTTTGTTCAATTCCTAATTGATTTAAGGTAAGTGCTTCAAAAATTTCATCTAAAGTTCCAAAACCACCTGGAAGTGCAATATAACCATCAACTAATTTACTTATTTTAACTTTTCGTTTACTCATGGTCTTAGTAACTATCATCTCTGTGATATTTCCATGGGCAACTTCTTCATGTCTTAACAATCCCGGGATAACACCAATAACTTCTCCTTTTTTATTTAAAATAGTATCAGCTAAAATTCCCATCATGCCAATTTTTCCTCCTCCATATACCAAACCGATATTATTATCGGCAAAATGAGTTCCTAATTTAATAGCTTCATTTTTATAAATTTCGTTAAAACCAAGGCTTGAGCCACAAAATACAGCAACTTTCTTCATAAATGAATAATTGATTTTTTAATTCGTTAAATTTGTTCGAAATTTACGGAAATAATTAAAGCTACATGCAACAAACTTCAAAACAATACGACGATGTTATTCAAAATTGTCGTTCACTATATATTAATAAGTTAAAAGATTACGGAAGCGCTTGGAGAATTTTGAGATTGCCTTCATTAACAGATCAAATTTTTATAAAGGCTCAACGAATTCGTCAACTTCAGCAAAATTCAACTCGAAAAGTTGATGAGGGAGAAGTTTCAGAATTTATAGGTATTATTAATTATTCGGTAATGGCATTAATTCAATTAGAAAAAGGTGTTGTAGAACAACCTGATTTATCCAATGAGGAAGCGATTGACTTTTATGATAAACATGTAGCCGTTACAAAACAGTTAATGGAAGATAAAAACCATGATTATGGTGAGGCTTGGAGAGATATGAGGGTGAGTTCTTTAACAGATTTAATTTTACAAAAATTATTAAGAGTAAAACAAATTGAAGATAATAAGGGGAAAACAATTGTTTCGGAAGGAATAGATGCTAATTATCAAGATATGATAAATTATGCTGTTTTTGCTTTAATTCATATTAACGAAAAAGAATAAAAAATGAAAATATTGGTCCATCTTTCTAGGCTTATCGTTGCAGTTACATTTATTTTTTCTGGATTTGTAAAGTTGGTAGACCCATTGGGTTCTGCATATAAGTTTCAAGAATATTTTGGAGCTGATGTTTTAAATTTGGAATTTCTAATTCCTTATGCTTTGCCTTTTTCAATAATATTAATCATTGTTGAAATTATGTTAGGTGTAATGTTGTTGATGGGTTATTTGCCTAAGTTAACAACATGGAGTTTACTTGCTATTATATTGGTGTTCTTGTTTTTAACGTGGTATTCGGCGTATTATAATAAAGTTACCGATTGTGGTTGTTTTGGAGATGCTGTTAAATTATCTTCTTGGGGAACATTTTATAAAAATATTGTTTTAATAGTATTCATACTGTTATTGGTTTATAAATCTTCTATTATAAAACCGTTGTTTAGTAATTCAATTGCAAAATGGACCTCTTTTTTATCATTCTTTGTATTTCTATATATCACTTATTATGTACTTATCCATTTACCTATTATAGACTTTAGACCATATGCTGTTGGTAAAAATTTGCCTGAAGGTATGGAGTACGTTGGTGATGAAGAACCACCAATACATGATTTCTTTTTAGAGTCTGTTGATGGGGAAGATTTAACAACTGTTGTTTTATCTGATGAAAAAGCAATGCTTATTGTTGCTAATAATCTTAGTAAAACCGATGTAAAAGGGTTTCCTCAGGTAAAAATTGTAACCGATAAAGCCATTGCAAATGGGTATAAAGTATACTTATTATCTTCATCAATGCAAGAAGAATTTTTAAAAATTAAGACTGAATTCAATTTCAATTTTGAAATGCTGTTTTGTGATGAAACCACATTAAAAACAGTGATTAGAGCTAATCCTGGAATTTTAACTTTAGAAAATGGAACCGTAACTGGTAAATGGAATTGGATTGATGCAGACGACATTAATTTTTAATTTATGAAACAAGCATTTTTGGTTTTTGTTGGAGGCGGTTTTGGAAGTGTTGCAAGGTATTTACTTGGGAAGTGGTTCAATAGCTTTGAAACTGCGATACCTTACGGCACTATGTTATCAAATGTTTTGGGAAGTTTATTAATTGGTTTAATTATTGGGTTTCTTGCCAAAACATCAAATTTTACAGAAAGCCAGTCTTTATTATTGGTAACGGGTTTTTGCGGGGGATTTACTACATTTTCTACCTTTTCTTATGAAAATCAGTTGTTTCTGAAGAGTGGAGATTACTTCAATTTTATAGTCTATACTTTTGGATCTTTAATTCTTGGTATTATGGCGGTAGTTCTTGGTTTGTATCTTTCCAAGCTTATCTAATAAATTTATCATATTCTGTTTTTTAATTAAATGATGCTTTAGAAATAGAGTCTATTTATCCATTAAATATCTTTTTAATTGGTGTATCCCCTGAATTTTGAGGGGTGTGATGCCGTAGATTCTATTTATTTCATAGTAACCCTTTAAAAAACAGGGGTTAAATCCTTATTATTTCACTTAAATATTCGTAAACCCTTAAAAAAATAGGGTAAAATTATGTAAAATGGTAAAAAACACAACTTAACCCCTAAAAAATTAGGGGGTATAGCTATGATTTTATAGTTTTGACCAGAAATCAATTATAAAAATCATTTTATTATGAAGAAAATCGAAGCAATTATTAGAAAATCAAAATTTGATGAAGTAAAAGAGGCTTTACATCAAATTGAAGTCAATTTTTTTAGTTATTGGGATGTTACTGGAGTTGGCAATGAGAAACAAGGGCATGTGTATAGAGGGGTAAGCTATAGTACTTCAGATATCCAGCGTAGATTTTTATCTATTGTTGTTTCCGAACCATTTTTAGAAATTACAATTGACGCTATTTTAAAAGCTGCGGTTACAGGAACAGTAGGAGACGGTAAAATTTTTGTTTCTGATGTTATTGAATCATACAGAGTAAGGACAGGGGAAAAAGGAATGGACTCATTAAAATAAGAACAAATTACGAAAATATACAATTATGGAGAATACAATATTTACAATTAACAATGTATGGATGATGATTTGTACGGCATTGGTTTTTCTAATGCATTTAGGATTTTCATTGTTAGAAATTGGATTGACAAGACAAAAAAACACGATTAATATATTATTTAAAAACGTATTTATAATTTCAATAGGAATGATTTTATATGCACTAGTTGGATTTAATTTAATGTATCCTGGAACATTTATAGCTGGAGTAATTCCAGATTATTTTATTGATTTATTTGGACTAACAATTCCTGAAAATGGATTAACGGCTGAATATGCTGATGGAGGTTATACTTATTGGACCGACTTCTTATTTCAGGGGATGTTTGCTGCAACAGCTGCAACAATTGTTTCAGGTGCCGTAGCTGAAAGAGTAAAATTGGGAGCATTTATGATTTTTACAATCCTTTATGTTGGAATAGTTTATCCAATTACTGGTTCTTGGAAATGGGGAACAGGATGGTTGGATCAATTAGGATTTTATGATTTTGCCGGATCTACTTTGGTTCATTCAGTAGGAGGTTGGGCAGCTCTTGTAGCAGTATGGTTATTAGGAGCTAGGATTGGGAAATTTAAAAAAGATGGTTCTATAGGAGTAATTCCAGGACATAATATTCCATTGGCAACAGCAGGAGTATTTATTCTTTGGTTAGGTTGGTTTGGATTTAATGGTGGATCTGTTCTTTCAGCCGATCCTGCAAATACTTCTTTAGTATTGGTGACTACTTGTTTGGCAGCAGCATCAGGTGGATTATCTGCTTTTTTAGTGTCTTTATTAAAGTATAAACAATATGATTTATCAATGTCTTTAAATGGAATTCTTGGTGGACTTGTGGGAATTACAGCAGGAGCAGATGTTATGAGTGTAACAGATTCAATTATTATTGGATTTATTGCCGGAGCGCTTATAGTTATAGGTGTAGGTTTAGTGGATAAGTTAAAATTAGATGATCCTGTAGGTGCAATTGCAGTTCATTTAATATGTGGTGTTTGGGGAACTTTAGCCGTTGGTATTTTTGGTGATCTTGCAGGTTGGGGACAGTTTGGAACGCAATTAATAGGAGTTGTTGCCATAGGAGCTTTTTGCCTAATTACTTCGTATGGAATTATAAAAACATTAAAAATGACTGTGGGAATTAGAGTTTCTGAAGTTGAAGAACAAGAAGGATTAGATATTCATGAACATGGTATGGACGCATATCCTGATTTTGGATTGAATGAACATTAAAAAATAATTAGAGAGTTGAGAGAGGAAAATTGCTAATAATCTAACTACAAAACATGAAATTATGAAAAAATATATGCTATTATTAATTACAATTTTTACATTAAGTAATATAAATGCCCAAGAAACTAAGGCTTCTTTCGATATAGGAGTTGATTTTGCAAGTAGGTATGTTTGGAGAGGGATGGAATTTTCAGATTCTCCTGTTGTTCAACCTTATGCAGAATTTAATTCTGGAAATTTTACATTAGGAATTTGGGCTTCTTATGAAACTGGAGGGCAAGTTGTAGGTCAGGAATTTGACTTTTATGCTAGTTACTCAATTGGAGCGGTTTCTATAGGGTTTACAGATTATGCTTTTCCAATTGATGGAATGTCAGATGGATATTTTCAAATGAAAAATCATATAGGTGAAGCAACTATTAGTTTTGATGGTGTTGAAAAATTTCCTTTAACTTTAATGGTTGGACTGAATGTATATAATGATGATGAAAATTCAGTTTATACAGAAATAGGGTATCCTTTTACAATTGGTGAAACAGAGTTAAGTGCATTTGTTGGCGCAGGAAATGAAATTTATTCTTTTGATGGTGATTATGTATTGACCAATTTTGGATTGTCAGCTTCAAAAGATATTAAAATAACTGATTCATTTAGTTTGGGTGTATCTGCATCAGCAATTTTTAACCCAGACACAGAAGATGCTTACCTTGTATTTATTCTTTCATTATAATAAAAATGAAGAAAATTTTTATGGAAAGACAAAAACCTACTTAAAATAGTTTTAAGTAGGTTTTATTTTTTAATGATGTTCTCCATAAGCCTTTACTCCAGCCAAAATTTCAATATTTAAATTGTTTTCCTTAGGTGGAATAGGACAAGAATACTTACTATTATATGCGCAATAAGGATTGTAAGATTTATTAAAATCAATAATCATAATTATTTCATTATTTGATGGAATACTTACATCAATATAGCGTCCACCTCCATAACTTAAAGTTCCGTTTGTTTTGTCATTAAATGGAATAAAAAGATAGTCTTCATATTCAATATCGGTCATTAAATTCTGATTTTGATAAACACTTAATGTTTGTTCTTTGCCATTTAAAGTAAAAGTAGCAATACCATATTGCCTGTATAAAGGTAATCTATCAGTGGTTGTTTTCATTTCAAAAACCGGAGTATCGGGTGTTAATTCAAACTTGGCTTCAACTCGATAGTTTTTATCAATTTTAAAAAAATCTAAAGCTTTAAATGTTTTTAAATCTTCTTTAGTTAAGGGTGATTCATCTTTATCAGCATATTGCGTATTTAATTCATATTGATGAAGTTTAATTTCATCTACATAAGAAGGTTTTTGAGTTGTACAATTTGCAAATGATGTAATAATTAATAGGGCTAAAAAGAAGTGTTTCATGTTTGTTTATTTGTGAAGTTAAAAATACTAAATATTATCAATTTGATAAAAAAATATTGTTTATTGAATAAATTTTGTAGTTTTGGTGAAAATTAGAGAAAAAAATATGAATAATTGTTCAACAAATAATACCGTGTATAAGTGGTTTTTCAAAAGCTACCGGGAAATTTATATGTTATAATTATTCAGAAATAAGTAATATCAATTCATATTTAACCCGGCTTTTAGCCGGGTTTTTTAATTTTATAGTATGGTCAAAAGAGCAGTAAATAGTTATCAAGATTCATTTCGAGGACTATCAAAAGAGGTTTGGTGGTTAGCCGTAATAACTTTCATTAATAGAGCAGGTACAATGGTTTTACCATTCTTGTCTTTATACCTAACAGAAGATTTAAATCTAAGTTTAGCCCAAGTTGGGTGGGTAATGTCAAGTTTTGGAGTAGGATCATTATTAGGATCCTGGTTAGGAGGTAAATTAACTGATAAAATAGGATTTTATCAAGTAATGTTTTGGAGTTTATTAACTACAGGCTTTTTATTTATTGCTCTGCAATTTGTATCTTCCTTTTTTGGATTTGCTATAGGAATATTTATAACAATGACAGTTGCCGATACTTTTAGACCTGCTATGTTTGTTTCTTTAAAGGCCTATAGTAAACCAGAAAATCAAACAAGATCTCTTACTTTAATAAGGCTTGCAATTAATTTAGGATTTTCATTTGGGCCTTTTTTAGGTGGAATTATAATTACAAGTTTAAGTTATTCTGGACTTTTCTGGATTGATGGAATTACTTGTGTTTCTGCTGTAATACTTATGAGAGCAGTATTAAAACAAAAGGAATTTCATTCAAACAACTCCAATGGAGTAAATGAAGCTGAAAATGTGATAGCATCAATTTATAAAGATAAACCTTATTGGATATTTTTAGTAATTGTATTTTTAATGGGCTTTATATTTTTACAACTTTTTACAACAATGCCATTGTATTATAAAGGAGTTCATTTCATGACAGAGGTTGAGATAGGATTGATAATGGCTTTAAATGGGTTTTTAATTTTTTTGTTAGAAATGCCTTTAATTCATTATATAGAAAAAAGATTATTTGATAAAATGAAAATAATAACTTGGAGTTTGGGTTTATTTGCTTTTAGTTTTTTAATATTAAATGTATCATCATGGATAGGAGTAATAATTATTGGAATGTTGTTAATTACGGTTGGAGAAATGTTAGCTTTTCCATTTACTAATAATTTTGCTATGACCAGAGCTCCATTAGGTAAAGAAGGACGTTATTTAGCAATGTATTCAATGGCTTTTTCTTTTGCGCATATTTTTAGTGCAAAAACAGGAATGGAAGTAATTGATAGATTTGGTTATGATGCCAATTGGTATTTAATGGGTGGTCTAGGAATAATTGCAGTTTTACTAATGCTTTGGTTGAGAAAAGCAATAGCAGCAGAGGCAAATATAGGTGCCAAACTGTCTATAGATAATAAATAGAATTTTTTACAAGAAGTTAGAAATGACTCTCTAACCTCTTGTGTAGTTCTTTAAAATAATCAAAGGCTAAAAGCATTCTGGATCCTGGCCAGCTAAACATTTCACCATCTCCAAAAACAGTGACCGATCTATTTGTAAATGAGGCAATTTCCATAGCATGCTCATCTTTAAAAGGAAATGGTTCTGAAGATAATATGACCACATCAGGATCACCTTCATGTCTAATTTTATTAATTTCAACTTTTGGATAGCGACTCATATTATCATAAATGTTCTCAAACTTATTAAGTTGAAGCATTTCATTAATATAAGTGTCACTTCCAACAACCATCCAAGGTTTTGCCCAAATAAAATAGGCTACTTTACGAAATGGTTTGTCTTTTATAAACTGTTTAAAATCGTTTAATTTAAACTCAATTTTATGAGCAAGATTATCACTCTCAGTTCTTCTATTTAAAATAGAACCTAATCTTAAAATTAAATCAATTGAATCTTGAATTGAATTTACATCAGAAAAATAGGTAGGTGCAATTTTTTCCAATTCAGGAAGAAAATCGTACGAATTTTCCTCTTTATTACATAATATGAAATCAGGGTTTAAAGCCTTAATTTTTTCAAAGTCTACTTTTTTTGTGCCTCCGACAATTGTTTTGGTAGATTTTAAATGATAAGGATGAACACAAAATTTTGTGATTCCAACTAATTCATTTTCTAATGCTAAATCACATAATAATTCCGTTTGAGAAGGAACTAGAGAAACAATTCTTTTTGGTGTTTTTGGAAGTGAAATCTCTCTTCCTAATTGGTCTTTAATTAATTTCATTTAAAATAATTTCCATTTCTTGTTGCAATTTCAAGGCTTCAGTTTTTGAAGCTTGAGCAAAATTTTCATCTTTACCGGCATAAATAATTCCTCTTGAGGAGTTGATTAATAAACCGCAATCTTTTGTTAAACCATATTTACAAACATCTTGTAAATTTCCACCTTGAGCACCTACACCTGGTACTAATAAAAAGTGATTTGGAACTATTTTTCGAATATCTTCAAAATATTTTGCTTTTGTAGCTCCAACAACGAACATTAAATTTTTAGAATTTTTCCAAGTCAATGCAGTTTCTAATACTTCTTTATATAATTCTTGATTTCCAGTTTTTAATCCTTGAAAATCTAAGCCTCCTTTATTTGAAGTTAATGCTAAAAGAATAGTGGTTTTGTTTTCAAAATTTAAAAATGGTTCTACAGAATCACTACCCATATAAGGTGCAACTGTTAAAGAATCAAAATTTAAATCTTCAAAAAAAGTTTTTGCATACATGGTTGAAGTGTTTCCAATATCACCACGTTTAGCGTCGGCTATCGTAAATAATTCAGGATAATTTTCATTGATATAATTAATTGTTTTCTCCAAAGCCTGCCAACCTTTCAAACCGTATGCCTCATAAAAGGCAATATTTGGTTTATAGGCTACAGCTAAATGATGGGTAGCATCAATAATTTGTTTATTAAACTCGAAAATTGGATCTTCTGTTTTTAATAAGTGCGTTGGTATTTTAGTTAAATCTACATCTAATCCAATACATAAAAAGGATTTTTTTCTTTGAATCTCAGCAATTAGCTCTTGTTTGTTCATAGGTTTAAATAAAGAATTATGCAAAAGTAGTAATTTTAATAGTTTAAGTTATATTTGTTCATCAAATAAAAAAGTTTGTTTAGTTATATTTCAAATAAAATATTATACGGATTACTTACGCTGTTTGGGGTAGTAACTGTTATATTTTTTTTATTTAATGTTTTACCTGGAGATCCGGCAAGAATGATGTTAGATCAAAGAGAAGACAGTGAGCAACTTCAAAATATTAGAAAAAAGTACGGTTTTGATCAACCTTTACTAACGCAATATTTATATTATTTGAATGATTTATCGCCAATTTCTGTACATAGTAATAACAAAGAAAATTACACTTTTTTATCTAAGGAGAAATATACTTTTAACAAATTGGGGTCTTTTAGTAACAAAACACTTGTATTGAAATTTCCATATTTGCGAAAATCATTTCAAAAAAATGATAAAAATGTTTCGGAAATAATTGCTGAAACTTTACCTAATACAGCAATTTTAGCGGTATCAGCAATTGTAATAGCGATAGTTATTGGGATATTTTTAGGTGTTTTATCGGCGTTGAATAAAGATACCGCTTTTGATAGAATTATTTCAGTTATTAGTACTTTAGGAATGAGTGTTCCATCATTCTTTTCCGCAATTCTTTTTGCTTGGTTGTTTGGGTTTGTACTGCATAAATTCACCAACTTAAATATGACGGGAAGTTTATATGAAGTTGATGATTTTGGAGAAGCAGTTTATATTCAATGGAAAAATTTAATTCTCCCATCGATAGTTTTGGGAATAAGACCTTTAGCAGTTGTAATTCAATTAATGAGAAACTCGTTACTTGAAGTAATGGGGCAAGATTATATTAGAACAGCCAGGGCAAAAGGGCTTTCAACATATAGAATTATTAAAACTCATGCATTGAAAAATGCTTTAAATCCGGTAGTTACAGCAATTTCTGGATGGTTTGCTTCATTGTTAGCAGGAGCTGTATTTGTAGAATATATTTTTAATTGGAATGGACTTGGGAAAGAAATTGTGAATGCCTTAAACACGTTAGATTTACCTGTAATTATGGGAAGTGTTTTAATAATTGCAAGCATGTTTATACTAATTAATATATTAGTAGATATTATTTATGGTCTGCTGGATCCTAGGATTAGAATTAGCTAAAATTACAATGTTTAAAGAATCGAAAACGATTGCGCAATCAGAATTATATTTGGTCTAATTTATAAGCTTTTAGTTGTAAATTTGAAGCATAAATTTGAATAAAAAATTAAATTATATTAAGATGAGAAAACAGGTAGTAGCTGGTAATTGGAAAATGAATAAAAATGTTCAGGAGTCAACTCAATTGGCAACTGAAATTGTTAGCAAGGTAAAAGATTTAACTTTAAATAATACTAGAGTTATTGTAACACCAACATTTGTTAATATAAGTGAGGTTGTAAATGTTACTAAAGGTTCTGCTGTTGAAGTAGCGGCTCAAAATATGCACCAAGCAAAAAGTGGAGCTTATACTGGAGAAATTTCTGCGGAAATGCTTACTTCATTAGGTTTAAAAATAGTTATTTTAGGTCACTCTGAAAGACGTGAATACTTTGGAGAAACAGATGCGATTTTAGCTAAAAAAGTTGATGCAGCATTAGAAAATAATTTAGAAGTTGTTTTTTGTTTTGGAGAAGTTTTGGAAGATAGAAAATCTGATAATCACTTCAATGTTGTTGAAAGCCAAATAAAAAATGGATTATTTCATTTAGAAGCTTCAGCTTGGAAAAATATTATTTTAGCTTATGAACCAGTTTGGGCTATTGGAACAGGAGAAACTGCTTCACCTGAACAAGCACAAGAAATGCATGCATTTATTAGAAAAATTGTTGCTGATAAATACAATCAAGAAGTAGCTGATAGCGTATCAATTTTATATGGAGGAAGTGTAAAACCTTCAAATGCAAAAGAAATATTTTCAAAAGAAGATGTTGATGGTGGTTTAATTGGTGGTGCAGCTTTAAATTCAGATGATTTTGTTTCATTAGTAAAATCATTCTAAGCAGGTAACAAATTATTGTTGTAAAATATAGATACGGTTTTCTTTCATTATGAAAGGAAACCGTATTTTTGCTTTTTTAAATAGTAACAAGATGAATGTGAAATATATTGGATATAATTTTAAAGTGTCTCCTAAAGAGCCAGGAACAGAGATTTTAATTGCGCAGTTAGGATTTGCTGGTTTTGAAAGTTTTGTTGAAAATGAAGAGGGTGTAATTGCCTATATTCAGGAAAATGATTGGAATAATGAAATATTAAATTATATTCAAATTTTGAATTCTGATGAATTTAAAATTACATACAATGAGGAAGTCATAGATCAAGTCAATTGGAACAGTGAATGGGAGAAAAACTTTAATCCTATTCAGGTTGATGATTTAGTTAGTATTAGAGCACCATTTCATGAAAATCCTAATTTAAAATATGACATTGTTATAGAACCAAAAATGAGTTTTGGAACTGGGCATCATGAAACAACTCATATGATGGTTCAACATTTATTAGAATTAGATTTAGTGGATAAAAAGACACTAGATATGGGTTGTGGAACTGGAATTTTAGCAATTTTTGCTGAAATGAAAGGAGCGAATCCTATTGATGCTATTGATATTGATAATTGGTGTTATGAGAATTCGGTAGAAAATGCAGCGCGTAATAATTGTAAGCATATTTCAGTTTTTGAAGGTGATGCAACTTTGCTGATAAATAAAAAATATGATTTGATTATAGCCAATATTAACAGAAATATTTTATTGAATGATATGTCTGTTTATATGAATTGTTTAAATGAAGGTGGTATTATTTTATTTAGTGGGTTCTATGAAGCGGACATCCCAATAATTGATAGTGAAGTGTCTAAATATGGCTTGAAGCTAGATAAAATCATAGAACGAAATAATTGGGTTTCATTAAAGTATTTAAAATAATTGTGTAACTTTAACGATATGAGTACGAAGAGAAAAATACAGGAAGATGTTGATGTATTGGAGGAAACTACCAATTTAAACGAGATTGTTTTATTTAATGATGATGTAAATACTTTTGATCATGTTATTGATTCATTAATAGATATTTGTGAACATAGTTTGGAGCAAGCCGAACAATGTGCTATATTAGTGCATTATAAAGGTAAGTGTACGGTGAAAACAGGAGAATATAACGATTTAAAACCTCGTTGTACCAGGTTATTAACTAAGGGCTTATCAGCAGAAATTATATAAAAAAAGCCAATACTGGCGTACTGGCTTTCCAAAGAGTTATTTAACCAAAAGAACATTATTAATATATTTAAAAATGAAAATATAAAAAAATTTAACTCTTTGACATATAGACGTTTATATGTCTTATTACTTACAAAAAAACTCTCAAATTAATTTGAGAGTTTTTTTTATGATTAAATAGTCCTTTTAAAGAGGAATATTTCCGTGTTTTCGATCAGGTCTATTCACTTCTTTGCCTTCAAGCATTTTAAAAGCTTTTATTAATTTTCTACGTGTATTTTTAGGATAGATAACTTCGTCAATAAAACCTCTGCTTGCTGCTCCATATGGGTTCGCAAACTTTGAAGCGTATTCAAGTTCTTTTTCTTTTAATTTTTCTTCAGGATTGTCAGATTCGTTAATTTCATTTTTAAATATTATTTGAGCAGCTCCTTTTGCTCCCATAACTGCAATTTCTGCTGTTGGCCATGCAAAATTCATATCTGATCCAATATGTTTTGAATTCATAACATCATATGCACCTCCATAAGCTTTTCTTGTAATAACTGAAATTCTTGGCACTGTGGCTTCACTTAATGCATATAGAAGTTTAGCACCATTTCTTATGATTCCATTCCATTCTTGATCTGTACCTGGTAAAAAACCAGGAACATCTACTAATACTAATAAAGGGATGTTGAAACAATCACAAAACCTTGTGAATCTTGCACCTTTAATTGAGCCGTTAACATCTAAACAGCCTGCTAAATACATAGGTTGATTTGCTAGAATACCAATACTTTTTCCTCCAATTCTTGCAAAGCCAATAATCATATTTTCAGCAAAATCTTTTTGAACTTCAAAGAAAGACTCTTCATCAATTATACCTTTAATTACGTCCTGCATATCGTATGGCTGATTGCGATTTTCTGGAACAAGATTTTCAAGAGATTCTCTAACTTCATGATTTAATTCATAGGGGATTTTTTTAGCTGTTTCTTTATTGTTTTGGGGGATATAACTTAGTAGTTTTTTTAAATCTTCCAAACATTGAATATCATTTGCCGATGTAATATGTGTAACTCCAGATTTTGTTGAATGTGCACTAGCTCCACCTAATTCTTCAGCGGTTACTTCTTCATTTGTAACTGTTTTAACTACATCAGGGCCGGTTACAAACATATAGCTAGTGTCTTCTACCATTATAGTGAAGTCTGTCATCGCCGGAGAATAGACTGCACCTCCAGCACATGGTCCCATAATTGCTGAAAGTTGCGGTATAACACCAGATGCTTGGACATTTTTAAAGAAAATATCGGCATATCCACCCAAAGATCTTACTCCTTCCTGAATTCGAGCTCCTCCGGAATCATTTAATCCAATTAATGGAGCACGAACTTTTAATGCCTGATCCATTAGCTTACAAATTTTTTCAGCATTTGTTTCGGATAATGAGCCTCCGAAAACAGTGAAATCCTGGGCAAAAATATAAATCAATCTATTTGCAATTGTTCCATAACCAGTTATAACTCCATCTCCAAAATAAACTTGGTTTTCCATATTAAAATCTGATGATCGATGAGTCACTAATTCTCCCATTTCTTCAAAAGATCCTTCATCTAAAAGATAATGTATTCTTTCTCGTGCTGTTAGTTTTTTTCTTGCATGTTGTTTTTTAATTCTTTGATCTCCACCACCTTTTCGTGACAACGCTACTTTTTTATTTAAAATATCAATTTTTGATTCCATAATGTTGAAGGTGTTAAGTGGTTAGTTGTTGTTTGAAGTTTTTAGTATTTTTTGATCTTCTAAATAAACTTGCAGTCCAATTAGAGCTGCAATTTTAGCTTCTTCTTCATGTTTTATTTTTAGTTTATCTGAAGAATAATAATTTTTTACAAAATGAGTATCAAACTTTCCTGTTTTAAATGCTTCATGTTCACAAACAAATTTTCCAAAAGGTAATGTGGTTTTAACACCTTCTATTTTATAGTTATCAATTGCTTCAATCATTAATTGAATTGCTTCATCACGGGTATTGCCATAAGTGATAAGTTTGGATAGCATTGGGTCATAATAAATAGGAATATCCATTCCTTCTTCAAATCCATCATCAACTCTTATTCCATCACCATTAGGAATTTGATAGGTGCTTAAGTTTCCAACGCTTGGTAAAAAATCGTTCATAGGGTCTTCAGCATAAACTCTTAATTCCAAAGCATGACCTTTTATTTTTAAATCCTCTTGTTTAAAGTTTATTTTTTCACCTCTTGCAATTTTAATTTGTTGTTCAACTAAGTCAATATTAGAAATTAATTCAGTTACTGGATGTTCAACTTGTAAACGAGTGTTCATTTCTAAAAAATAGAAATTTAAATTTGAGTCAATCAAAAATTCTACTGTTCCAGCACCTAAATAATTGCAAGCTTTCGCTACTTTTATTGCTGCTTGTCCCATTTCATTTCTTAACTCTGGTGTTAATATTGTAGAAGGAGCCTCTTCAACTACTTTTTGATGTCTTCGTTGTATGCTGCACTCTCTTTCAAATAAATGAATGATGTTTTCGTGGCTATCGGCAAGAATTTGAATTTCAATATGACGTGGTGAAGTAATGTATTTCTCTATAAAAACGGAACCATCACCAAAAGCCGATTCAGCTTCACTTATTGCTCTTGCCATTTGGGATTCAACATCGATCTCTTTTTCAACAATACGCATTCCTTTACCTCCACCACCAGCTGATGCTTTAATTAAAATAGGGAAACCCGTATTGCGTGCTATTTCAGCAGCTTCCTTTGGGTCTGTAACGGCTCTGTCAACACCTGGAACCATTGGAATATTGTAGCTCTTAACTGCTTCTTTTGCAGCTAACTTGCTACCCATAGTTTTAATAGCTGAAGATTTAGGGCCAATAAATATCAACCCATTTTTTTCTACGTTTTCAGCAAAATCAGCGTTTTCACTTAAAAAACCATAGCCTGGATGTATGGCATCAACATTTAATTTTTTTGCCTCTCTGATGATTTTATCTCCTAAAAGATATGATTTGTTTGAAGGAGCTTCTCCAATACAAATTGATTCATCGGCATACCTTACATGTGGAGCATTTCTATCAGCTTCTGAAAATATTGCAACAGTATTTATTCCCATTTTATGAGCAGTTTTCATTACTCTTATGGCAATTTCACCTCTATTAGCTATGAGTATTTTTTTCATATTAATGGATAATTATTATTCTAATTCTATTAAAATTTCTCCTTTTTCAACTGTATTACCGTTTTCTGCATGAATCGTTTTAATGATACCCTCATTAGGAGAGGTAAGAGTGTTTTCCATTTTCATAGCTTCTAGAACAATCAATATATCCCCTTTCTGTACCTTTTGACCTTCGCTTACATTTATATTTAAAATTAAACCTGGCATAGGTGCTTTTATAATGTTTTCTTTTTTTGAAGAACCCAAAGAAAATCCCATTTCTTCAATAAGTATATCTAATTCATTTGAAATTTGAATTTTATAATTATTTGAGTTAACATTAATAACGTAGCTTTTCGAATTGAAATTTGATTCTTCAATAGTTGCATGAAATGACTTATTATTGTTGAGAATATGAAATTTGGATTTTGATAATCTGAGAATATCTAATTTATCAATATCATTTTTATTGAATTCATATTTGAATGAATTTCCCACATTTACTTTGTAAACTTTACTCATGTTCAGTGAATTAGAGATGTTTTTAAAAATGGATTATATTTAGTGATACTTAAAGTATATTGCGAATAAATTGAAATTTAAGCAACTAAAGTGACTAAAATACATAGATAATATTAAAAATGTATATATAATTCAGTAAATGTTATATGTGGAGGTGTTTTTTATGAATAATATATTTAAACTACATAAAAATAATTACTTAGTTATTTTTATGTAGTTTATTATAAGAATTATTAACTGGTTAAATTAGCATTGCAATTGTTTAACGCATATTTATTAATTAAAGCCATAAGTTTTTTTCTATTTATGGGTTTTGAAATTGCATCGTTACATCCCGCATTCAGTGCCATTGAAATATCCGATTCCATGGCGTAGGCTGATACAGCTATTATTGGTAGGTTAGGGTAGTTCTTTTTTATTTTTTTAGTTGCTTCCAGGCCATCTAAAACCGGCATTTTTACATCCATTAAAATAAGGTCAATTTCAGTATTTTTAAAGCAGATATCTATTGCTTGCTGTCCATTTTTAGCTTCAATTATTTTATGGTTTGTTTTTGAAAACAGTTCATTTAAATACATTCTATTGTATTCTTCATCTTCGGCAACAAGAATAGTTAATGAGTTTGATGAATAATTTAATTCTTCCTTGAGTTCAATTTGTTTGATAGATATCTTTTGTGTGTCATCAGATGTATATGGAACAGTAAAATAAAATGTTGTACCCTTTTTAAATTCAGATTCTAACCAAATTTCACCTCCTAAGAGCTCAACTAGTTTATAGCATATGGAAAGTCCAAGTCCATTACCTCTATGTTTTTTTGTTAATCTGTTTTCTGCCTGTACAAATCTATCAAAAACCTTTTTTTGTTCTTCTTCTTTAATACCAATACCAGTATCTTTCACATAGAATTGAATTGTTGACTTTTCTAATGTATATCCAAATGATACAGTTCCTTTTTCTATAAATTTGAAGGCGTTAGATAAAAGGTTGTTTAAAATTTGATTTAATTTTATTTCATCTGTAGAAATTATATCATTTGGAGGAAGTAATTCCTTTTCAAGGTTTAATTGGATATTTTGTTTTGTCGCTTTTTGATTATAGAATAGATATAAATTATCCATTAACTCATTAAGTGAAACATTAGATTCTTTTAATGATATCATTCCAGCTTCAATTTGAGATATATCTAAAATGTCATTTACAATTGAGAGTAACTGATTACTGCTATTAATTACAATTTTAGCATAGTTATGCCTGTCTTTTTCGCTTATGTTTTTTTCTGCTAATAATTCGGAGAAGCCAATAATTCCATTCATTGGAGTTCTAATTTCATGACTCATATTAGCCAAAAAAGCCGATTTTAGTAAATCTGACTCTTCGGCCTTTTTTAATGCTTTTTTTAACTTGGTTTCATATTTTTTTCGTTGAATAGCAATACTAATGTTTTGCGAAACAAATTCTAATAAGGTTACATCATCAGGAGAATAGGCATTTTCATTATTATAACTTTGAATTGTTAGAACACCAATTATTACATTATTGATAGTCAAAGGAACCCCTAGCCATACTTTGCATGGTGGACCAACCCATTTAACAATGCCTTTTTCAATTAATTCTAAAATGTCTTTCTCCTTTCCTAATAAAGATTTCTTAGATTTTATTACGTATTCTGTCAATGTTTTTTTTGCAGAGAAATCACGAATATCATCAAGCTCATCTACCATAAAAGGAGTGCTAATGGTTTCTTGTTCTTTATTGTATAAAGCAATGAAAAAGTTAGTTGTATCTATTATGGTACCTAATTCCTGTTTTATGAATCGGTTGAATTCCTGAAAATCATCAATTGTTAATGCTGCATTAGAAATGTTGAATAATACTTCTTGGATTTTAGCCTTCTTTTCTCGTTCTGTAATATCTCTACAAACTGAGTGGATAGATATTTCGTTGTTTTTATTAATAATTCTTGTTAGTGAAATTTCAACAGGGAATATTGTTCCGTTTAATTTTTTATGATACCAGATATAGTTATGAGTACCATTTTGAATTGCCTTTTGAATGTATATGTTTTCTAATATAGTTGAAGACTCTCCGTTAGGTTGTTCTTTAGGTGAAATATCGGAAGGTTTCAATTGTAATAATTCTTTTTTTGAGGGGTATCCAAACATTTGTAGTGCTGATTTATTACAGTCTACTATTGAATTATTCTTGTTTAAAATGAAAACAGGATCATTCGATTTGGTAAAAATATCTTTGTATTTTTTTTCAGATTGTTTTAGAAGTTTTTTTGATTTTTTTTGTTGAGTAATGTTATTGGCTAATGATGCTATACTTATAATATTACCATTAATATCTTTTATAATTGCATTATACCAGTCACAATGAATTGTTTTTCCCGATTTTGTGTTGTTTTCTATTGAGATTTTATAACCACCATTTTCTTTAAGAAGAGAATTCCAAAGAATATCAACTTTGTTAGAAAGTTTTTTGGGAATAATTAAATCAAATGCATTTTTTCCAATTGCTTCCTTTGATGTGTAACCAAATATTTTTTCGGCAGATTTATTCCATTCTAAACAATTAAAATTTAAATCCCAAACAATAGAAGCTAGAGGAGTATTGTTTAAATGTTCTTCTAATCGTTGTTTATTATTAAAAATAATTTCTTCAACTAATTTGCGTTCTGTGATATTTGTAAATGATAAAATTACTTTTTTATAGTTATTTCTATAAATTTCAGGAATAGATAGTTTAATAATCAAAAATAATTTTTCACCAAGTTTGTTTTCAATAATAATTTCACCTTCAAAAGATGTTTTTCCATTAAGAATTGAAAGTAGGCAATCCTTTACAAACGGAATTGATTCTGGAGAAAGAGAATAACTAAAATCATTTAAGAATTCAATTTTATTTGATAAATTAAAAAACTCTAAACTTTTTTTATTAATGTCTAAAACTTTAATTTCCCTTAAATAGTCTAAAATACTTTCATTGGTAATTAAAAATTGCTCAGAAATTTTAATGCCAATTTCATTTTGTGGGTTTATTTTGTTTTTAAGACTTGAAAAGTCTAAAATTAAGGTTGGGGAAGCGGCTTCTTCAAATAAAATTCTGTTTTCATCCTTTTGAAACTTTAATAATTCTTTTGATTTAGAATTTTGAATTTCAGCTGATATTCTTGAAGTGTATATTTGAATTATAGATTTTGCAAGGTTTTCATTTTTAATAGGGTTTAAATATAAAGCGACAACAATTCCTATTTGTTTAGTTTTATTATTGAATAATGGTATACCAACATAGCCTTCAATATTTAAGTCAAGAAGTAGTTTGTCCTCTGGAAATAATTCAATTATATTTTTAGGGAATGAGCAGCTTTTTTTTCCTAAAACATGTTCGCAAGGAGTTCCTGGGAGCTCATAGGTAATATTATCAATAATTTCTCCATGTTTACAAAGCGCAATAGTCTTTACCGAATCTTTTTCATTTAAAAAACCAATAAATGCGTAATCAGCATTTAAGGCTTTTTGAAGTTCAATTGTTATTTTGTTTAAATAATCTTTTCCAACTACGTTGCTAGTATTTAGTTTAATTTGCTGTAGTGTGTCTTCTAAATTTTTCCTTTCAGTAATGTCTTCTATAAAACCTTGAAAATGGGTTACATTTTTATTTGAATCGTATCTAAGTTGGTTTTTTTCTATAATCCACTTAACTTGATTTGTTTTTGTTATAATTCTATAAGGTTGGTGTGTAAAACTTTGGAAGGACTTTCTTGCCATTGCATTTTCAATTTCAAGCCTAACATTTAAAATATCATCAGGATGAATAAGTTCACCATAAGTTATTTTTTTGGAAATAAAATCATCAAAACTATAGCCGAAAATAGATTCAACATTTTTAGAGACATGTTCAACAGGCCAATTTTTTTCATTCTTCCATAAAAATGAAACAGATGAATTTTTGCTAAAATCATGGTTGTCTTCTAATGTGGTTTTTTCAGATTCATGAATTTCTGTTATGTCTTCAAAAAAGATAGATACATTTGAATTAGATGGGATAACTCTGTTTCTAAACCATTTTTTTGAAGTTTTAGAATAATTTTCAAAAGTAATAGGTTTCTTTTGTTCAATGGCTCTGTAGTAATTGTCAAAAAAAAGATTTCCTTTTTTGATATTTAAATCTTGCCAAATATTTTTTCCAATTATTGAGTTGTAATCTCTGTCGAATAAATCAAGACCTTTTTGATTTATATAAATGATTCTATCTACTTCGTCCAAACAAACGAAGCCATCATTCATAGATGTTATTGTGTTTTTTAAAAGATTATTAGAATTAAATAACGTTTCATTGTCAATTTTAATATTTGAATTATTTTTTTGAAGTTTGTCAACGAGATTAATTAATTCAGCTTTGGATAACTGATGTAATTGGGACTGAGTTTTTTTTATCATAGCATCATCTTTTTTTATTCAAACTCTATTACCAATGTGATAGAGGGGATTGTTTGAAACTTATTTTTTTAGCTAAATCACAAGCTTTAAAACATTGAAATATAATGGTTTGCAAGCTAGCCGTAAAAACAAATATAATAAAAAAAAGTAATACTTTAAATGGTTGTTAATTGATATTTTGAAAGAAAAATAGCTATAATAAAAAAGCCCAAGTTATAAAACTTGAGCTTTTCCTTGTGACCTCGACAGGATTCAAACCTGTAACCTCTTGAGCCGTAATCAAGTGCGCTATTCAGTTGCGCCACGAGGCGAAAAGACCAGTGTTTAATAGGGTTTAGAGCCTTCTAATAGCCCCGAATCGAACCAAGTGAGATTTTCTTGAAATTGAATAAAATACTAAAAGCTGGACTAAATACGGACTAACTTTTATGTATTCGAGTTTGAAATCATTTAAATTTTAATACTATGGCACTTAAATTTTACATCCAATCCAAGAAAAATCCTGCCCCCATTTACGTTCGCATCCGAGAGGGTAATTTTATCGACGCAAAAGCCAACACCAACTTGATGATAAATCAGGAATCTTTTTATAACGGTTTTATTAAATATTACAAAATCCCAATAGACATTAGTGAAAAATTTCAAAAAGAAATTAAAGAAAAGAATAACCATTTAATTGAGCTTCAAAATAGATTAGATGGTTTGAAGAGTATTATTCTCAATCTATTAAATAATCGAAACAGTGATGAGTTAATTGATTCTCGATGGCTAAATGAGGTTGTAAACCCAACTGCTGATATCGTTGAATTACCTAATGAATTAACGAAATACTTTGATAAGTTCCTTGAATTTAAAAAATCATCATTGAAGCCTTCAACAATTAAAAAACTTGGGAGTATTAAAAATCGCATAATGGAATATGAAAAAAGGAATGGCAGAGTATATATTCATCATGTTGATAGTAAATTAAGTAAGCGGTTTCAATTATGGTGCGATGAAAAAGGGTATGACTATAATACAAAGGTTAAAACTTTAAAAGTGATAAAAACTGTATGCAATCATGCAGCAGAAAATGGACTTAGGATAAGTGGTCAATTGAGTTATATTACAAAAGGGTTAAAATATAAAAAAACCGAACACATCCATTTAAATTTTGATGAATTAAAACGAATCAATAATACATGTATGCCTAATGAACGATTGAACACTGCTAAAGATTGGCTCATTATTAGTTGTTATACTGCTCAACGAGTATCAGATTTTTTGAGATTTACTAAAGAGAAGGTTATCACATTGGAAGGAATAATGTTTTTAGATATTAGCCAAGAAAAAACTGATGAACCTGTTTTGATTCCGTTAGCTCATGAGGTTGTCGAAATATTAGCAAAAAGAAAAGGAGATTTTCCAGCTGTATTTTCTACAAATGTTGATAGTAATAAAGCAATTTATAATAAGCTGATAAAAGAGGTTTGTAGATTATCAGGAATTAAAAATAAAGTTATTTCAAAATTGAAAAATCATAAAACTAATCGGTACGAAATGAATGAAGTGCAAAAATATAAAGCCGTAAGTACGCATATCGGAAGACGCTCATTCGCTACAAATTATTACGGTAAAATCAATTCAGCACTTCTTATCTCGGCAACAGGGCATGCTTCTGAACAACAGTTTTTGAGATATGTTGGGAAAACAGGTACTCGAAACGCATTGGCACTCGCAAAGGAAATGCGAAGGTTGGCAAGGAATGTAAATCAAGAGTCTAAATTAACGATTGTAAAAACTTCTATGGGGTAGAGTAATATATTTTGTGAGGATAGGTAAAAATAACGTCAATAGAGGTAATAATACACCTTGCTAATTAAGGTTTTAATGAAGGATTAATTTTCTTATTGATGCATATTATGATTCTTTTGTAAACTCAATAAGAATAGGCTCTACGAGCTTTTTACGACAAGTGTAATATGCATGTTGCGTTATAGGTAGAAGCAGTTGATACTGTTGCTAAATTAGTGGCTCCATTACAAGTAGAACGAATTAAAAAAAACATGAAAACGTTAATGAAAATACACTAAAAATCAACCCCCTATCCAAATTGAATCTTGTTTTCTTTTAATTGTTTCGGGTGTTGCAACTGTATATAGAACCAGCCTCCTTATTGTGAGGAACTTTTTTAACCACATGTAATTGTTTATAAAATGTTAACATGTTATTAGATTGGTTTTAAATATTGAAAAGAGTTATTGTTAATTTTAATATCATAAGTCAGAGACTATTATTTGAGCTTATTATTTGCATTAAACTTAATTGTTGTAAGAATCAAAAATTAATGAATTTCTATTTACCTGAAAACTTAGATTTAGAAAATCTAATTTACAATTCACGACCAAATTTTAAACCTTTTAAATTCGATAAAGCACGTTATATCATTCACTTATTAAATGCCTTACGTTTAATAAGGAAGGATTTGTTAGAGGATGATTTTATACCAATTAATGCGCAAAAATTACAGCGTATAATTCAAGACTATAAACAGTATCTGGATTATTTAGAGAATGATTTAGGAGTGATAGAATCTGATAAGCACTATGTTGTAGGGGAAAAATCAAAAGGCTTTAGATTGACGAAAAAGTATAGAGTACCTGTTGTTGCAGTTCCAATAACTGATTTTACCTTTCGTAAAAAAATAAAAATAAAAAAGAATAAAAAAATTGCTTCCCTAAAAAAGTATCAATATTTAACAAAGTGGTTTAACAAAAAACTGGAAATAAATATAAAGGAAGTTAATTGGTTTATAAATGAGGAATATTATCTAAAATATGCCAATAAAGATTTATGGGAT
>Ga0193953_1000190_pt1 | contig 34293 bp, 30 predicted proteins | sample BB_4_MG_FD_140325 | JGI IMG/M metagenome (GOLD analysis project Ga0193953, IMG submission 140325) | Microbial mat bacterial communities from the Broadkill River, Lewes, Delaware, United States - BB_4_MG | ecosystem: Environmental > Aquatic > Freshwater > River > Microbial mats | place: USA...
GAGATTGTTTTAACAAATACTCCTGTTTCTATTCGTATGGGAACTATCGATGAATTGGCTAAGAAATGCAATGCACAAGTAATTCCTGCGGATGCAACCAATCCTAAAGATTTAGACGAATTGTTTACCAAATCTATGGAAGTTTTGGGCGGAAAGGTAGATTTCGTTCTGCATTCAATCGGTATGTCTCCTAATGTTCGTAAGGGACACTCTTACGATGATTTAAATTACGAGTACCTTAAAAAGACCTTAGATGTTTCCGCAACATCATTCCATAAAGTATTGCAATCGGCTAAAAAACTAGATGCCATTAATGAATGGGGATCAGTAGTAGCATTGTCATACGCAGCTGCACAGAGAACTATGTTTGAGTATAACGATATGGCTGATGCCAAAGCTATGCTTGAATCTATTGCACGTAGTTTTGGTTACATTTATGGTCGCGAGAAGAGAGTTCGTGTGAATACAATTTCTCAATCTCCAACAATGACTACTGCAGGTAGTGGAGTTAAAGGTTTTGACTCGTTAATTGACTTTTCAGAAAGAATGTCACCATTAGGAAATGCAGATGCTCAGGAATGTGCAAACTTCTGTATTACACTTTTCTCAGACTTGACAAAAAAAGTGACCATGCAGAATTTATTCCACGATGGTGGTTTCTCAAGTATGGGTATGAGTTACAGGGCAATGAGTCAGTATAATAAGAGTTTCAATCCGTGTGATTGCAAAGAATAATATTCAAACATATTATCTTAAAATCCAGATTGAAAAATCTGGATTTTTTTTTGCGAAAAATCTTAATCTTTATAGATATAATTGATTTTTAAAATCTAACGATAATATGTACATTTGCCCTTAATTTTCTAAAACTTGAAGAGATTTTAAGGATAGAAACAGTATTGGTAATGACTTAGAAGGCTGGTAGTGGTGAATGTAAAACTTTCATCCGATAGAAATCTTTGAAATTGCCTCCCGAGGAATCGGTAATAGAAGTGTGAATCTAATTTTTAAAAAGCTAAGAACAGTTAATTACTAGCTAAAATTGGATAAGAAAATTAGGCTTAAAGCCTGTAACGAAGTAAAATAAATTTTTTTCGAATGAAGGAATACAATATAAATCACTTAAGAGAACTTGAAGCGGAATCTATTTTCGTGATTCGTGAAGTTGCTGCTCAATTTGAAAATCCTGTGATGTTATTTTCAGGAGGAAAGGACTCAATTATCATGTTCCATTTAGCTCGTAAGGCTTTTGCGCCGGCAAAGGTTCCTTTTGCTTTAATGCACGTAGATACAGGGCATAATTTTCCTGAAACAATTCAGTTTCGCGATGAACTGATGGAGGAAACCGGAACTCGTATAATCGTTCGTTACGTACAAGATTCAATTGATCAGGGAAAGGCAATTGAAGAAACTGGTTTTGATGCTAGTAGAAATAAATTACAAACGGTAACCTTGCTTGATGGATTAGAAGATTTGCAAGTGGATTGTGCTATGGGCGGTGGTCGTCGTGATGAAGAAAAAGCACGTGCAAAAGAGCGTTTCTTTTCTCACCGTGATGAGTTTGGTCAGTGGGATCCTAAAAATCAAAGACCAGAACTTTGGAATTTGTTTAATGGTAAAAAGAATATGGGAGAACATTTCCGTGTATTTCCAATTTCCAATTGGACAGAGATGGATGTTTGGCAATATATCTACCTGGAAAATATAAAAATTCCTAATATCTATTTTTCTCACGAACGTGATGTTTTCCTACGTCATGGTAATCTTTTATCAGCTTCGGATTTTATTCCAATGCGTGATACCGAGAAGGTAGAAAAGCGTATTGTTCGTTTTAGAACTATTGGAGATGCTACCTGTACAGGTGCTGTTGAGTCAGAAGCAAATACATTAGAAGATATTATTGAAGAAGTTGCTGCTACAAGAACTACAGAACGTGGTACACGTCATGATGACAAGCGTTCAGAAGCTGCAATGGAAGATCGTAAGAAAGAAGGATATTTTTAAGCAAAAGCTTAAAGGAAAGAATATAAGTGGTTTTTAGCCACTCTCAAAAAATAAAACTTATAGCTAATAGTTAACAGCTAGTAGCATAAAGCTTAAAAAAATGTCAGAGAAAACATCAGGATATTTAGATATGGAACTTTTACGATTCACCACTGCGGGTAGTGTTGATGATGGAAAAAGTACTCTTATCGGAAGATTATTATATGATAGTAAAGCTATTTTCGAAGATCAAATGGAAGCTATCGAAATTAGTAGCCAAAAAAGAGGTGACGAAGAAGTGGATTTAGCCTTACTTACCGACGGCTTAAGAGCAGAACGTGAGCAGGGAATAACAATTGACGTTGCGTACCGATATTTTGCAACTCCTAAAAGAAAATTTATTATTGCTGATACTCCTGGACACATTCAGTATACCAGAAACATGGTAACCGGTGCTTCTACGGCTAATGCAGCTTTAATTTTGGTTGATGCACGTAATGGTGTTATTGAACAAACATTGCGTCACTCATATATTGCGAACTTATTACAAATTCCTCATTTAATTGTTTGTATCAATAAAATGGACTTGGTTGATCATTCTGAGGAAACTTACAATAAGATAAAGGAAGATTATCAGAAAGTTGCTGAGAAATTGAATATTAAAGATGTTCGTTTCATTCCTATTTCGGCAAAATTTGGCGATAATGTTGTTGATCCATCTGAAAATATGGATTGGTACAAGGGTGAAACTTTGTTGAACTTGTTGGAAACTATCGAAATTGTTGATGATAGAAACCATTCAGATGCAAGATTTCCTGTACAATACGTAATTCGTCCTCAGTCTGATGAATATCATGATTACAGAGGGTATGCAGGTAGAGTTGCCAGTGGTGTTTTCAGACCAGGAGATAAGGTAAAAATATTGCCTTCAGGTTTGGATACAACTTTAAAATCAATTGACACTTTCGATGGAGAAATTGATATGGCATTTCCACCACAATCGGTTACTTTAACTTTAAGTGAGGATATCGATATTTCAAGAGGAGATATGATTGTTTCTGCTGAAAATGCACCTAAAGTTGTGCAGGAAGTTGAGGCAATGGTATGTTGGATGAACGAGAGAGCAATGATGCCTCGTGGTAAATACACCATTAAACACACTTCGAATGAGACTCGTTGTATGATTCGTGATGTGAAATTTAAGGTAAATGTAAACACTCTTGAAGAGATGACTGATGACAAGCAAGTTGGTTTGAACGATATTGCTTGTATTAGCTTTAAATCAGCAAAACCATTATTTGTTGACTCTTACAATGATAACAGAATCACTGGCAGTTTCATCATGATTGATGAAGGTACAAATGAAACTGTAGCTGCTGGGATGATAATATAATTTCCAATTACAGGAAAATAAAAATGGCTAACACTTTTGGTGTTAGCCATTTTTTATTTGATGTTAATTAACTTAGAATTTGAATCCAAAAGTCATTCGCAACTGATGATTCTTGTTATTCAGTGTTACAATATCACTTCCTTCATAAAATACGTAATCTTCATCGTACTCTTTGTATTGATATGCTAAATCAAAAAAGAAATTGTTTTGTTTAAATCCAAATCCTCCGGAATATAACTCGCAACTTTCATCTATTCTTCCTTTGTACGGATCGCCTATCTTTGCATATCCACCGCGTAAACTTATATTGTGCGACAATCTGTATTCTCCACCAATTCTTAGGTTGTAAGTAGATTGGTAGGAATTAGCTATGTCTTGATTTAGTCCGATGTAATCTTCACCATCAAATTCTGCATCCGAATAATCTATCATTTCATAATCAACGCTTAAAATAGCTTTTTTACCAAAAAGATAAGCTCCACTAAGAATAGTTCTGAAAGGAGTTTCTAGGTCAAAGTTATTTCTAGCTACATTTTTAGAGTATTCTGCATGATATGCATTACCATCTTCTGGAAATTCAGGAGAACCACTCATTTCAGCACTGAACTGTGAACTCATAAAAGTATTGTATCGCTCATCTAAATTGTAATAAGTAGGAGTGTGAATAGCAGCTCCTAAACGTAAATTTGGAGTAGGGCGAAAAATAGCTCCTATTTTAAAGTTGGCACCAGCACCAGTTGTTTTTTGAAATTCTCGAAAGGTAAATTCATCTAGAGCACTCTCATTAGGAATAACATTTCCGTCTAATCCAAAAATAGTTTCTTTATATGTTGTTGTTGATTTGTAATAAACATCTTGAATTCCAATGGTAGCACCTAAATATAATTTATGAGATATGTTTATTCCAGCCGAAAGAATGTACTCACCAATATATCCTTTTTCGTCGATATATTTCATTTGGTCCATTACATCATTTTCGTAAAGAACAGATTGATATGCCAAATCATCATCTGGATTGATAAGATAGGTATCATAAGCCAATTGTTCTTCAAAAGGATATAAGTCATCAGGATTAGTTCCATTAGCCATATTTGCCCATAAATCTAGACGAGAGGTAGGTGATTCAATTGTCATTAAGAAACCTTCACGATTAAAGTTCGCCACTCGATTGTATCCAATGGCAAAATTAAAGTTCTGAATACCTTTGCTTGGTGCCATACGAGGAACTACACTACCAACGTAGCCTATATTTCCTATTGTAAAGCTATATTTATCTTCTGAAACATTACTGTTTTCAGATTTTGTTAATTCAAGAGATGGTGTAAATGTAAATTCTGAACTACGATAAACAGCAATCCCAGCAGGATTAATGCTAAGACTGGAAAAATCACCACCTAGAGCTCCGAAGGCACCACCCATTGCAGTAGAACGAGCTGTTCCGTTATATTCATGTTTAGAGAATCGTAATGCATCATCTATGGTTTGAGCACTTACTGCTCCAACGATACATGTCATCATTAGAATTAAATATATACGTTTCATACTTTAAGATTTTAGTAATGGTAGTAGAGAACATTTGAAATCAGTATTAATGATTTCACTGTTCAATTAATTTTATATTTTTTTATTTATAATCAAGGAGAGCTGGAGGACTTGCTCTCTTTGATTATATACTATATTATCTTCTTCGACTGCTTCCAGATGAACTTGAGGAGCTTCCGGATGATCTTGAACTACCTGAAGATCTTGAACTACTTCCAGATGATCGATATGAACTACCTGAAGATCTTGAACTACTACCTGAAGATCTGTAGCTACCCGATGATCTACTTGAAGATCTGGATGAACCACTCTTGTAAGTTCCAGATGATCTTGATCTACTCGAGGAATTACTTCTTACTTTAGAGTACGTAGACTTACTTGTTGATCTATTTGAATACCCTGAATTCCTTGTACTTCTTGATGAATTGTAAGAAGGTCTGGTAGCTGTTCTTGTTTTATTATAACTTGGTGAGCTATTTCTTCTAGTATTCGAATATGTACTGGATCGGTTAGAGTTATTTCCCGTTTTAGATCCATATCTGGTTCTTGAATATGAGTTTGTTCCATTTGAACTTTTTCTTGTGGAAGAATTGTTATAATTACTTCTTGAGGAAGATCCACTACTGTTGGCATTACTGTAGGTCCGTCTTGTTGAAGAACTATAGCGTGATGCTGCTCTACTTCTTCTTGTATCAGATGAAGTATAACTTGAAGCTCTTCTGGAACTGCTAGTTGTAGTTGCTTTAGTACCGGACGATGATCTTCTTGTTGATGCAGTTGTTCCTGCTTTGGAGCTTGATCTGCGACTTAGGTCCGAATTACCCGTTGTACCAGCTTTATATCCTGATGATCTTCTTGTGCCTCGGTAAGTTGGTGTGTTGTAGTAGCTTCCGTTATTTCCTGCATAATGGTGGTGGTGATGTCCATAATATCCATAGTAATGATTGTATGGGTAATAATGTCCATAATGGTTATAAGGATAATATCCTCCCCATGCAAAACTAGTACCCCAATACCAGGAATCCCATCCGAAACCTACTCCCCAACTGGAATATCCATATGGGTAATTATAGGCAAAGTAATTACCATATTTCATAGTATGAAAATCATAGTAACTGTAAAGTCTGTGATTTGTCCATGATGGAGTCCACCAAACATTATCACCATCAACGTATACATTCCAGTCTGGATTTCCTGCTAACCACATTGCCAAACTGTAACCACTACCATCGTAATAGCCAAAGCCCTGTGGGTACATTTCTCTAAGTCTGGCAGCTTCTTGGGCATCTCTATCCGATCCAGTAAATCCACCTAGGTAATAACCAGAATCTTCCGCTTGAAAAATCAAAGTGTCAACACTTCCAATTGAATCATTCTCTAAAATGGCAGCATATTGTTCCTGAATTTCTTTAAAGTTTCTGTCATCAACTTTTGACGTACTAATTTTTGGATTGGTTTTTGTTTGAGTTGTTGATTTAGTGGCAGGTGCAAGTTGGTTACTTTTGGGAGTAACCTCTGCTTTTTGCACTAGTAAAGGTGCATCGTTAGGGTTGTAATAAATATCGTCCTCATATAGGGCTGCACCCATATATGAAGGCGAACATCCTGTTGCAAACAGGGCTGAAATTAAAAGAATTTTGAAATAGGTTTTCATAGCTTGTCCTCCAGTTAATGAATATCTAAGATAATTTTATACTTTTGTAAGGAATTTTATTCAGCCTAAAAGTAGCAAATACTATACCAAAACTATATCGAATGGCAAAAGTTTTAACGAGCAGAAGCGAAAATTACTCGCAATGGTATAACGATCTGGTTATCAAAGCAGATTTAGCAGAGAATTCTGCAGTAAGAGGATGTATGATCATAAAGCCTTACGGTTATGCAATCTGGGAAAACATGCAAGCGGTTCTTGACAAGATGTTCAAGGATACCGGGCATCAAAATGCATATTTTCCACTATTAATACCAAAATCATTTTTAAGCAAGGAGGCAGATCATGTTGAAGGATTTGCAAAGGAATGTGCAGTTGTAACTCATTATCGTTTAAAAAATGATCCCAACGGGAAAGGTGTTATCGTTGATCCTGATGCGAAGTTAGAAGAGGAGTTGATTATTCGACCAACTTCAGAGACTATTATTTGGAATACATACAAAAATTGGATTCAGTCCTATAGAGATCTTCCTATTCTTTGTAACCAGTGGGCAAATGTAATGCGTTGGGAAATGCGAACTCGTTTGTTTTTGAGAACTGCCGAATTCTTGTGGCAAGAAGGTCATACTGCTCATGCAACCAAAGAGGAAGCATTAGTGGAAACGGAGCAGATGATCAATATTTATGGTGATTTTGCAGAGCAATATATGGGAGTTCCTGTATTAAAAGGACATAAAACTGAATCGGAAAGATTTGCCGGTGCTCTAGATACCTATTGTATTGAAGCATTAATGCAGGATGGAAAAGCTCTTCAAGCAGGTACTTCTCACTTTTTGGGACAGAATTTTGCAAAAGCATTTGATGTGAAGTTTGCAAATAAAGAGGGTAAGGAAGATTACGTTTGGGCTACGTCATGGGGAGTTTCAACTCGATTGATGGGAGCATTAATTATGGCTCACTCCGATGATAAAGGTTTGGTATTGCCTCCAAAATTGGCTCCAATCCAAGTAGTGATTGTACCAATTTATCGCAAGGCTGAGGAGTTAGAGAAAATTGCAGCCAAGATTGATCCTATTGTTGCTAAGTTGAAAACTTTGGGAATCTCTGTTAAATTTGATGATAGCGATAATCGTAAGCCAGGTTGGAAATTTGCTGAGTACGAATTAAAAGGTGTACCGGTACGTTTGGCAATCGGTAACCGTGATTTGGAAAATGGAACCATTGAATTGGCTCGACGTGATAATTTAACTAAGGAAACCTTACCAATTGATGGTATTGAAGAAGTAATTGAGAAATTATTGGTAGAGATTCAGGATAATATTTTCCAGAAAGCATTAGACTTTAGAGCTGAGAAAACAACTAAGGTTGATTCTTACGAAGAGTTTAAAGAGCTGTTGGAATCAAAAACAGGTTTCTTCCTTGCTCATTGGGATGGAACAGCAGAAACAGAAGAGAAGATTAAGAATGAAACTAAAGCAACCATTCGTTGTATTCCTTTTGATGGTGAAGAGGAAGAGGGTGTTTGTATGATTTCAGGTAAACCTTCGAAGAAGAGAGTTGTTTTTGCCAAAGCATACTAGAAGAATAATACACAATCATAATAAAACAGTCATCGATATTTCGGTGACTGTTTTTTTGTATATTTATATTCCTCTAAAACAACTATACAATGAACATATTGAATACAAAAACTGCAATCCTTAATACAATTAGGGATAAAGCCACACTAAAACAAAAGGTTTATCAGAACACTAAGGATATTTTTGAAGATCTGCGCAAAGTTTTGGAAGATCTGGTAATTGAATACAATGCAGAATTATTAGATGCGGATGAAAAGGTATTGTTGGAATATGAAGACAAAGGTGAGTTTGAATTTCAAATAAAGGTTGCTTCGGATATCTTAATATTTAGTTTACATACCAATGTTTTTCAGTTCAACAGGGATCACAATGTTTGGGAACAAAACTATGTGAAAAGTAATCCCGATAATGCTTATTCCGGTATAATAAACATCTATAATTTCCTTGCTGATTCCTTTAAGTACACACGATACGAGGATTTAGGCTATTTGGTAGCTCGTATTTTTATTAATCGAGAAAAGCACTTTATTGTTGAAGGTAAGAGACAAATGGGTTTGTTGCAAACTGATTTATCGGCAAGTAAGGCAAATAAGGAAAGTTTACGAGTAATAGTAGAAACTGCTATCAACTATTCTTTAAATTTTGATTTGTTGGTGCCACCATACGACAATGTTAAAATCATGTCGGTTGCACAGATTTTTGAGAAAATACAGAACGCCAGAATTCCAACAGGAAAAAGATTAGGATTTCAGTTTAAGTCGGATGATGTTTAAATTGAAAAGAGATAGAATTTTAAAATATCATTTGTAATATTGTAACGCTTCACCAATTACTGGGAAGCGTTTATTTATGCATTATTAAAACAAACACTAGATATGAGTACCGTAACCGATAAATTTATCCGATACGTAAAATTTGACACAGAATCGGATACAGAAACAGGATTAACTCCAAGTACTCCAGGTCAAATGGTTTTGGCTGAGGAATTGAGAAATGAATTGGAAGAAATTGGTCTTGAAAATGTGAGTTTAGATGAGAATGGCTATCTAATGGGAACACTTCCATCCAATTTAGATCATGAAGTACCTGCAATTGGTTTTGTTGCTCACATGGATACAAGCCCCGATTTTTCAGGTAAAAATGTAAACCCTCAGTTTGTTGAGAACTACAATGGAGAAGATATTGTCTTAAATCAGGCAGAGAATATTGTAATGAAAGTGGCAGATTTTCCTGAATTAACACAATACAAAGGACAAACTTTGATTACTACAGACGGTACTACGCTATTAGGTGCCGATGACAAAGCGGGAGTTGCTGAGATAATTACCGCAATAGAATATTTAGCAAAGCATCCTGAAATTAAGCATGGAACTGTTCATATTGGTTTTACACCTGATGAGGAGATTGGTAAAGGAGCGGATTTTTTCAATGTGAAAAAATTCGGAGCCGAGTTTGCTTATACATTGGATGGTGGTGAAATAGGAGAGTTGCAGTATGAAAATTTCAATGCTGCTTTTGCTAAAATAACCTTTAAAGGCAGAAATGTTCATCCGGGAATGGCTAAGGATAAAATGATCAACTCGATGTTGATTGCCAATGAATATCTTACGCGATTACCGAAAGAAGAAGTTCCTGAAAAAACCGAAAACTACCAGGGATTTTACCACTTGATTTCTATGGATGGTGGAGTAGAGAGTTCAACTCTTCAATACATTATTCGTGATTTTGATATGGATAATTACGAATCTCGCAAGAAATTTGTTCAAGATTTGTGTGAGGAATTCAATCAAAAGTATGGCGAGGGAACTGTAAGTATTGAGATGACCAACCAGTATTACAATATGCGTGAAAAGGTGGAGCCGGTAAAATACATAGTTGATATAGCGGAAGAAGCCATGAAACAAGTAGGGGTTGATCCTATGGTGATTCCTATTCGTGGAGGAACTGATGGCAGCCGATTATCGTATATGGGCTTACCTTGTCCGAATATTTTTGCTGGAGGACATAATTTTCATGGACGATTTGAATACGTTCCAGTTGAATCTATGGAGAAAGCAGTTGAGGTAATTCTTAAAATTGTAGAGCTAATCTCCAAACGGTAGTTAGAATAAATATTATAAGTAAAAGCAACCCAATTGGTTGCTTTTTTTGCATCTAAATAATTGCTACATTTAAAGGACTCGAATTGATAAATAGGGATTCCTGTTTGCAAAAGGAACTGTATCCTTATAAATGAAAAAAGAAATTCTTAATGAAAAAGAGTTTACTAGCGATATGTTATTTTCTATTAATAGTACTGTATGCCAGTGCTCAAAAAGAGATTCGAGTTGGAGCATTCAATTATTATCCTGCCATATATCAAGATACCAATGGAGAAATAAAGGGTTTTTATGTTGACGCATTTAAAGAAATTGAGGAAAAAGAAAATTTACAATTTAAATATGTCTTTGGTTCGTGGGATCAATGTTTAGAACGTATAAAAGATGAGGAAGTTGATTTTTTAGTTAGTGTGGCCTACACTGAAGAAAGAGTACTCTTTATGGATTATGCATCGGTGCCATTGTTAACGGTTTGGGGAGAGGTGTATGTTAATTCCTCTTCAAATATTGATGGAATTCGTGATTTAGAAGACAAAAAAGTAGCTATCATGAAAGCGGATATTAATTCCTGGTATTTGCAGGAATTAACAAGAAAGCTATCCGTTAACTGCACCTTTGTCTATGGAGAGGATTCTGATGATGTTTTTAGTAAAGTGGCTAGGAATAAGGTGGATGCAGGAGTTGTGAACAATACATTTGGAGCAGCAAAATCCAGAGAGTATGATTTGCATTCAAGTGGGATTATTTTTAATCCTTTTGATATTTATTTTACGGTTAAAAAGGGGAAAAATAAAGACATATTAAACTTACTGAATCAATATTTAGAGGAGTGGAAATACAAGAGTAATTCTGTTTACAATATAGCTAGACGAAAGTGGTCGCATGGTGATGTTGGAACCATACAGATTTTTCCTAAATGGTTGAAAAATGCCACTATTATGGTAGTTGGAATATTGGTTGTTTTAGTAAGTTTTCTAGTTCTATTACGTTACCGGGTAAATGTTGCGACCAGAAAGGTCAGAAATACGGAGGATAAATTGAGTAGAGCTATATTATTTGCTCCTTTCCCAATAATGATTCATGCTGAAGATGGAGAGGTAATTGCAATTAGTGATTCATGGACAGAAATAAGCGGTTATTCCCATAAGGAGATTCCTACAATTTCAGATTGGACGGAAAAAGCTTACAGGCAAAAAAGTACTGTTGTTAAAGAATCTATAGATAGACTTTACTCTTACAATAAGAAAATTGAGGATGGAGAGTTCGAAATATTCACTTCTAACGGAGAGAAGGTGATTTGGGATTTTAGTTCTGCTCCATTGGGGACTTTTGACGATGGCAGAAGACTTGTTATTTCAATGGCAAAAGATGTTACTGAACGTAAGTTATATGAATCGGAATTAATTACTGCAAAAGAGCGAGCAGTTAAAAGTGATATACTAAAATCCGCCTTCCTGGCTAATATGAGTCACGAAATTCGTACTCCAATGAATGGGATAATTGGTTTTGCAGATTTGCTTAAAACTCCACAATTAAATAGTGAAAAGCAGGAAAAATACATTAAAATTATTACTAAAAGTGGTAAAAGAATGCTCAATATTATAAATGATATTGTGGATATTTCAAAGATTGAATCGGGATTAACTGAAGTGAATATTCAGGAAACAAATATTAATGAACAACTCGATGAAATTTATAATTTTTTTAAACCAGAGGTTGAAGATAGGGGAGTGCTTTTGCGCTGTAAGGATCAACTAATAAAACGAGAGGAAAAGATTAATACAGACGATGAAAAAATATTTGCTGTATTAATGAACCTTGTGAAAAATGCATTGAAATATTGTGAAAGAGGTTTTATTGATTTTGGATGTGTAAGAAAAGAGAATTGCTTGGAATTCTATGTGAAGGATACTGGAATTGGGATAGCTAAAGACAGACATAAAGCCATATTCGAACGATTTATTCAAGCTGATATATATGATGTTAATGCTCGACAGGGTGCAGGTTTAGGACTGGCAATATCAAAAGCTTATGTAGAAATGTTGGGCGGAAATATATGGGTAGAGAGTGAAATAGGAGAAGGTGCTAATTTTTATTTTTCCATTCCTATTCTAATGAACATGCCTAAGAAAGAAGTAAGTCCTCTTCAAAATCAGACTCAAAAAAATTAAATTAATTCTCCTTATGAGATTTCTTTTTCAAGAAGTTTGCCTCCTTTAAACATCGCAATAAGTATTGGATGAATATCATTACCCAACTTACTTAAACAGTACTCTACTTTAGGAGGCACCTCAGGATATACTTTTCTCTCCACAAATCCCGATTCTTCCAATTCTTTTAGATTTTTGCTCAGCATTCTGTCGCTAACATCAGGAATTAATTTTACCAATTCGGAATAGCGTTTTGTTCCCTGTTTTAGGTGCAAAATAATAGTTGCCTTACGTTTTCCTTTCACGTAATTGATAAATGTATCGATGGGACAAACTCCTTTTTCCAAATCTTTTAATTTTTTATGGGTTGATAATCAGCAATTCAGAACAAAATGTTAGTATCTTATTGAATTGTAAGTTATTGATTTGTAGATTAAATACCCGTAATTTTGTTGCAAGATAAGAATAAATAAGAAATCTGATATGAACAAAGAATTTAAAGCACTTCGAATTAGCGAGGAGAATGGACAATATATACGTAAAATTGAAACCAGAAAGATTGAAGATTTGCCTGAAGGTGAAGTTTTAATTCGTGTGTATTTTTCATCTTTGAATTACAAGGATGTCTTGTCGGTTTCAGGCAATAAAGGAGTAACACGAAAATATCCACATACACCTGGAATTGATGCTGCTGGAATCGTAGAACATTCTTCTTCAACAAAATTTAAAGTGGGTGATGAGGTGATTGTAACCAGTTATGATTTGGGCATGAATACCGATGGCGGATTTTCGGAGTACATTCGAGTACCTGAATCATGGGTTGTATCCTTACCAAAAGGGATGAATTTGCGTGAAGCAATGATTTTCGGGACAGCTGGTTTTACTGCAGCACTTTCGGTTTACAGATTATTAGCTGCAGGACAGACGCCCGAAATGGGACCAGTTGTGGTAACCGGAGCTTTAGGTGGTGTTGGTAGCATTGCTATTAGCATTTTAGCCTCTTTAGGTTTTGAAGTGATCGCAGCAACTTCTAGTGCAAATGGAGGAGAGGAAGAATTGCATGACTTAGGAGCTGCTAGTAGAATTTCATCTGAAATAAGCGATGATCTATCGGGAAGACCATTGTTAAAACCTCTTTGGGCAGGTGCCATTGATGTGGTTGGTGGAAATACCTTGCATACACTTTTGAAGGCTTGTAAACCAATGGGAAATGTAACTTGTTGCGGGAATATCGGATCTGGTGATTTGGTGATGACTGTTTATCCGTTCATCTTAAATGGAATCAGTTTAATTGGTATTGATTCCCAAAAATGCCCAATGGAACTTAGACAAAAAGTGTGGAACAAATTGGCTTCAGAGTGGAATGTGTACAAGAATAAGGAGCAAATTATTGAATCCTCATTAGAAAATTTGGATACTTATATCGATCTGATGTTAGAGAAGAAAAGTAGAGGTCGAGTAATTGTGAAATTATAAATACTACAAAACGAAGTAGATTAAAGGCAGCCATTAGGTTGCCTTTTTATATTCTGAATCAATAATAAACGGAAATAAATGAATTGGATTACTTTCTGTCGAAATTATTGTAGAATTAAGATCACACTCAGCTTGATGTAACTTTTCTGCATAAGTTGAGTTGAAGATTGTATTGATTTTCATTATTAATAAGTTACTGGTTAGTTTACGCAACCTTCTATAAATATGTGCATCTGACAGTAAAAGAATTGATTATGAAAATATATAGATTTATTTTGTTTTTTTCACTTTGTTTAATGATAGCTTGTGACAAAGATTCCGAAACTCAGTTAGATGAAGAAAAAGAACAGTTTGTACCTACTGATGTTTTTGTGAAGGTGAAAGCTAATTATACAATCGATCAAGTTTTTAGTTTTATTAATGGATTTGAGCATGAAGTTGAAAATATTCATTCTTTAACATTCACTTCAGACTTTCCTTCAGATAGTTTGCAATATATACTGGATTTTTTAAATGCAAAAACATACACAAATGATGGAAATGTATGGTTTGTAAATGGATATTTACATTATCAAACAAAGCTTGTAACCATTTTTCCAAGACTATTTGATATGAAAAATAAAAGTTATCAGTCGGATTGGATTGAGTCAATGGAAATATTAAAATTAAATGAGGTCATAGAAGGAGAAATTGCTGGATCTATAATATATTTCCATGTTCCGGAGGGAGACGAGAAGGCGTGGGTAAGGAAGTTTGAAGAATATGAATTTGTTGAATGGGCTGAAGTAAATCATATTCTTAATTTAAATCCTTATCCTTAAATGAAAATTTAAATAGATAGCAAGAATAATAAATGAAGTCTATCGAATTACAAAGAGCAATTGTTTTGATTACGCTGTATTCTGACTAATTTTCGTCATTGGAAACCTATAGATATTAGAAAGATCACTAAATAAATTTCTATGAAAAACCTCGCCATTCTAATTTTATCAATCATCACCACCTCCTGTTCAACATCCAAGATAGAAAAGTTAGAGTTTCTGGAAGGAACGTGGCAGATTGAAGGTAAGGAGCAATTCGAAGTGTGGGAACAAAACGGAGAAGAGTTAAAAGGCTATGGATATAATATCAAGGAAAACCATAAACAGATTAGCGAAACTTTAGCTATAAAGATGGTCAACGGAAAAGTAGTTTATCAGGCAACAGTAGCCAATCAGAACGAGGGAGCTACGGTTTCATTTCAATTGAACGATACCATTAATGATTATTATTCCTTCGAAAATGCAAAACACGATTTTCCTAATAAAATACAATACTACAAGCTGAGTGAGAATAAAGTAAAGGTGAAAGTTTTAGGTGATGAGAACAAAGGATTTTCATTTGAGATGAATCGTGTGGAATAACTCCTCTGCATTTTTGAGATAGCTTGCATTTATTTTTCAATAAATTCCTATAAATCCATACCTTGTTTTTAAGTCTTTAAGACCTGTTGACACTACTTTGATATTTGTCGATACAAGCCAAAGATATGTTGACATATCTCTGAGACTTTCCGAAAGAAGCCAATGATCTGTCGTCGCTAGCCAAAGGATCGTCGCTACAAGCCAATGATTTGTCGTTGCTAGCCAAAGGCTTGTATGTACACGCCAATAACTTGACGGAACATCCCAATGCTTTGTTCTTACTACTCTAGCTTTCTGCGGCGCCGGAATATTATAAATGTCAGCTTACAAGCTGCAAACTTACTACAACAAGCATTAGATGTGTCCAGATAAACTTAAAACCTACAACAGCAAAGCATCAACAAGCAGGAATAAAGGATAGAATTTCGTTAACACAAATTATAGTACTTAAAATCACTTCTAGTACACTAGTTCATTGGTGTAGACTTGGATGATTAGAGTAAAAAAGTTTTACCTAAAGCAGAAAGCTTCTTGTGTATCTTTTACTTAAATTTGCGGCATGCGAAAAAAGCTTACTTTTCATATATCCAATACCAGGAAATTCAAGGAGCAATTGCTGTTTTGGAGCAAGAAGTTCGATCATGCTTGTATTTTAGATAGTCATGAGGTAAATCAAAAAGCCAATTCGAAGGCTGAGTACAACACTTACGAATTGGTTGCAGGAATTGATGCTTTGCAAATAGTAGAACCTAAACAGGATTTTTTCTACCATTTAACCGAAGCTGTTGATCATGCCAAGGATTGGTGGTTTGGTTATTTGGGGTATGATTTAAAAAATGAAATTGAAGAGCTAGAGTCGAATAATCAGGATGAATTGTATTTTCCTGAAATGAATTTTTTTCGTCCGCGTTGGGTTTTTATATTGGACGTTGATACTCTTATTGTTGAATTTTTTGAAGAGGAATTTAACGAGGAACAGATATTCAGGTTAATTGATGAAATTGATAATCTGGATTTACCAAAAGAGCAGGAAGTGAATGTTCCTGAAATTAATTGTAGAATAAATCGTGATGAATACCTGGAATCAGTTGGCAAACTGAAAGATCACATTCGAAGAGGTGATATTTATGAGGTGAATTTTTGCCAGGAATTTTATGCGAAGGATACTTTCATTAAACCACGACAAACTTACCGAAAGTTGATGGAAGTTTCGCCAACACCCTATTCTTGTTTTTACCAAATAGGAGAGCAGTATTTGCTGTCTGCAAGTCCGGAGCGTTACATTAAAAAACAAGGGAAGAAAATTATATCACAACCCATAAAAGGAACTGCAAAACGTGGTGCCGATGCTGCAGAGGATAAGCAGATTAAGGAGGATTTGTTTAAGGATCCTAAGGAGAGAGCCGAGAACATCATGATTGTTGATTTGGTTCGAAACGATTTATCGAGAACTGCTGCAAAAGGTTCTGTTATTGTTGAGGAATTGTGCGGAATTTATAGTTTTCCACAGGTTCATCAGATGATTTCTACGGTTGTTTCTGAATTAAGAGAAGATGTTCATTTTGTAGAGGCGATTCGAGAAAGTTTCCCGATGGGATCGATGACCGGAGCACCAAAAGTGCGCGCTATGAAGTTGATTGAGAGATATGAGTCAACAAAACGAGGCTTGTTTTCGGGAGCAGTTGGATATTTTACGCCTGAAGGTGATTTTGACTTTAATGTAGTGATCCGAAGTATTCAATACAACGCAAGAAATAACTATCTTTCGTTTATGGTTGGCGGAGCCATAACCATGCAATGCGAGCCTGAAAAAGAATACGATGAGTGTCTGCTAAAGGCAAAAGCAATTATGAGAGTTTTAAAGAATGTTTAAACTCAATTATTCATTACCAATTATATCATTGATATTGTGTTTCGAAAATTAGTCCATTTTGTAGAAGAAGAAAACCTGTTTTATCGTGATGAGAAGATATTGGTTGCGGTTAGTGGAGGTATAGATTCTGTTGTTTTACTGCATTTGCTTAAGCAAATGGAAATTGATTGTGCTATTGCGCATTGCAATTTTCATTTACGTGGCGATGAATCGGATGGTGATTTCGAATTTGTAAGAGATTTGGCAGAACAATATGGAATTCCTTTTTATTCTAAAGATTTTGATACTAAGGAATATGCTGCAGAAAATAAGCAGTCGATAGAAATGGCAGCACGCGAATTGCGCTACGAATGGTTCGAACAGCTTCGTGAGCTACTTTCCTATCAATATATCGCGGTTGGTCATCATGCCGACGATGTTGCCGAAACTGTACTTATTAATTTGGTGCGTGGAACTGGTATTCATGGCTTAACGGGAATCAAATCAAAACTGGGGAAGATTATTCGTCCTTTGTTACCTTTTACAAGAATGGAGTTGGAAGCTTATGCAAAAGAGAATAATTTGCTGTACCGCGAAGATTCTACCAATAAAGAAACAGATTTTGTTCGAAATAAAATTCGACATCATATCATTCCGGTTTTAGAAGAAATTAATCCTTCTATCCGAAAAACAATGACCGAAAATGTGGCTCGTTTTCGTGAAGTAGAACAGATTTATAATGATGTAATTGAAGAGAACCGTTTGCATTTGGTTTTTCAGCGCGATGATCAATTGATGATTTCTATTCATAGATTGCAAGAATTGCCTTCGCCAAGTTCACATCTGTTTGAGATTTTGTCACCATTTGGTTTTCATCATCGCGATGTGAAAATGATTGCCAAATCATTGGATTCAATTTCTGGGAAAAGATTTTTCAGTTCTACGCATCAATTATTACGCGACCGAAAGTATCTGATTTTGTCAAACTTGGAAGAAGTTGATCAGAATATGTACGAAATCGAAGAGGCCGATTGTGAAACGGATATACCAATTGAGATGGAAGCTTCATTTATTAATAGAACTCCTGATTTTAAGTTTCCAACGAGTCCTAAGATAGCTTGTTTCGATGCGAATAAATTAAAATTCCCTTTGCTTATTCGTAAGTGGAAAGAAGGAGATCAGTTTCGCCCAATTGGAATGAAAGGCACTAAGAAAGTTTCGGATTATTTCATCGATAAAAAATTCTCCTTAAGCGATAAGGAAAGCACCTGGTTGTTGTGCTCTGGTGAGAGAATCATGTGGATTGTAGGGCATCGCATGGATGATAGGTTTAAGATAACCGATAAGACTACCAAAATATATCGATTGGAATTGAAATAATCTACTGTGTGAGTTAATTGAGTTGTTGTTCAATATCTTCTTTTTTCTTAAAATCTCCTTTAGATTTTATAAATTAGTCCTTTCAATTATACAATCAACCCAAACTACCTAACATGAATTTATTAAGAAGAGGCATTGGTATATGTCTGTTACTCCTGGTTTCACTTGCTACGTTTTCGCAAGTTGGAGATATCGTTAAGGAAGATTTAAAAGACTTAAAGAAATACAATCAGAATTTGGATCACCGTCTGGATCGTCTGCAGAAAATGGTAGATGACCTCATTTGGTTCGAGAGAGTAGGAGATGTGGCTCACATCGATAAATTGTACATTTATGGTCCTCCAAAATGGAAAGAGAAAAATCCAACAGCTAAAGGAGCCGGAAATCCAGTTAAATTTTGGACCTATGTATTTGTTCCTAAAAATATTGATGTTAATAAGAAATATCCATTGATGGTTTTACCACACGGTGGTGTTCATGGTGATTTTACTACCTATTACACTCATATCGTTCGTGAATTAATTGCACAAGAATACATTGTAGTTGCAGCTGAATATCGTGGTAGTACTGGTTATGGAAAGGGTCATTATGAGAAGATCGATTATGGTGGATTGGAAAACGAAGACGTTTATGCCAGCCGCAATTACATGATAGAAAATTACGATTTTGTAGATGAGAATCGTGTTGGAATCATGGGTTGGAGCCATGGTGGAATGATTACGCTTTTTAACTTATTCAATCATCCGAAGGATTATAAAGTAGGTTTTGCAGGAGTTCCGGTAAGTGACCTCGTTGCAAGAATGGGATATATGACTCAATCGTACAGAGATTTGTATTCAGCAGATTATCACATTGGTAAAACTGCAAATGATAATTTGGCTGAATATCGTCGTCGCTCGCCAGCATGGAATACTCATAAATTTCAGAATACACCATTGCTAATTCATACCAATACCAATGATGATGATGTGAATGTTTTGGAGGTGGAGCATTTGATAAAATCGCTAAAGGCAGATGGTAAGAAATTTGAATATGAAATTTTTCAAGCTGTTCCTGGAGGACATTCATTTGATAGAATGGATACCAAAAAAGCGAAGGAAATACGTGTAAGGATCTACAAGTTTTTAGCCAAGCAATTGCAGCCCAATAAACCTATCAATACTTTAAAAGACATCCAGAAAGCTGGATATAAATTTTAATATAAAAGAGCTTACCTAAATGGTAAGCTCTTATTGTTTTAACAGTTTCTATACTTGTCGTTTAATCCGATGCCTTTTAGTATCATCGGAATTATTTTTTCTATCCTTTTCAATTTTGTGGCTTCTCGTTTAGCTTGCGCTATGTGCAAAGCGTACTCTTTTTGTTTGTATGCAGTGAATTTTGCAAACATATCAGCTGCCTTTAAATCGGCATCCAAGGCTTGTTTTAATTCAGTTGGGATTTTAAACTTAGACGATTTTTTAGCAATAGGAACGGTCTTACCTTCCTTTTGATTTAATATGGCTTCTTCCAAATAGTATAGAATGGTATCTTCATCAATTTCATTCAAGGAAGTAAATCTCATTTGCCTCATAGCATTTGTTTTGCCTTCCTGAGCATTGAGCAAAAGTTTTTTGGTATCAGAAAGCAAAGCACCTTGAAAAAACCATAAGCCAACATAGCCTTTAAAAGCTCCCAGACCAACTACATTTTTATCTGCTATTGTATAAGTTGGAGCTCCCCATTTTATACACTCTACCAATTCTGTTTTTTGAATGATACTTCTGAGTAAGTTAAGTTCATTTTTCCATTCGTTTTTGATCTCAAGATACTCTTCAACGTTCGCAGCTCTTTGCATGACTTTTTGATTCTTTTTATTTACAATCTACAATATAACAAGAAAAGCACAGCCTATTGGCTATGCTTTTAATATTATGGTTTTCTTAGAGTTTTACAAAGGAATATTTCCATGCTTTTTAGGAGGATTCTGTTCGCTCTTATTGGCACACATTTCCAAAGCCTGAATCAATTTATAACGACTTTCTTTAGGTTGAATAACCTCGTCGATATAACCCAATTCGGCAGCTTTATATGGATGAGCAAACTTATCTCTATAATCATCAATAGCTTCAGCTCTTTCTGATTCTGTTAGACCTTTGTGCATGATATTTACAGCACCTTCGGCACCCATTACAGCAATTTCACCAGTAGGATAGGAGTAATTTATATCAGCACCAATATGTTTCGATGCCATTACATCGTAAGCACCACCATAAGCCTTTCGGGTAATTAAAGTAATTTTTGGAACAGTTGCTTCAGCAAAAGCATACAATAGTTTTGCTCCATGCTTAATAATTCCACCATACTCTTGAGCAGTTCCAGGTAGGAATCCTGGTACATCTACAAAGGTGATTAATGGAATGTTGAAAGCATCGCAAAAACGGACAAATCGAGCTGCTTTTGTAGAGCTATTAATATCCAAAACACCAGCCATATTTGCAGGATTATTGGCAACAATACCTACAGGTTTACCTGCAAGTCTCGCGAATCCTATGGTAATATTTGGCGCATATAAAGGCATTACCTCAAAAAAGTTGTGATCATCAACAACAGTTTCTATAATGTCTTTGATATCGTAAGGTTTGTTTGGATCTGCTGGAACAATATCCTGAAGTTTTTCATCTTCACGATGGATGTTGTCTGTACAAGGTTTAACCGGAGGATCCTCCATATTATTGGAAGGAAGAAAACCGATTAACTCACGTAACATCATCATTGCCTGTTCGTCGTTATCGGCAGTAAAGTGAGCAACACCACTTTTAGAGTTGTGTGTAAGAGCTCCACCTAATTCTTCTTTAGTAACTTCTTCGTGCGTTACAGTTTTAATAACATCAGGACCAGTAACAAACATGTAGCTCGTATCTTTTACCATCATGATAAAATCCGTAAGAGCAGGAGAATACACGGCTCCACCGGCACAAGGTCCCATAATTGCAGAGATCTGAGGAATAACTCCCGAACCTCTTACATTTTGGTAAAAGATATCAGCATAACCAGCTAAACTTTGGACACCTTCCTGAATTCGAGCTCCACCAGAATCGTTGAGACCAACTATTGGTGCACCCATTTTCATTGCAAGCTTGGTAATTTTTACGATTTTATCGGCGTTTGCACGACTTAAGGATCCACCAAAGACGGTAAAATCTTGAGCGAATACATAAACCAAACGGTCATCGATTTTTCCGTAACCGCAGACTACACCATCTCCAAGAATCTTGTTCTTTTCCATTCCAAAATCTGTCGATCGGTGAGTTACCATTTTATCCACCTCTACAAAAGTTTCAGGATCTAAAAGATCATAAATTCTTTCACGAGCAGTTTTTTTCCCGGCAGCATGATGCTTATCAATTCTAGCTTGCCCGCCACCTTCTTCAGCAGCTTTATTTAATTCTTCAAATTTTTTGATTTTATCTTCTAATGTCAACATTGCTTTGTTTTGTTTCTGTTCTACAAATTTAAGAACAAAGGTTTTTAGTTAAGGTTTCTTTTTAATCGATGAATACAAGAGGTTGATTCCCGTCAATGGTGTCTTCTTCTTTCACAAAGATTTCTTTCACCAATCCGTCTTTCATTGCTTTGTATTCACTTTCCATTTTCATTGCTGATACGATAATAACGGTATCGCCTTTTTTAACTTCATCGCCTAAACCAACAGGTATTTTAACAACCTTTCCTGGCATTGGAGATGTAATTGTACTTTCAGCAGTTTCCAGATTACCAGCATTCCTTGCCTGTTGATATTTGGTTTCTGCGTCAATAATTTCAGCTTCGTATGAGTGATAAAAAGTGTTGACTGTATATTTCTTAGGAGTTCCGTTCTCGATTAATTCTACATTGTATGAACGCCCTTTGTACATTACTGAATAAACGCCAGTTTCTACTTGTTGCATATCCAGATCGTACTCCTTGTTGTCGACCATTATTTTTACAGAGTTGCCATCTTCAGCTAGAAGTTCAACCTTTGCAATTCGGTCGTCCAATTTTATTTCAAGTGCCATAACGATTTAATAGTTTTAAGATTTAATTTTCACTAGCTCTGTACATGCCACGACGACGACCAAACTCTTTCCAACCACTGTTTTTAGAGCATTTTTGATCGACCTGAACATTTTTAAGTTTGTGATGATAATCAATAAAGGCGGCAACAATTGCCAGATCTTCAAACTGCTGTTTGGCTTCATCATCTGCTAACAGAAATTCTTCGTTATTTTGAATAAAATGGGTATCGTAGTTACCTGTTCTAAAGTCTTCACAATCCATTATTTTCTCTAAGAATTTAATAGATGTCTTGACTCCGGTAATTTTGTATTCGTAAAGAGCACGACGCATTCTTTCGATTGCTTCCTCTCTTGTTCTTGCCCAAATAATCAATTTAGAGATCATTGGATCGTAGTGAATAGGGATTTCATAGCCTTCATAAACATAGCCATCGGTTCTAACTCCTAATCCCATTGGTTCGGTAATATGAGTTATTAGACCTGGACTAGGCATGAAGTTATTGTCAGTATCTTCTGCATAAATTCTACACTCTATTGCGTGACCAAATTGAAAAACTTCTTCTTGTTTGATATTCAATTTTTGACCTTCAGCAATAAGAATTTGTTGTTTTACAAGATCATAACCAGTGGTTCGTTCCGTTATAGGATGCTCTACTTGCAATCTGGTATTCATTTCAAGAAAGTAGAAATTATGGTTGTTGTCGGCTAAAAACTCAATGGTTCCTGCACCATGGTAGTTTACGGCTTTTGCTGCTGCAACCGCTGCTTCACCCATTTTTGCTCTTAACTCTGGAGTTAATAATGGAGAAGGTGTTTCCTCAACAACTTTCTGATGTCTTCGTTGGACGGAGCATTCTCGCTCGCACAAATGAACAACATTCCCATGTTGATCACCAAGGATTTGAAACTCGATATGATGAGGAGAAGAAATGTACTTCTCTACATAAACAGTATCATCGCCAAAGGCAGATTTTGCTTCTGATTTGGCAGCACGAAGACCTTCAAGAATATTCTCTTCTTTATCGACCATTCGCATGCCTTTACCACCACCACCGGCAGAGGCTTTAATCATTACTGGCAGGCCGATTTCTTTAATTGCTTTTAATGCAGATTCGTCATTTTCCATATTTTCCTTGGTTCCGGGAACAACAGGAACGCCACCATTAATCATGGTTTTTCTGGCGGTGATTTTATCTCCCATTGTGGATATGACTTCTGGTGTAGGGCCAATAAAGATGATACCTTCTTCCTGACAACGCTTCGAAAATTCAGCATTTTCGCTTAAGAATCCGTAACCAGGATGAATAGCATCAGCTCTGGAGCATTTCGCTACTTCAATAATTTTATCAATGTTTAGATAACTTTCTGCTGAAGCTGCCGGTCCAATATGGAAAGCCTGATCAGCATACCTTACATGCATAGATGTTCTATCTACTTCGGAATAAACAGCAACTGTTTGAATTCCCAATTCCCTGCAAGATCGCATTACGCGCAGGGCAATTTCTCCTCGGTTAGCGACGAGGACTTTTGAAATCTTCTTAATCATATTTTTGGTTAATCGTTGATGAAGACCTATAATGGTCTTGTTATAAATCAATTATTCATCCATTAGATTAGGAATTGTTTCCCAAAAAAAAGATAACGCACAGCATGTATATGTTGTGCAGCATATCAAAAGTAATTAAAAAATCGAAGTTTCCAATTAATTAAATATAAACATGTGTCGATGTGAGTTGACATAAAAAATGACATTTGTCATGTTTTATGTGGGGTTTAGAGACCTTAAAATCGCTTATTAAATTGTAGTTTTTTTTATATCAAATGTTATTTTTAATAAGTCTTGAATAGTCTGTAAGTGAGAATGTAATGTGCTTTATTGTATGAGAGAACGAACTATATTGTATCCTTAAATTCGAAGCCCAAACTTTCAACTTCTTTTTTAATCTTATTTAGATCAATTTGTTGACCAACCATTCTTAAAATTTTCTGTTCCAGATTGACTTCAGCTATTTCAATATTCTTCAAAGAACCGATGTGTTTTTCAACACTATTCTTACAATGGTTACAATTCATACCTATCACAGATACAATTACTTCCTCTTTTGCAATTTTAACTTTGGGATTATTTATTACTTTTTTAGAGGATAAGTACTTCTGTAGATATCCATTTGCAATTAATAGTGACAGGGTAATACTGCTTCCCCATTGTAACCAATTTGGTAATTCCCAATGTCCTTCGTGTCCTGTCATATGGTGATGTAATTCACTTAAAGTAAACCAATCTCTTGGTAAGAAATTATCGATAAGTAAACCAAATAATAATGCTCCTGAAATTATCGAAATTAAATATGCCCACATGGTTTTTTTACCCAGAACTTTATTTAATACAGTAATAGTTGCTGCATTGGTTGCAGGACCTGCCATAAGGAATACTAAAGCTGCTCCTGGCGAGATTCCTTTCATTAATAATACAGCCGCAACGGGAACCGATGAGGTCGCACAAATATAAAGTGGTATTGATGCTATAAGAATTACGATCATTCCAAGAAAATCATTACCTATAAAACTTGAAAAGAAATCATCTGGAATTAACACGGAAATTACTGCCGCTAAAAGCAATCCAATGATTAGCCATTTTGAGATATCTTGCAGAAAATCTACAAAGGCATATTTGAACATTGTATACACTTTTGATTTTTTCTTTGATTTTGTTTCACAGTTTGAATCGCATTCACAATCTTTCTTTTCTTCAGTAGAACAGCAAATGTCTTCCTGATGATCTATTATTTCATTTTGCGAATCATCAACACGATTGGTTAGAAGACCACCAACAAATCCAGTAAACAAAGCTATGAATGGGCGAATTATTGCAAATGGTAAACCTAGAAGAGAGTATGTCACCAGAATAGAATCTACACCTGTTTGAGGAGTAGAAATAAGAAATGAAACGGAAGATCCTTTGCTTGCTCCACTTTTATAAAATGAGATTCCTGTTGGTATTACTCCACATGAGCAAAGAGGAAGAGGTACTCCAATAAGAGAAGCATATAAAACAGATTTGCTATTTTTTTGTCCCAAATATTTGTCTATAAATTTCTGAGGGAAAGCAACTTTTAATAATCCGGCAAAGAAAAAACCGAGCATGAGATATGGTGACATTTCATTCAATATCTCTATGAAATCTATGATGAATTGGTTTATATATTCCATTGGTAAAGTAGTCTAATTTTATTTTTATACACTTCCAAAAGTATTAAAATATATGGATTATTTGATGTTTTGAATTGTCTGAATTAGGCTAAAATTGAAAAATACCTACATGTTGGTATTTTTCTTTATTAAGACTCGTTCTATTTTTGTCGCAAGATATTACCACTACATGGTTGTCGATTTAAAACCTAATTTAAAACTAGATGAAAAAAGGATTATTACTATTAGCAGTTTGTTTTGCATTTATTGCAACAAAAGCTCAGGAGCAGGAAGCACCGAAAAGTATCGGGTCTACAATTTTAGAGAGAATTAAAGATGAGAAGTTGAGTATTGGCGGATATGGTGAGGTGCATTACAATCAGCAAATTAGTGGGCAAACTCGTTATAACGGAAATATGGATGTTCATAGAATGGTTTTATTTTTTGGATACCAATTCAACGAAAAAACATCATTTGTTACAGAAATTGAATACGAGCACGTTAAAGAATTATATGTAGAGCAAGCATTTTTGAACTATAACGTTAAGCCAAATGTAAGTTTACGAGGTGGTTTGATGTTAGTTCCAATGGGAATTGTGAATGAATATCACGAGCCAACTACATTTAATGGTGTTGAGAGACCAAGTGTTGACAAGTACATTGTTCCAACTACATGGAGAGAGATTGGTGTTGGTATTAATGGAAGATTGGCAAATGCACCATTAAAGTACCAGTTATATATCATGAACGGATTTAATGGATTCGATGGTAGTGGTAAACTAAGAGGATCTGATGGTTTAAGAAAAGGACGTCAGAAAGGTGCTGAGTCAACTTTCACATCTCCATCATTATCTGCAAAAGTAGATTACTATGGAATTAAAGGATTGAACTTGGGTCTTTCAGGGTACTTTGGTAAAACTCAGTCATCAGAATTTGATGGATTAGATAAGGATGATGATTTTGCTGAAGAAGTTGCTGATTCAACTCGTGTTGGAATTAGCATGGTAGGTCTTGATTTCCGTTATAAAGTTGATGCATTTCAGTTTAAAGGTCAGTACATTCACTCTTTCATCAACGATGTTAAGGAATACAATGATAAAACTGGTAAGGATCTTGGAAAACAAATGCAAGGTTACTATGTAGAAGCAGGTTACGATTTACTACATGGAAAAGAACAAGCTTTGGTTCCATTTGTAAGATATGAGAGCTATGACACTCACCATAAAGTTGATGGTATTACAGCAAATAAGGCTTATGATCGCGAGGATTGGTTCTTTGGATTAAGCTATCACCTGGCAAAAGGTGCTGTTGTAAAAGTAGATTATCAAAACTTTAAAGATGGTGCTGACAACAAAAAACACTTCATTAACTGTGGAGTAGGAGTTTGGTTCTAAGAATTATTAAATAGATATTTTTACTGCAAGATGAGGTTGAATTACCCCATCTTGCAGTTTCTAAGTATATAAGAGTATGAGAAAAAGTAAACTTTTTAGGATTCTATTGGTGTGTATGATTCTATGTTTTGGAATGGATTCATTTGGTATGAAGTATCCTAAATCCATTCAAAAACGAATCAATAAAGCCTTAAAGTCATCTTTTGGTACAGATGAGTTATCTATGGGAGAGGTGAATATAAATGACATCAATTTAGATGCTTATGTAGGATTAACAAAAGTTCGTCTGGAATCAATTATAAACAATGAAGAAATTATTGGTTTCTCTACTTTTGCCAGTTCGAAGGGAAAAAATGATTTGTTTGATTATATGGTTTTGTTCGATAATGAATTGAAAATACAACAAGTTGTTATATTGATTTATCGATCATCATATGGAGGTGAGATAATGGCTAAATATTGGCTGAAACAATTTGTTGGAAAATCGAATGGAGAAAATATGGAATTCGAGAAGGATATTGACAGTATCTCTGGCGCAACTATTTCTGCTCCTGAAATAACGAAGGGAATAAAATCATTAAGTCTTTTAATGACTGATTTGAGATTAAAAGAGAAAATTTAATTTGCGAAAAACAAATGCTCAATTAAGATTCGAAGACCAATTAATATTAAAACAATACCTCCAATAATTTCGAATTTTTGACTCATTTTACTACCAATTTTCTTACCAAGAAGCATTCCAAGCATAGAAGCAATAAATGTAACTCCACATATAATTATGGCAGGTGTCCAAATAAGTTGACCTATTAGAGCCATACTAAAGCCAATAACCAAAGCATCTATGCTTGTTGCTATGGAGATTCCTAATAATACAGAAAGCTTAAGGGGATTGAAGCTACAATCCTGATCTTTATTTGTGATACTTTCATAAATCATTTTGCTACCTAATCCGCTTAAGAGAATAAATGCGATCCAATGATCAAAATCTGTTATTAAATCTTTCAATTCCCACCCTGCAAACCAGCCAAGAATGGGCATACCTCCCTGAAATATCGCCAGGAAAAAAGCAATTTTAACAGCTTGATTAAATTTAATTTGTTTGATTGCAAGTCCGCTGCATACCGATGCAGCAAAGGAATCGACAGATAAGCCAAGGGCTAAAAGATATATACTTACTAGTTCCATTTGTAAATGTTTGGGAGTGCAAATATAAACTCTTCCTATTTTCTTAAACAAAAAATTGACGATTTCGCATCAGGAATTCGTCAATTTGAAATATTTCTAAATATGCTTAAAGCTTATGCAGATTTTAAGGTGATAATAAATTCACTTCCTTTATTCTCTTCGCTATTAACCCAGATATTTCCTCCATTTTTTTCAACAAACTCCTTACAAAGTATTAATCCTAGTCCACTACCAGCTTCATCGTTAGTGCCATAAGTGGTGTAGTTACAATCCAATCTGAATAGTTTGTCTTGATTTTCATTACTGATACCAATTCCAGTATCTTTTACTTTTAACATTACAAAATCATCTTCGAGTGTAGCGTATATTTTAATTTCACCTTCAGGTTCTGTAAATTTTAAAGCATTACTAATAAGGTTACGTATTATGGTGTTCACCATATTTACATCTCCATAAGCCATTGTATTCGGTTTAATATCAGAATATAAATGAATGGACTTATCAGCCGCTTTCAATTTAAAAATGGATAAGTTGGTTTGAATTAATTCGTATAAATCAAATTGTTCTGGATAAAATTCTAATTGTCCTCTCTGGCTTTTAGCCCATTGTAGCAGGTTCTCTAATAGAGTAAAAAGACTTTGTGCTGATTCGTTAATATTAGCATTATATTCTCCAATCATTTCAGCATTATTAGAACTATTTACTTCGTGTTTTATTAACTCAGAAAACCCAAGAATAGCATTAAATGGCGAACGCAAATCATGCGCAATAATGGAGAAAAATTTGTCTTTTGTGGCATTGGTAATTTTCAATTGCTGATTGGACTCTTCCAGCATGCCATTAATTTTTTTAATTCTTAAATTAACTTTAACCTTAGATCTAAAAAGGATTACAATTAAGATTAGGAGTAGGATAGATAGAATGGAAAAAATAATAAGAAAGGTGGTAACCGTTTTCTCTTTATCCAACTTCTCTTGAGTGTATTGATTTTTTACACGAAGCAGTTCGTTTTCCTTTTCTTTTTTATCCGTTTCAAACTGAGTTTGTAAATGAGCAATTTTATCGGATCTACTTGCATTAAGTAGACTGTCTTTTAGAGTGTTGAAGCTTTCGAATGTTTTGTATGCTTTCTTATAATTACCAACAGAATAATAGTATTCCGATTGTAATTGTAAGAAATTACGTTGCATAACCTTAATTTTTAGTTTTTTACAAAGAGCAAGTCCTTCTGTTAAAAGATCATTTACCTCTTGCAGTTTACCCGAGTCTAAATAAACTTTAGCCAAAGACTCTAAATTGTAAATCAGTTCAGTTTCAAGTTTTAGTCTTCGGTTTATTTCAATTGATTTATTAATGTGTTCAATTGCTTTTTTAATGTTTCCTACCTTAAAATAATTTTCACCTATATTATTTAAAGCAAGAGCTTTTCCTTGTTCATCTCCTAGTTCTGTTCTTATTTTTAAACTTTTTTCGAAGTAGGTTAATGCATCTTCATAATCATTGTCTTCTTGAAATAATATGGCCATGTTATTATAAATAACAGCCATAAAATCTTTGTCATTTTCCTTTATTGCTATCTCTAAAACCTCCTTGTAGCTTGCTAATGCTTTTTCACTCTGTTTTTCATCGGCATAAATAATTCCCATATTCAATAAAAGAGTCTTTTTTAAGGATGTAGCATTAAGCTTTTCTGCTATTTTTGAAGCAGCAATATATTTTTGAATTGCAGTCTCAAGGTCACCTCTTTCCCAATATATAATACCCAAGCCATTTAGGTTGCTAGCAACAGTTCTTAGATCACCAAACTTCTCGCACAATGCGATTGATTTATTGAAATATTCGATTGCTTTATCATATTTACTCACGTCTGTGTAATGTGTTCCGTATGAATAAAAAATCCTACTAATCCGAACAGAATCGTTTAATTCTGCAGCTTTTGCATTTGCATGATGCAAATGGTTAAGAGCTTTATCGAAATCACCTTTTGATGAGTAACATGAAGAAACTTCTAAATTAGCTGAAATGATATTATTTTCTTCAGCATTATTCATCGCATTGCTTAATGCCAAATTGGAAAAATATATCGCACTGTCAATGTTAATGTTTCTATACTCTCTCGAAATATCAATTAATAATTTGGTTTTTAAACTATCAGGAGATGTGTGTAATTTGCTTTTTAAGTTCTCAGGTGCAGATAGAGCTGAGGATAAAAAGGAAATGAGAAAAATGATGGAAAAAACAAGTTTTAGGGGAAATTGCATTTTGTTAATTCGTAGTTAGTTGATATTAATAGTTATTAGATGAGGAGTTTACGCTTATATTTTGATTTGGTTTGTGTTTAGATTTAGAAAGACACTATTTATTTTTATTACATTTAAGGTGAAATTTTTAATGAATAGATCTAATGTGTTCATACAGAACGGAAAGATACCATTATTTATTCATTGATTGCGAATAAAACAAGATGAAATATTAATTTTTCTTAAAATAAAAAAAGCATTAAAAACCCCTTTCATTTTTAAATGAAAGGGGTTTATTTTTTATCCTATTTTAAGCATCCGTTGAATAGATAGAATTGCTTTGTTTGATATTTTGTCAGGAACTTTAACTTCGTACTGATTTTCCAGTAAGGCTTCGTAAACCCCTTGCAGTTTTACCTTCTTCATCGAACCACAAATTGTTTTTGGATGAATAAGAATGAATTCTTTATCGGGATTGTCTTTTTCTAATTGATGCAATGTTCCCAATTCAGTTGCAATAATAAATTGCTTCTTAGTTGACTCGGCAGAATGTTTAATTATTCCGGCAGTGGAGTAGAAGTAAGTATTTTGTAGATTCAGGATAGTATCGTCACCAGCACAATTGCTTTCTGGATGAATTAATATGTCAGCTTCCGGATATTTATTACTCATATCCAAAATCATATCTGTGGTTATTCGTTCATGAACACAGCAATCGCCATCCCATAAATCCATTTGAATCCCTGTTTGCTTTATAATGTAGGCTCCAAGGTTTTTATCAGGAGTAAAGAATATTTTTTTATCCTTTCCTAAGTGTTCAATTACTTTAAGAGCATTTGATGAGGTACAACAATAATCGGTTTCAGCTTTAACCTCTGCAGTTGTGTTTACATATGATACAACAACGCCACCAGGATTTTCAGCTTTCCACTTTTGAATATCTTTACCAGTAATACTTTCTGCCAATGAACATCCACACTTTTGAGCTGGAATTAATACAGTTTTATTTGGGGATATAATTGAGGCCGTTTCTGCCATAAAATGAACGCCACAAAAAACTATTGTAGTAGCTTTTGTTTCGCCTGCTTGTCTTGCCAATCCAAGAGAATCACCTATGTAATCAGCTACATCCTGAACTTCGGGATGTGCATAGTAATGTGCAAGAATAACTGCATTTTTTTCTTTCTTCAGCTCCTCAATCCGTCTGACTAACTCTTTATTTTCCATTATTGGGAAAGTAATTTTATGATTGGATAATATTTTGACTAATATCTAATGCGATTACAGAATGAGTAAGAGCACCAATTGAAATACAATCAACACCTGTTGCTGCAACACCTTTTAATCGGGATAAATTCATGTTTCCAGATGCCTCGCTAATGGCTTTACCATTAATTATACCTACTGCTTCCGTCATCATTTCGTTATTCATATTATCAAGCATGATAATATCAGCACCAGCACTTATGGCTTCTCTTACCTCATTTAAGTTGGTAGTTTCAACTTCAACTTTAATGGTTGAAGGAACCGCTTTTCTAATTTGCTTCACTGCAGGAGTAATTCCTCCAGCTAATTTAATATGATTGTCTTTGATCATTACCAAATCATACAATCCGATTCTATGATTGGTACCACCACCAGCTTTAACAGCATACTTATCCAGACTTCTTAGTCCAGGTACAGTTTTTCGTGTATCAAGAATTTGAACTTTTGTTCCTCTAACTTCGGCAACGTATTTTGCAGTCTCGCTAGCTATGCCCGACATTCTTTGCATCAGGTTTAATGCCAATCTTTCTCCGGTAAGAATTGCTCTAAAGGATCCTTCCATCTCAACAATAAGATCTCCTTTTTTGATAGCATCACCATCCGTAAATTTTGGATTCCAGCTAAAATTTGGATCTAATTTTTTAAAAACCATCTCAGCAATTGGTAATCCGGCAATAATACCATCAGCTTTTGCTGTCATGCTTGCTTTAGCGCTTGTAGTTTCAGGCACTAAATTATTTGTCGTAATATCACCTTCTCCAATATCTTCACGAAAAGCATGATCAATTATATATTCTAATTCTTGAATATCTAATCCTGTTTCTTCCATAAGGTTGAATAATTATTCTTGAGATTTTTGTTCTACGGGAACAAAAGTAATTTCTTTATTGATTTGTTGTATAGAATGGGATAGAAAGTCTTCATTTTCGGCAGTAAAATCTTCACGATAATGTCCGCCGCGACTTTCTTTTCTAGCTAAGGCTCCTGTAGTTATCAGATTTGAAACAATGATTAAATTTTTCATCCTGTTACTAAAATATTCACCATTCTCGTATGGGAAATCATCATTCAGTTTTGAAATCGTATTTTTTAGGCTTGAAAGATTTTCTTCCGATCGAATAATGCCTGCTTTGGTATTCATTTCCTTAGCGAGCTTATTAACCGAGTCTAAAAATATTTTCTCCAGTTCTGTATTAACTTGAATTTTAGCTGAATTTTTAGAGGTTGAAGAGTATTCTATTTGATTTTGATGAGCATGAAATACAGCTCTTTTTCCAAACACCAAACATTCCAGCAATGAATTTGATGCAAGTCTGTTGGCTCCCATAACACCAGTAGCTGCTAATTCTCCGCAGGCATATAAATTTTGAATGTTGGTTTCTCCGTTAATTCCAGTTTTAATGCCACCAACTGTATAGTGAGCAGCAGGAGCAATTGGAATTTCAGTTAAAAGGTCGGCACCAGATTCCTTACAACTTTTGTAGATGGTAGGAAATCTTGATTTAATTTTATCACCATCAAGGTGTCTGAGACTAAGAGTAACATGATCATCTCCTAGAATTTGCATTTGTTCAAAAATTGATCTTGCAACGATATCGCGAGGAGCCAATTCGGCTAAGGGATGAATAGATGACATAAACCTTTTTCCTTCTGAATTTAGCAGATGTGCACCTTCGCCACGAACGGCTTCACTAATTAAGAAGGTATAGCCATTATTGGAATAAAATGAACTGGGATGAAATTGTATAAATTCCATATCACTTATTTCGGCTCCAGCAGAATAGCCTAGAGCTATTCCATCACCAACAGTCGTATTCGGATTTGTGGTTCGTTGATAAACAGCCGAGGCACCACCTAGGGTCAATATTGTTGATTTGCTATGTACTTTAAGATTTGAATTGTCTTCAGGATTGTAACTTTGAGCACCATAACAAATACAATTGTCTACCAAAAGTTTGTGAACCATTTGATCTTCAAAAACAGTAATGTTTGGCACTTTTTGAACCTTTTCAATAAGAAATCGAATCATCTCCTTGCCAGTAGAATCTCCGCCAGCGTGTAATACTCTTCTTCGATGATGTCCTCCTTCAAGGGCTAATGAAAGTTCGCCATTTTCTTTGTCGAATTTCATTCCCATTTCGATCAATTCTTTGATTCTTTCCGGACCTTCATTCACTAAAACATCTACAGGAGTATAATCGCACAAGCCACGCCCGGCAATTAGAGTGTCTTCTAAATGATATTGTGGAAAATCATTAGAATCGGTTACCGCAGCAATTCCTCCTTGAGCATAATAGGAGTTGCTCACATCTAGTTTTGATTTGGTTAAAATCGCAACAGATCCAAATTGAGCAGCAGTAAGAGCCGAATATAATCCAGCGAGTCCACTTCCGATAATCAGAAAATCGAACTGTTTGTGTAACATTATTGAAAAATCTTGGTTCGTGCGAAAATAGCTATTTTCATTCTATCA